>Ga0172379_10004982_pt1 | contig 18993 bp, 13 predicted proteins | sample GrowelOW334metaG_FD_119756 | JGI IMG/M metagenome (GOLD analysis project Ga0172379, IMG submission 119756) | Groundwater microbial communities from an aquifer near a municipal landfill in Southern Ontario, Canada - Groundwater well OW334 metaG | ecosystem: Environmental > Aquatic > Deep...
TAAACCACCAACCCCATGAAATCTGTCATTCTTCCCCTGACAGCCATTTGGATCGTCCTGGTAGCCTCCTGCTCCCACAAAGACCAATCGATTACCCTGATTGAACAAAAGGGCGAAACCCTGATGATCATGAATCTGAAAAATATAACCGATTCCATCAAAATTAACCTCTCCGACATCGCCACAGACCTGCGGTTTATCCAGCTCGAAACCCGTCCCGATTGCCTGATTTCTAATGCAACTTATTATATAACAGATAAATATGTCCTTGCCCGGACAAAATCCGGTATTTACCAGTTCGACCATCTGGGTAAATTCATCCGGGTTTTGGTTTCCAGGGGTCAAGGACCGCGGGAATATGAAACAGCCGAATGGGTGATCGATGAAAAAAACCAACGATTGATATTGGCCGATGAGCAAAAGACCGGTTACCTCTTGTATTTCGATCTGAAAACCGGTGAATATCTGGGCGATATTCCCAAGGCTATTCCGGGGGTAACTCGAAAATTTGCGATAACGGCCTATGGTTCCCTGGCATGCGTTCCCTATGTAACCCCAGGTGGTGCTACCGATACCTATTATCTATTCTGGCAGGATATCCAGGGCAAATTGATCGATGCCATCAAAGGTCCTCCGGATCTCGCCATCTGGCACGACAATTATCTGGAACCCATTCCTGAGGGGTACCGTTATATGCTGGCGCACAGCAATAAAGACACCATTTACACGATCCGTGATAAATCCCTGATTCCATTCCTCGCCTTTAATTATGGTGAAGAGGTACCGGATAACATGGAGACTCCAGGTTACCGGAGCATGAAGATCGTTCTGGAAACGGATCAATACCTCATACTCAGCAAGCTTCAGTTGAGTGAAGTATTAACATCCGGCGACCGCACTTCAACTTCCTGGACCGGAAGCGAGTATCTCCTTGATAAACAGCAGCAGAAAGCTTATCTGATCCCGGGAATTTATAATGATTTTATCGGCGCCGCGTTACCGGCACAGATGTATCGAAAATTACCCAACAATAAGATCTACAACATCTTGCAAGCATTTGAATTAATTGGGATGGCTGAACGTGCCATTGATAATCCGAAATCGGACCAGAAATTGATCGGCCGGATGTCCGATATCCGGGACCAGGTCAGCCGGGAGGATAATCCGGTATTGGTGGTGGGAGCTCTTAAGTAAGGCACAAGGCACAAGGCGCAAGTAAGGCATAAGGCGCAAGGCGCAAGTAAGTGTTAAGTTAAGTTAAGTTAGCCGCTCGTTATCGTGAAGCGGTCCCCGGGTTCGCGGGGATGACAATGCTCCGAAAGAAATGGATTAAGTAGTAACTTTGGGGGAATGAAACAACTCCGCAAGTCATCCGGCCTCAATAACCTATATTATGCAGGAGCCATCCTTTTAGGGATATTGATTACGGGGGTCATCGGCTACCGGATTATTGAAGGTTTCTCCCTGCTCGACAGCCTTTTTATGGTAGTTAATACCATCGCTACGGTTGGTTTCAGCCAGACACGCCCGTTGTCCGATGTGGGCAAAAGCTTCACCATTATCCTGATTCTCTCCTCTTTCGGGATATTTGCTTATGTGATTTCCACCATGACGCAATTTCTGATCGATGGTGGATTTAAGAATTACTATTGCTAAAAAAAGTGCACAAAATGATGAGCCAAACCAACAACCACGTGATTATTTGCGGTTATGGCCGTAATGGCAGCCAGGCCTGCCGGGAATTAATACAGCATAATCAGCCGTTTATCGTGATCGAATCGAAGGATTCTGTCATGGCCCGTATCAGGGAAGACGGAATTAGACTTTTCATTCAGGGTGATGCCACCCAGGACAGTGTGCTTGATCATGCCGGTGTTTCCAAAGCCAAGGCTTTGATAACGACGATGCCCAGTGATGCAGATAATACTTTTGTTGTGCTGACGGCCCGTGCCATGAATCCGGATCTGATCATTATTTCACGTGCATCAGGAAATTACAGCGATGTTAAACTGAAAAGAGCCGGGGCAAACAATGTCATCATGCCCGATAAGCTTGGCGGAATTCATATGGCCAAATTGGTGATCCAACCCGACGTGGTTGAATTTATCGACAATATTCTGCTGTTCGGGGGTGATCAGGTGCGGCTGGAAGAAATTCTCGGAACCGATATTGATGCTTGCTTTCTTGAGGCGACAATAGGGGATCTTCAGGTGAGGACCAATTCGGGTGCCACCATTATCGGTGTAAAAAATGCATCCGGCGATTATGTCTATAATCCCTCGCCGGATGTTAAAATCACCTCCGATGATAAACTTTTTGTTTTAGGCACACCCGACCAGATAGACAAGCTAAAATCAGTCATTCAACTTGGTGAAAGCAACATTTAATAAAAGCGGTCAAAAGCACATATCGATATATGTTGTATTTTAGGAGCCAAATTCCTGATCCATGAAACTACCTAAGTCCGTTAACAACCGGCTTTCCATGACCGGTGCCATTGTGGCTTTTATCAGTCTGATGTTCATATTGTTCTTCTTCACTCTGGGCATGTTCTATGAGGAGGGAAGTTCCTATCTTGGCTTATTCACCTATATCATTCTTCCGGCATTTCTGATACTGGGTTTGATCCTCATTCCCATCGGAATGATCATAAAAATGCGGAGGATGAAGCTTGGATTGGAGCCTCTGGCAGGCAAACCATGGCTGATTGATTTCACAGACAGGCGTCACCGGAACGCAACGATCATTTTTGCTGCCGGCACGGTGGTTCTGGTATTCCTGACCGGAATCGGAAGTTATGAAGCGTTCAATTATACTGAATCTGTCAAGTTCTGCGGAACCACCTGTCATAAGGTAATGGAACCTGAACATACGGCATATCAAAATTCAGAACATGCCAATGTGAGGTGTGTGGAATGCCATGTTGGTGAAGGTGCCGGATGGTATGTAAAATCGAAACTTTCGGGACTCCGTCAGGTATGGGCAGTGATGACCAACAGTTATACACACCCGATCGAAACACCGATTGCCAATTTGCGCCCGGCACGTGAAACCTGCGAAAGGTGCCACTGGCCCGAGAAATTCTATTCGGCCAAACTGATTTCTCAAAAACACTACCTGACAGATTCCGCAAACACTGAATGGGATATCGACCTTCGGATGAAAATTGCTGCTTCCCACAGTGCATTGGGCAATACAGAAGGGATTCACTGGCACATCAATCCGAATATCCAGATTGAATATGTTGATCCGGCCAATGACCGTGAAGCCTTACCATGGGTGAAAAGTACCAATAAACTGACTGGTGAAACCACGATCTACCAGGACTCCGAAGCCCCGGCCAGCGATTCTGTCCTTCGGGCGGTGGCACCACGCGTCATGGACTGTATGGACTGCCATACCCGTCCATCCCATAAATACCGCTCACCCAGCGTGTTTGTTGACAATGGCATCGCTGCGGGTGACATTCCAGTTACCCTGCCGATGATTAAAAAAGTGGCCATGGATATCCTTACCCCGGCCTGGGAAAACCGTCAGATTGCCCACGATACCATCATCAAATACGTTGAGAACTTCTATAAAACCACCTATCCTGAGATTTTCGCCAATCGTAAACCCGATATCGACAAAGCCACAGCAGGCATGTTATCAGGTTATTCCAAGAATATTTTCCCCGAAATGAAAGCCACCTGGGAAGCTTATCCTGATCATATCGGCCATATGGAGGCGAACGGATGTTTCAGGTGCCATAATGGCAAACACACCAGCGCCACAGGAAAGAAAATATCAAATGATTGCAACCTCTGTCACAATATCATGACCCAGGGTACTCCCGGTTCGGCCGAAATCGCTCCTTTCAATTCATCACTTAATTTCAAGCATCCGATGGGTGACGAATCATGGAAAGAGATGGCATGCACCGAATGTCATAAGAAGTTATACTAAGGCGCAAGTAAGGCTCAAGGCACAAGGCGCAAGGCGCAAGTAAGGCTCAAGGCACAAGGCGCAAGGCGCAAGTAAGGCTCAAGGCGCAAGGCGCAAGTAAGGCTCAAGGCGCAAGGTGCAAGTAAGTCAGAAGTTGAACAAGAAAAGAAAAAGTTGAAGAGTCACCTCCTTCAGCCTTTCAACTTACAGTTATTAGCCCCTCGTTTTCGTGAAGCGGTCCCCGCTTTCGCGAGGATGACACTTCTCCGAGGGAAATGAATTGTGATCCTAAGTCATTAAGTATAAGCGAAAAGGTAGAGGGAGGCTCCCACTTCAGCCTTTCTGCATTTGACCCAACTTCATACCTACTTGGGGCTTGAGCCTTGCGCCTTGAGCCTTATTTGCGCATTTATCCGCCAACCGCTGCATCAAGTCCGTATTCCCCAAATATTTTAACGGCCCTATCGATGTCCTCCGCTGTGGGTTCGCTCATCTCACCGCTGTCGTATACCTGTCCTAGTTTGCCGTATTTATGTATGGCGATATTATGATACGGCAATAGGCTGACCGGCTTTTTCGGACCAGCCAGGGTGACTACAAATTCAGCTGTTTGCCGGATATTTTCCGCATCCGCATTCACTCCCCTGATGAAGGGAATCCTGATATTAATGTTGGCTCCTGATTCAGCCAGCAGTCGCAAATTGTCCAAAATTTTTTCATTGGATACTCCGGTGAATCTTTTATGCCTGCCAGCATCCATCATTTTCAGATCAAATAAAAACAGTTCGGTCCGTGAGGCAACCTCAAGCAAAAATCCGGGATTGCTTAACCCGGAGGTATCCACAGCCCGGTGCATACCCTCGCTGCCCAATGCATCCAGCAGTTCAATGAGGAATTCCGACTGCATCATGGGTTCGCCTCCGGAAATGGTTACCCCTCCTTCCGATTGGTCCATCATCACCGTTTCTCGACGGATTACTTTCATCACCTCCTCCACCGAAACTTCCCTGCCCGACATCTCCATTGCTTTTGTCGGACAAACGCCGGCACAGATCCCGCAAAGATCACAGAGGCCGGCATCGGTAACGATGCCATCGGAAGTCAGCCTTAATGCATCCTTCGGACAATTTTCCACGCAAGTGCTGCATCCAATGCACTTTGCGTGTGAATACAATTTCTGGACATGCGGGGATATCCCTTCCGGATTATGGCACCACACACAGCTCAACGGACAACCTTTCAGAAAGACTGTGATGCGGATACCCGGACCGTCGTTAATACTGTAGGGCTTTATGTCGAAGATCAGTGCTTGTTTCATTTGCACATTAGAAAGCGGTGTTTTGTGTGCGGTCAATGACTTCCTGCTGAAGATCTTCGTTCATATCATTGAAATAGTCGCTATAGCCTGCCATCCTGACCAGCAGGTCTTTGTAATCTTCGGGATGCTTCTGTGCCATTTTAAGCGTATCAGTATCAACAATATTAAATTGCACGTGATGGCCGCCCAAAGTAAAATAGCTCCTGATGAGCTGTCCCAGACGGGTTACATCCTGTTCGCGCTTGAGCAGACTTGGCAGGAAACGCAGATTCAGCAAAGTTCCGCCCGATTTGGTTTGGTCGAGTTTCGACAATGACCTGATTACAGCAGTAGGACCATGGGTATCACAGCCATGTGACGGCGATGTTCCGTCGGAGATCGATTTTCCGGCAAACCGGCCATTCGGTGTAGCACCCATCACCTTGCCAAAATAAATATGACAGGTTGTGGATAGCATGTTCAGATGGAAAGTTTCTCCTTTGGTATTAGGTTTTCCATCGATCGTTTTGAAAAGATCATTGTATACCCGTAAGGCAATGGAATCGGCATATTCATCATCATTTCCGAAGAAAGGGGTGCGGTTCAGAATGAATTGCCGCAGTTTTTCCTCACCTGCAAAATTTTTGGTCACCGCAGTCAGGATCTCATCCATGCTATGCGTCTTATCTTCAAAAACATGCTTTTTCAGGGTGGTCATGCTGTCGGTTACCGTGCCCAGGCCGGTGCACTGAATATAGTTGGTATTGTACCTGGGCCCTCCGTTGTAATAGTCCCTGCCTTTTTTGATGCAGTCATCGATCACCACCGAAAGGAACGGAGCCGGGGCATATTTGGCAAACATGCGATCGATGTAATTGCTCACCCTAACCTTCTGATCTACAATAAAATTCAACTGTTTAAGAAAAGCCTGGTACAGCTCCTCAAAATCCTTGAACTCCCGTGGGTCCCCGCAATCAATGCCGGCTTTCGTACCGGTGACCGGATCAATCCCGCGGTTGAGGGTGACCTCAAGAATCTTAGGGACATTCAGATACCCGGTAAGGAGGAAAGCTTCCTTACCGAAAGCACCCACCTCAATACATCCGCTGCATCCTCCCTCGCGGGCATCAGTGATCGATTTACCCATGCCGATCATTTCCATGATATAGGCTTCGGGATTGAAAACTGAAGGATACCCATGTCCCTGCCTGATTACCCTGCAGGCGGCATTCAGGAACCGGTCGGGTGTTTTGGCGCTGATATGGACCGAATTACCGGGTTGCAGAATATGCAATTCTTCCACCACCTCAAGTAATATATAGGAAACCTCGCTGACTCCATCTGATCCGTCGGCTTTCACTCCGCCGATATTGATATTTGTAAAATCATTGTAGGTGCCACTTTCCCTTGCTGTGATCCCCACTTTTGGCGGTGCCGGGTGGTTATTCACTTTAACCCAGAAACAGGAGATCAGCTCCTTGGCTTCGTTACGTGTTAATTTTCCTTCGGCGATTTCTTTTTCATAAAAAGGTGCCAGATGCTGATCGAAATGGCCGGGATTCATCGCATCCCAGCCGTTCAATTCCGTGATTGTGCCCAGATGAACAAACCAGTACATCTGAATGGCCTCCCGGAAAGTCCTCGGCGCATGTGCCGGTACCCACCGGCATATTTCGGCAATCTTAACAAGCTCCTCCCTTCTCTTACCATTCTTTTCTTCTCTTACCATTGCCTCCGCTTTATCAGCATGCCGGTTTGCGAATACGATTGCAGCGTCACAAACGAGGTCCATCGCCTTCAGTTCTTCCGCTTTGTCTGTGGCTTCCGGATCATTCAGATAATCAAGTGAATCGAGGTGTGCTTTGATATCGTTCTTGAAATCCAGCATTCCCTTGCGGTAAATCTTGCCATCCAGAACGGTATGTCCGGGAGCCCGCTGCTCCATAAATTCGGTGAACAGCCCGGCCTCATAGGCCCGGCGCCATTCGTCCGGTACATGATTAAATATCCGCTCACGCATGGTGCGGCCCTGCCAATAAGGGATCACCTCTTTTTCATAAATTTCGATATCCTTCGGATCCACATGGTAACGCTGCTGCTCGCGTGTGTTAAGCACGTGGAAATCCTCCACCGAATGGCAGGTTAGCTCGGGAAAAGTAGGCACTGCCTTGGGGTTCGGACCGCGCTCACCGACAATCAGCTCATCGTCACCGATATAAATGGTTTTCTTTTCACAATGATCCAGAAACTGCAGCGCACGCATTACCGGGACCGAATACTTGCCATTGTTGGCCTGGTAAAATGCGGTCTGGTGCAATGCCCGTTCAATGCTGATTGAAGGCTCAGCTTCGAAACTGAGCTTGCGGAGCCGTTGAATGCGTTCATTCATTCCCGGACCGATTACATGGGTTGTCGGAACATAAAAATTGCCTTCACTGTTGGGGAGGCGCTCCGGGGAGCCCGTACTCACTTTATGAAAATTTGATTTTTGCATCTGATGAAGTATTGTAGTTAGGGAAGTGGTCCCGGCCGCCAGCATTCCTGTTCCGGGACGGGGTCCCGGCCTTCGCCGGGATGACAAGGCCATCGCTGTTTTTCCGCTTCACGCTTCACGCTTCACGAAACCGGGAGCTTGCCGTGTCAATAAATCTGATTAATCAGACCATCAGGCAGTTGTAAAGGCAGCGGTAGGCCTTTAAAAGGGTACTATGAGTAATAGTCGTCATCTCTTTTGCAAAGGTAATACGAAACTTTATAAAATCAATATTCAAAAAGGGAGGACCCATTGGATTCAAAAGGGAGGACCCGTGGGTCCTCCCCTACGTTCTTAACGTTTCTTAACTTTCTTAACGTCTTGACGATTTAACCATCTCCCCATTTTTATTATCTTTCCTGCATTAAACAAACCCTATTATCATATGAAAAGACTTACTTCTTTATTATTAGGTATTAGCCTTATTTTCAGCATGTCAGCGAAAGCTGACGAGGGCATGTGGTTGCTGCCACTGATCCAAAAGCTGAATATCGGTAAAATGACCGAGCTGGGACTGAAACTCTCAGCTGAAGATATTTACAGTTTGAACCATTCGAGCCTAAAAGATGCCATCCTGATCTTCGGGGGCGGGTGCACCGCTGAGGTGGTATCCGCTCAGGGCCTGGTGCTCACCAACCACCACTGCGGTTATGGATCCATACAGGCACATTCCACGGTGGAACATGATTACCTGACCGATGGATTCTGGGCAATGAGCAAGGGTGAGGAACTGCCTAACCCCAATTTATCGGTCACGTTTCTAGACTACATCCAGGATGTTACCGAACGTATCAATGCCAAATTGAACGATGGCATGAGCGAAGCCGACCGGGCTGCCGCCATTCGTGATGAATCACAAAAAATTCAGGGGGAAATAAAATCCGACCGGTTTCATTCGGCTCGGGTTATTCCATTCTACGGTGGCAACCAGTTCTTTCTCCTGGTGTACACCCAGTACCGTGATGTTCGCCTGGTAGGCGCTCCCCCGAGTTCGGTCGGAAAATTCGGAGCCGATACCGACAACTGGATGTGGCCCCGTCAGACCGGTGACTTTTCCGTTTTCCGCATTTATATGTCACCCGATGGCAATCCTGCCAACTATGCAGCCGAAAATGTACCGTTGAAACCGAAGTATTATCTGCCGGTTTCGGTTAAAGGCGTGAAAGAAGGCGACTATTCCATGATCATGGGATATCCCGGACGAACCACCCGCTATATGACCTCCATGGAAGTGGAAGATGTTCTGACAATCACCCACCCCAACCGTATTAAAATCCGTGGGGTGAAGCAGGAAATCATGCTGAAGGATATGCTCGCTGATCCTAAAGTTAAAATCCAGTATTCGTCAAAATACTCCGGATCAACCAATTATTATAAAAACTCCATCGGTCAGGTGGCTGCTCTGAAACGTCTGAAAGTGGCCGAGCAGAAAAAAGAGCTGGAAGACCAGTTCATCAAGTGGATTGCACAGGATCCGGCTTTACAGAAAAAATACGGCGAAGCTCTGAACCTGATTAAAACATCCATCGATGGCAGGGCTCCATTCAATAATGCCAGCCAGTATTTCTCCGAATGCTTCAGCCAGGGATCGGAAATCATCGGAATGGCCGGCCAGGTTGGAGGAGCGATAGCCAATCTGCTCAAGAATGAGAAAGATCCTGCCAAATTGAAGGAATCAGCCACGCAGATGAAAGCCAATCTTGCCGGTTTCTTTAAAGATTACAACAAACCGACCGATCAGAAAGTCACGGCTGCCATGTTCGAGCTGTTCTGCAAAGATGTACCTGACGAGTTCAAGCCAGACGTATATGATCTGATCAATAAAAAATTCAAAGGCTGCGGGGTTCAGTTCTCGGCGAAAATGTTTGAAACTTCGATCTTCTGTGATCAGGCTAAACTCGAAGCTTTCCTTGATAACCCAAGTATGAAGGTGCTTGATAAGGACCTGGCCTATATAGCGGCCTTATCCATCAATAAGAAAAGTGGTGAGATCAGAGCCGAATTGATGAAATTCTCCTCCGATCTGGCTAAAGGCCAGCGCCTGTGGATTGATGGCCTGATGGCCATGCAGAAAGACCGGGTATTCTATCCGGATGCCAACTCAACCATGCGCCTGTCCTATGGTAACATTAAATCATATGATCCGATGGATGGTGTTCACTACAAGTATTTTACCACTTTGGACGGAGTTATGCAGAAAGAAGTTCCGGGTGACTGGGAATTTGATGTCCCTGCAAAACTCAAGGAACTTTACAAGGCCAAAGATTACGGTATCTATGGTGAAGGCGGTGTGATGAAGATTGGTTTCATTTCCAATAACGATATCACCGGAGGCAACTCCGGATCCCCGGTTCTGAATGCAAAAGGCGAGCTGATCGGATTGGCATTCGACGGCAACTGGGAAGCCATGAGTGGTGATGTTGCATTTGAACCCGACCTGCAACGCACGATCAGTGTTGATATCCGCTATGTTTTGTTCATTATGGACAAATATGCAGGAGCCAAGCATTTGGTTGATGAGATGACTCTTACTTACTAGGTTAAAGAAAAAGGCAGAAGGCAGAGGGCAGAAGGCAAAAATTAGTCTTATGACTTAAGAAATAAAAAGTAAGTGTCTCAATATGAGACCATTTTAGAAATATTTAAGACTTCCTCGTGGTGGATGTTCTTTCTTCTTTCTTAAATCTTAAGTCATAAGACTAATTTTTGCCTTCTGCCCTCTGCCTTCTGCCTTTTGCCTTATCTTAGCGTCATGAAAATCAACATCGTCGACATCCTCTCGATCTTCATGGTGCTGTTTGCCGTCATTGATATTTTCGGCAGCATCCCGGTTATTTTAAGCATCAAACACAAGGGGGGCAAGATCAAGGCGGGGCAAGCCACACTGGTGGCATTTGCCGTTTTACTGGCCTTCCTTATCGTGGGCGAGAAAATGCTCGGATTATTCGGCGTGGATGTCTCTTCGTTCGCTATTGCCGGATCGTTTATCCTGCTGATCATCGCTTTTGAAATGATCCTCGGACATGAATTTTTCAAAAATGACCATCCTGAGGGAGCATCCATAGTCCCCATAGCTTTTCCGCTTATCGCCGGCGCCGGTTCCATCACCACCCTGATCTCCTTGCGCTCCCAATACGATCACATCAACATCATCATAGCTCTGGTCCTGAACATGATAGTGGTTTTTGTTGTTTTGAAGGCAACGTACCGGTTTGAACGGTTCCTGGGGCCCACCGGACTGATGATTTTAAAAAAATTCTTCGGTATCATCCTGCTGGCCATTGCCATTAAGCTGTTTGTCAGCAATACCGGAATAAAAATAGGTGCGCATTTGTAGAGACAGATCATCATCTGTCTCTACCCTAATTTCCCCAAATGACCACGATGATGAAAAGAACAGTGCTGGAGGATTATTTTGAACCCTTCCGGAAAAAAACGGTAGGCTACGACCTGACCTATCTCTCCCCTTTTGGCATTCAGAAAATGATTTACGCAGACTGGATTGCCAGCGGGCGGCTATACCAGCCTATCGAGGATCGCATGACCCGGGTCGTAGGTCCCTGGGTGGCCAATACCCATAGTGAAGCCAGCGAATCCGGTACCCTGATAACCAAAGCCTATCAGTATGCACTCCAAAAAATCAAGCAGGAAGTTAATGCGGGACCCAATGATGTCATTATTACCGCCGGAACAGGCATGACCACCGTTGTCAACAAATTACAGCGCATCCTCGGACTGCGTAATTCGCCTCATGTATCAGGAAAAGATCTGAAAGAACCAGATAGAAAGCCTGTGGTATTCATCACCCACATGGAACATCACTCGAACCATATGTCGTGGTACGAGTCGGATGTTAATGTAGTTATTCTGGATCCCGATCCCGACCTGCTGGTATCGGTCGATGATCTCAGATCAAAATTGGAAGAATATAAATACCGGACGCTGAAGATCGGATCTTTTACCGCCTGTTCGAATGTCACGGGAATTGAGACCCCCTATCACCAGATGGCCAGGATCATGCATGAACATGGCGGGATCTGTTTTATCGATTTTGCGGCTTCAGCTCCTTATGCCGAAATAAACATGCATCCGGCGGACCCGATGGAAAAGCTTGACGGGATATACTTTTCACCACACAAATTTCTGGGTGGACCGGGATCCTCGGGAGTTTTGATTTTTGATGCGTCCCTTTACAATAGTGAAACCCCGGACAATCCGGGAGGTGGAACGGTCGATTGGACCAATCCCTGGGGGGAATACAAATACATTGATGACATTGAACTCCGGGAAGATGGCGGCACGCCGGGTTTTCTCCAAGCCATGAGGGTGGCAATGGCTATGGAGGTAAAAAACCAAATGGGCGTCCTCAAAATCAGGGAACGTGAAGAAGAGCTGATTGAGCTGGCTTTTACTGAAATGAAAAAAATACCGGATGTCAGGATCCTTGCCCACAAAGTCCGGAAGCGATTGGGTATACTCTCATTTTACATTACCGGTATTCATTTCAACCTGGTCGTCAAGCTACTTTCCGACCGTTACGGAGTACAGGTGAGAGGGGGATGCGCCTGTGCAGGGACTTACGGACATTACCTCCTCAATGTTACCTATGCAGATTCACATGAGATAACAGAGATGATCAGTCTGGGCGACCTTTCGCGGAAGCCGGGCTGGATCAGGATTTCGTTGCATCCTACCATGACCAATGAGGAATTGATGACCATCATCCGGGCATTGGAGGACATTCAAAAGAATTATCCGGAATGGCAAAAAGAATATATCTATAACAACCGGACCAATGAATTCAGGCATATATCGGAGCCGGAGGATAAAACAGGATTAGTACGGAGCTGGTTCGAATTCGATGGGGATTAGGTTCTGGCCGGGCAACCGGGTAATTCACACACCTGGTGCTGACAGATATATTCTGCCTCAGCACACTCTTTTGGATCACAGCACAGATAACACACGCGCTTGAATGCCCTGAATCCGATCAGTTCAACATCTGCGGAAAGGAAACCTTCTTTCACAGGCTCTTCCTTGAGTAAATCCGTGCTCAGGTATTTTTTATTGTCATCTGAAAAGATGGTCACCACAACTGCATCTTCCGGAAGTTCGTTCTGTACTTTCAGGGCACCAATAAAATTAGCTCCGGAGGAGATCCCGACACCGAGTCCCATTCCAGCCAATTTTTGAGCCATGATGATCCCGTCCCCATCATCCACGCAGATAATCGAATCAAGGGTTTCCAGCTTAACAATCGGGGGAATAAATTCATCGGATATCCCCTGTATCCGGTGCTTGCCCACCTTGCTTCCGGTTGTCAGGGTCGGTGAATTTTCGGGTTCGAGCGGATGAATGGTTATCGATGGATCCTGTTCTTTCAGAAACCGCCCGACCCCCATTACCGTACCCCCTGTGCCGACTCCGGCCACAAAGGCATCCGGTTTAAGATTACGGTACTTAAGCTGCCACCAGATCTCCGGACCGGTTGTGAGATAGTGAGCCTCTGCATTATCCATATTTTCAAACTGATGGGGCAGAAAAGCACCTTCAATCCCGGCAGCCATCTGGTTGGCCAGGTCGATACTTCCCAAAAATCCTCCCTGGTCTTTACTCACCAGATTTATGGTGGCACCAAAACCCTTGATCAGATTGATGCGTTCCGAGCTCATCCAATTTGGCATAAAAATGGTCACCGGATAGCCCAGAGCTCTCCCGATAGCCGAAAAAGAAATCCCCGTATTCCCGCTGGTAGCTTCAATAATCGGTTTTCCCTCCTGTAATCTCCCGTGCTCAATGGCTTTTCGCAAAATATGAAATGCCATACGGTCCTTAATACTGCCGGTCATATTCATATTCTCAGCTTTGGCGTAAATCCTGCGCTTTTGCCCTTTGTAAAGGAATTCAATTTCCAGAAGCGGTGTATTTCCAATGAGGCTTGACAGCCCCTGGATCTTTTTCAGATAATTCTCGTTCATTATATCAGATTAAAGGAACGCACTAAAAGTAACAATATCGGTGAAACTCAAAAATGATATATAACCGGCTAACTTCAGGTTGGATTGGCATCTTTATGTGATTGGCAGCAGCAATAAAGGTTCTATTGTTATATTTGTGCTTTGGCCATTGGTTTTATGGAAAAAAACACGCTACTTACTGATGATCTGCTCAGAGAAAACCGGGAGCTGCGTTTGGAAGTTGAGCGATTGCAGAAAGAGCGGATTGATCTGGGCCACCTTTCAGGAATCATTGCAGATCGTAAACGCAATGAACAGGTTTTTAAGAGGATCAATGAGGACCTGCTGAGCCTGAGCCATTCCTTTGAAGATAATGTCAATCTGCTTACGCGTTTATGCGGGGAACTCACCGGAGCCGCCTGCACCCTTTATAACCGGCTCGAAGATGGATTGCTGGTATCAGTCGGGCAATGGAACACCCCACCTGATTTCTGTTCAATTTCTAAACCTGAAGGCCATGTTTGCTTTGATGTAATCAATAAAGGCAGTAACCAGCTTATCGTTATCAATGACTTGCCGCAAACTCCTTACGCAATATCTGATCCCAATATATCAGCATACAAGCTGGTTACCTATCTTGGAAAGGCCGTATTATGCGACGGTGAATATGTGGGTTCGATCTGCGCTTTGTTTCAAAATCATCACTCACTGACACTTGAACACGAACAGATTTTCACCATCATCGCTTCTGCCCTTGGAAATGAAGAATCGCGAAGAAGTGCTGAAAAAAATCTGCGTGAGAGCGAAGAACTGTTCCGTTCGGCCTTTCTGACCAGTCCCGATTCAATTAATATCAACCGGCTTTCGGATGGAATGTATTTTGATATTAATGAGGGATTCACCAAGCTTACCGACTATACGCGCGAAGATGTTATCGGCAAAACCTCTTTGGAATTGAGTATTTGGGACAATCCAGAGGATCGCAACAAGCTCGTAAAGGGGTTACAGGTAAATGGTTATGTTGATAACCTGGAAGCTGTTTTCCGTATTAAAGGTGGCGGGACCAAGACTGCCCTCATGTCGGCCCGTGTTTTCTCCATCAGGGGGGTTCCCCATATCCTTTCAGTTACCAGGGACATGACCGAACGGCAACAGACCATGCAGGCTCTCAAAGAAAATGAGCAAAAATTCCGGTCGGTTGTTGAAAATGCATTCGATGGCATTTACCTTATTTCAGGCCATCGTTTCGTATTCTACAATCAGCGTTTTTGCGAAATCATGGGCTATTCGGCCGAAGAAATCGCATCCGAATGGTTCAATTTTGCAATTACCCTGACAGATAAAAGCCGCGATCTGATTGAACAACGCAGGCAGGCCAGGATTAATGGGGAAGAGATCCCGGGAATATACGAATTCGAAATCCGGACCAAATCGGGTGAATTAAAAGAAGTGGAAGTCAGTACGGTCAAATTGGACAGCGACGATCAGGTGACCGTCCTTGGAATCATGCGCGATGTAACAGAGCGGAAAGTACTATTTGAAGAGTTGATCAAGGCCAAAGATAAAGCTGAAGAAGTCAACATACTAAAATCCAGGCTTCTGGCTAATCTAAGTCATGAAATTCGCACACCACTCAACGGGATTCTCGGATTTGCCGAATTGCTGAGGGAGGATATCCAGGATGATTCTTTGAAATCCATGGCCGAGATTATCTATACGAGCGGATACCGTCTGCTGCATACGCTCAACTCGATACTCGATCTTTCAGTCATTGAGTCGCAGTTCAATACCATGAAACTTAAAACAGTGAGTTTGAATAAGCTGGCTGATGAAGTATCGACTTTGTTTAAACCCAATATCATCAAGAAGGGCATTAAACTTTCTATTGTTACGAAACAGGAAGAAATTTTGGTAAAAGCCGATGAAGAATTAATCACGAAAATACTGAATAACCTGATTAATAATGCCTTAAAATTCACAAACAAGGGTGAAATCTCAGTTACAACGAGTATTGAAAGTAAAGATTCCATGAATTTCGGATGCATTACGATCAAGGATACCGGTATTGGAATCAAAAAAGAATATCTGGAAATAATTTTTGATGAATTCCGGCAGGTCAGCGAAGGGCAATCCCGCTCTTATGATGGTTCAGGCCTGGGGCTCCACATTTCAAAACGTTTTGCTGAGATGATGCAGGGAACCATCACCGTATTAAGCACACCGGGTTCAGGGTCTGCCTTTACCCTCTGGCTACCTTTAAAATAGAATCAATTTCAGGTCAACCCAGATCTGATAATTTGGATAACAACCGCATATCCAAAATTTCCAGCTCCTTACCTTCCAGACTGATAATGCTCTCGGATCTGAATTCCGTTAACAGACGCACGGTATTTTCCTCGGATATTCCGCTGAGGCTTCCCAGATCTTTTCTTGTAATCGGAAGGGTAAACCGGGTTCCACCGTAAAACTCTGAAAGATATATAAGACTTTCAGCCACTCTTCCCCTGATATTCTTCTGATTGAGTGTAATAATTTTTTTCATGATCATCGAGACAGACTTTCCGAATGCCTGGTTCAGTTTCAGGAGCAGGTCGTGATCCTCGAGGTACAATTCCTTCACATAATCCAGGTCCACCATGCAAACCCTGGAATCTTCAATGGCCGTAACCGAATAGGAATAGTTCACACTTTCGAAAAACGACAGCAAACCGATATATGCCGGGGGTTTCATCAGGTAAAGGATGATATTGCGTTCATTAATTCCCTCGATGTACAATTTGGCCGTACCGCTCACCAGATATATGGCATGGGTAACCGGACTTCCCTGCTTGCATATTTTTTCGTGCCGTTTAAAATTCGCATGAATTGCCCTTGATTCGCTCAATGACTGCCCTGATTGTCTGATAGCCTCAGAAAGATCGCATCGGAGGGGACAATCGCGGCAGGAAATTTTGCTGGTAACTTTCATAAACAGCTGTTTTCTCAAATTTACCTGATTTTTTTAAGGTTTTGTCGCGAACCCGAATTGTAATTTTGCCTTGAAACGAAAAGCTTTGGATCTGATGCAAAAAAATCTCCTGATACTGGGATTTCTGTTCATCCTGAATACAGTGGCAAAACCTCAGACTGCTTCTCCTGCTTTTGGCATCAAGCTAAGCGGTTATATAAAAACCGATGTGATTTATGATACCCGGCAGTCGTGTGCGGCAAACGGACTACGAGAAGGGCATTTTTACCTGTTCCCTGATAATGTGGTTTACGATGCCGATTCTGTGGATCTTAATGCCAGCCCTTCCTTCCATATACTAAGCATCCAGAGCCGTTTAAGAGGGGACATTACCGGGCCCGATGCTTTCGGGGCCAGAACATCGGGAGCCATTGAGGCCGAATTCTTCGGTACCAGTGAAGCCGACCTGAACGGATTCAGGCTGCGGCATGCCTTCACCCGGCTTGATTGGTTAAACACCTCACTCCTGATAGGACAGACCTGGCATCCTATATTTCCAACCGAATGCTTTCCGGGCACCATCAGTTTCAATACCGGCGCTCCGTTCACGCCGTTTGCCCGGAATCCCCAAATAAGGCTGACCCGGAAAATCGGGACGGTCAGTGCGATCGTCACAACTTATTCCGAGAGGGATTTCACCGGGACCGGACTCGATGGCTCAAGTAATAAATACCTTAAAAACAGCGGAATACCGAGCATCAATATGCAATTTCGAATCCCGGTAATTAAAACCGGACTGGTTTTCATCGGGGCCGATTTCAAGACCATCCGACCGGAATTGAAAACCACCGCCAACTATCATACTGATGAAAACCTGGTCAGTTTCAGCGGGTTTATCACAGTGAATGTCAGGACCAAACCAGTGACTTTCACAGCCATGGGAGCATACATTCAGAATGCCACCGATATGCTGATGATTGGCGGTTATGCTGTTTCCGAGATCCTGGATGCCGGAAAATCACTGAAATCCTACACGAACCTGAACACCTTTACCAGTTGGTTTGACATTACCACCAATGGCAAAACCTTCCAGGCCGGCCTTTTCGGCGGATACAGTAAAAACCTCGGTGCCAATGGTCCGATGATCGGACCGTCATTCGGCAGGGGTTTGAACATCGACTACCTCCTCCGGCTTTCGCCCAGGGTGATGTTTACCAGGGGGAAAACCACTTTTGCCGGAGAGATTGAAGCAACCACCGCAGCTTACGGCACTATTCAGCCAAACGGTACGGTAATGAATGTAAAGCCGGTCACAAATGTCAGGTTGCTGGTTGCAGCGTACTATAGATTCTGAACCAATCAAATATTTCAATCCAGGGATATTTGTGAATTATGAAAAAGTGATATCTTTGCCCCTGCATCAAGAGACCCGGTAACGGGGGCACCAACCGAGCAAGCAAGCCGCGGTGGTATAGAATGCGGGCCAGTCTGGTCAAAAAAATGTTTTCAGTCAGACAATCCCAAATGTACTTGATGCAAAAAAGTGTTTAATTAAACTATTTGCACAATGACCAAAGGAAAATCTTTTTTATTTACGAGTGAATCCGTTAGTGAAGGGCACCCGGATAAAGTTGCCGACCAGATTTCTGACGCTCTGCTTGATGCCTATTTAGCCGGCGATCGTAATTCGAGAGTCGCTATTGAAACACTTGTTACCACCAATAGGGTAGTTCTGGCAGGCGAGGTAGGTTCAACAACAAAAGTGAATGCTGAGGCTATCGCGCGTAAGGTAATCAACGGGATTGGTTACGATCATCCGGGTATCGGCTTTGATGGACACACCTGCGAAATCACCAACCTGATCCATCAGCAGTCGAACGATATTGCTGATGCTGTTCTTCGGCCCGATCCTGAGAACCAGGGCGCGGGTGATCAGGGTTTGATGTTCGGATATGCCTGCACCGGTACCGAAACTTTGATGCCGTTACCCATTGATTTGTCGCACAGGCTTATGCTGATCCTTGCTGAAATTCGCCGTGAAGGACGGGAAATGACTTATCTGCGCCCGGATGCCAAATCACAGGTTACCATATTATATGATGAACAGAACCATCCTTTGTTTATCGACACTATCCTGGTTTCCACCCAGCATAATGATTTTCCGGGTGTTGACCGTCCCGACCTGCTGATTGGAAAAGATATCGCACGCGTTCTCATACCCAGACTGCTCGACACCCTGCCACAGTCTGTCCGCTCGCTTTATACCTCTTCCTCAAAACTCCTGGTCAACCCATCCGGAAAATTTGTAACCGGCGGTCCGGACGGAGATACGGGA
>Ga0172379_10004983_pt1 | contig 18986 bp, 22 predicted proteins | sample GrowelOW334metaG_FD_119756 | JGI IMG/M metagenome (GOLD analysis project Ga0172379, IMG submission 119756) | Groundwater microbial communities from an aquifer near a municipal landfill in Southern Ontario, Canada - Groundwater well OW334 metaG | ecosystem: Environmental > Aquatic > Deep...
GTGGGGAACCGACACGAAAAAATGGGGGCATCCCGATTGCAAAAAGGGTAATCGACGATATGATGTCGTTACGGATGGTTTTGCGGATTATGTCGCGTATGAGCTTATGATTAAAAAGGGGAAAGAGGCGGGTAATCCGGAATACGAACAATATGTCGCAACGAATATTGCGTATTATCTTATGCGAATCAACCTTGCAAAAGGAACAAATTCCCTTACCCTGAAGGATTTCCCTATCACTCTCCCGTTTTCGAAAAAATCGCTCGACTATATAGACAAAATGCTCACGCGATTCAAGCAGGAACAGCCGAATGACCCCTGCAAAACAGGGAATGCGCAGGAATGCTATTGGGGCCAATATGCCGAAGGATGGCTTCTCGCCTATGAATGGAAGGAGAAATATCCTTTCGGTGAATGGGGAGACGGCACGATAGCAGACTTTGTCTGTGAAAAAAACGAGTAGAATGGAACCGGCGACACGAAATGTGTCGCCGGATTTTTGTTTGAATTGCACTGAATCAAAAAGATGATATAGTGAGAATATTATTTGATTTATAAACGGTGGCCTCCGGATCATAGGATTGAAATAAGGCAAAATGCCAGGTTTCAGTGCTAGAATCCGAAGACCACTCTATTAAAAGACGCCAGAATAAACTTCTGGTGAAATTATTTTGTATGCATATTAAAGAATACAAAACAGAAATAGGAGGAAAGCCGTTCATCGCGCAATTCTCAGACCTCGCCGACCAGACAAATGGTTCTGTCTTGGTGAAATACGGAAATACTTCTGTTCTCGCAACCGCTTGTATGAGCGCGAGAGAAAGGGAAGGTATCGATTACCTCCCCCTTACCGTTGATTACGAAGAGCGTTTTTACGCTTCGGGACAAATTCTCGGCAGTCGCTTTATGAGGAGAGAGGGGAAGCCGTCCGATGAAGCCATCCTTTCCGGACGTGTTGTCGACCGCACCATCCGGCCTCTTTTTAACCAGCATATCCGAAAAGAAATTCAGGTCGTTGTAACAGTTCTTTCTATTGATGAATACGATCCGGATGTTCTCGCCGTATGTGCGGCATCTCTCGCTCTTTCCACATCGGATATTCCTTTCAATGGGCCTGTTTCCGCCATTCGTCTCGGACAAAATTCCGGCGGTTCTTTTATTGTAAATCCAACCTATACCGAACGAGCATCAGACGATTACCAAATGGACATGACCCTTTGCGGAAGAGACGGAAATATCAACATGATTGAACTCGGAGGAAAAGAGATCGGCGAAATTACGGCAAGCGAAGCTCTTACTCTCGGAAGCGCTGAAATTGAAAAGATTCAGGAGTTCCAAAAAATGATTATCAAAGAGGTCGGAAAAGAGAAAGTTGTTTTTGAGGAAAAAGCTCATTCAGAAGTGATGAAAGCTCTTTTTGAAGAAAAAATCGGAAGTACAATGAAAGAGACTCTCTTTGTGGGGCCGGGAAGCAAACGCACCTACGAGCTTGAAGCAGAGTGGAAAAAAATTCTCTCTGAAACACTTCCGGATGAAGATGTCGGAAAAGCACTTGAATATTTTAGTGAGAAAGTAGACGAACTTCTCCACACAGAAGCAATCGACAACGATGTTCGACCCGACGGAAGAGGAATGGAAGAACTTCGCCCCCTCTTCGCGCAAGCAGGAGGACTTGTTCCGATTATTCATGGAACAGGAATTTTTTACCGCGGAGGAACACACGTTTTCTCAGCCCTTACTTTGGGTGGACCAAGCGACTCTCAATTAATTGAGGGAATGGAGCTTTCCGAAAAGAAGCGCTATATGCACCACTACAATTTCCCTCCGTATTCCTCGGGTGAAACAGGCAGAATGGGAGGAACAAACAGAAGAATGATCGGACACGGAGCTCTCGCCGAGAAAGCACTTATTCCCGTACTTCCCCCGAAAGAAAAGTTTCCGTACACTATCCGCGTTGTTTCCGAATCGATGGCATCAAACGGCTCCACCTCTATGGCTTCCGTCTGCGGTTCCACCCTCGCCCTTATGGACGGAGGAGTACCGATCAAAGCCCCGGTTGCGGGTATCGCGATGGGTCTTATGATGCGTGATGAAAACAGCTATAAAATACTTATCGATATTCAAGGACCGGAAGACCACCACGGAGATATGGATCTTAAAGTTGCCGGAACAAGAGAAGGAATTACCGCTATTCAGATGGACGTAAAAGTAGACGGAGTTCCCGTAAAGATACTCTCGGAAGCTTTTGTAAAAGCGAAGAATACACGCCTCCAAATCCTTGATGTCATTGAAAAAGCGATTCCCGCACCGCGCACAGATATTGCTCCGAGTGCTCCAAAAATACTCACGGTTAAAATTCAGCCCGACCAGATTGGAATGGTAATCGGCCCCGGAGGAAAAATGGTAAACAAGATTCGCGAAGAATCGGGGGCTGAAATCGACATCGAAGAGGATGGAACGGTATTTGTTACCGGAAAGAACGGGGCAGCTGAAAAAGCCTGTGAAATGATTACAGGAATGACCCGCGTCTATAAACCGGGAGAAAAATTTGTCGGGAAAGTCATAAAAATTCTTGACGATATCGGCGCCGTCGTCCAATTCGGGTTCAACGCGGAAGGTCTTGTTCATATTTCCGAAATCGCTCCTTTCCGTATCAACCGAGTTTCTGACGCGCTCAAAGACGGAGAAGAAGTTCCTGTTATGATCAGAGAAGTCGATGATCGTGGAAAAACAAGACTTTCCATCAAACAAGCCGATCCTGAATTCGCCGCCAAAAAAGGACTGAAGCCCGCAGAAAGAGGAGGTTCTTTTGCTCCACGCCCGAGATTCAACAGCGACAGACCTCATGGGCGAGATGATCGCCCGCGCCCGCCTTACCGCCCGCGCGATTAAAGATATTTCGAGATAAAACTTCCGGCATCTTGCCGGAAGTTTTAATTAATACACAAAAATTTTCGTGCACTCAGAAAAAAAATGATATGATAAAGGAGTAAATGGACGATATCCAAATTCCAAAAAAAGGAATTTTAAGCGATGCTCAAAACAAAGAAATCGAAGGGGGAGTAGAGTTTGAAGTACCGCAAAAAATAGAAGAACCGGAAACAGTAAAAGCTCCGGTTGTTTCTGGCGAAAAAAAAGAAGAACCTTCTCCTGAAATCTCAAAAAAGGAAGAAATTTTTGACATATCCTCTTTAGACCCGGAGCCGTCGGCTATCCCGATGCCACCGGTCGTTCCAAAAGCTCCGGAAAAACCAATTATTACACCCAATATCGTCTTTCAACAAATACCCCCGTCGGGGCCAAAACCGTCCGCCCCTCCACCCCCGCCAAGCACAATACCGGAAGGAAAACCTTATATTCTGGCGACCTCCTCAAAGACGATGGAGCCGACAATCTCTGGTGCGGAACTCGATAAACTGAAACCGCAAAAAGGGCCGATTTCCATTTCCCTTCACAAAAAAGAAAGCGCGCCCGGCGAACCGAAGACCGAAGCCCAAAGCTCTTCTCAGGCGGTACGGTTTATGGTGCCCGAAGGGAAAAACAACATTCCGAAAAAAATACAAGAAAGCCCCGAATCTCCTTCTTCAAAATCGCCGATTAGTGTTACCCCGAAAGGTTCGGCCCCACAAGTATCGGGAGAAACCTCCGATATCCCCACTCTTCGAACATACAAACAAGACATTGCAAGCGCCATAAAAGAGCAAAAAACATCGCTCGTAAGAATGGTCCTTGAAGAACAAAAAGGAAGAACAAAGCGCGAGCTCGAAGAGTCCCCAAAATCCCGAAAAAATTTTCCTCTTATCATTCTCTCCGTGGTCTTTCTCTTCGGGAGTATCGGGGTTATCTATTTTTCTTTCTTTCGCGGAAGTACTCAGATCAACACCCTGGTGGAACTAAACGTGACGCCTCTTATTAATACCGAAACAAATAAAGAAATTTCCACAGACTCTCTTTCTACAGCACAGGGAATAAAGGCTATCTCCGATGAAGTAAAAACGAGTAAACCGAGACTCGATACGATTGAATACCTCTTTTTTACTCAAAAAATAACAGAACAAACTCCTGAGGGGTTAATTGAAAGCAAGGAAATAGTTTCTTCGAAAGGATTCTTTGGGTTTATCGGGATTGAGCTTCCAAATGTTCTTGTTCGCGCGCTCAAGCCGGAATATATGTTCGGAATTCACGCGTTCAATGGAAACCAACCATTTCTTATCATCAAGACGGACTATTACGACACGGCCTTTTCGGGAATGCTTGAATGGGAAAAACGTCTTCCACAAGACTTACTGCCGATTTTTGGACGTTCTGAGAATATCAGCGCCCTTACAAACAGATCCTTTGGAGATATGATTGTCAAAAACAAAGACACTCGGGTTATCAGGACACCCGACGGAGAAATATCGATTATCTATATGTTTAAAGACCAAAAAACCGTCATTATTACAACAAACGAAGACACCCTCCTCAAAATTTCAACACTTCTCGACCTCTCAAGAGAAAAAGAACAGTAGAAATAAGGAAAACCGCTCTCGGCCAGCACTTGGTCGCGGGCGGTTTTTCTAAAGAAAGAGAGAGGGTTGTACCTTCCCTGTAATTTTTGATATTATAAAAGCACCATGAAAAACATTGAACATTTTAAAGAACTTCTCCTCGAGGAGAAAAAACACCTTGAAAGTGAAATAAAAAGCGTAGGAAGAGTAAATCCGGAAAATCCGAATGATTGGGAGGGGACGCCCGGAGATATGGGAGAAGACGCTGATGCTTCTGATGAAAATTCCTTCGCCGACAAAATTGAAGAATTTGAAGGGAGAAGCGCCGTTGCAACAGAGCTCGAAGACCGAAATCAGGAAATAGAAAATGCTCTTACTCGCATGGAAGAAGGGAAATACGGTATCTGCAAAGTCTGCGGAGAAGAGATAGAAGAGGCTCGCCTGGAAGCAAACCCGGCGGCGGAAACATGCAAAGCGCACCTTAATAGTTAGTTACTAGAAAGTAGAGAGTAGAAGGTAGAAAGTAGATAAAAACAATCTGTGTTTTTTGTGTCTACATTCTACAGTCTACTTTCTACTTTCTTATTTTTTATATGGGATTTGCCAAATGTTATTCAGCTCAAACGGTGGGGCTCAAAGCGCATATCATATCGGTAGAAGTGGATATTTCAAAGGGGATGGCTTCTTTTTCGGTCGTCGGACTTCCCGATAAATCAGTAGAGGAATCAAAAGACCGTATCTCCGCCGCAATAAAAAATTCCGGTTTCAAATCGCCGAAAGCGACGAATCATAAAATTATAATTTCGCTCACCCCTGCGAACATCAAAAAAGAGGGGACACTTTTTGACCTTGCCTCAGCCCTCGCATATCTTCTCGCAAACGGAGAAATTAAATTTAATTCCGCAAAAAAACTTTTCTTAGGAGAACTTGCATTAAACGGGGAACTTCGCCCGATTCGGGGAGCGCTTCCTCTTGTTCAGCGCGCGAAAGAAAAAGGTTTTGAAGAAATATTTTTACCCATGGAAAACGCGGACGAGGCTTCTATGATTTCTGACATTACCGTTTTTGGCTGTAAAAATCTTGCGGAAGTCATTGAACACCTCGACGAAATGCAAAAAGAGGAACAGGCGGGGAAGAGAACGATGTCGCCCCACGAACCAAAAGAATTCATACAAAAAAATACAGCATCGGAATACGGTTTTGAAGACGTACGCGGACAAGAAACCGCAAAACGCGGTTTGGAGATCGCGGCAGCGGGACGTCACAATGTCCTTATGTTCGGCCCGCCCGGAACAGGGAAGACTATGCTCGCGCGGGCGTTTTCGCAAATATTACCCGAGCTTTCTTTTGATGAGGCGCTAGAAATTACGGGAATCCATTCCATTTCCGGCACGCTTAGCGAACCACTGGTCACAAAATCGCCATTTCGTTCTCCCCATCACACGTCATCATACGTTTCACTCATCGGAGGCGGGGCATTCCCAAAACCGGGAGAAGTCACACTCGCGCATCGCGGGGTGTTGTTCTTGGACGAGTTTCCCGAATTTGAAAAACGTGTTTTGGAATCTTTACGCGAACCACTTGAGGAGAAATTTGTTTCAATTTCCCGCGCAAAAGGCACCGAAGTATTTCCCGCAAACTTTATCTTGGTCGCTGCGATGAATCCCTGTCCGTGCGGATTTAAGGGTACTAAAAAGGAATGTGTTTGCTCTGCCGGAGATATCAACAAATATGAACGCAAATTGTCGGGGCCAATTATGGATCGTATCGACATTTTTTTACCAGTCGCAGAAATTGACTACAAAAAACTCTCCGATAAAGTTCCGGAAGGAATGGAAACATCAAAAGATATTCGAGACCGAGTACTAAAGGCAAGAAAAATTCAGGAAAAACGGTTTGCCGACAAAAAAATAAACACCAATTCCGAAATGTCTGCTAAAGATTTGGAAAAGTTCGCTCCGCTTGGAGAAAAAGAGAAAAACCTCCTCAATTCCGCAGCGACCCGCATGAGCCTTTCTCCTCGCGCGTATCACCGTATCATAAAACTCGCACGAACCATTGCCGATCTTGCGGGAAGCGAGAATATACAAGATAAACATCTCGCGGAAGCGTTGGGGTATAGGGAGAAGAAGGATTAAAGACCAAAGTAAAAAACCCAATCAAGACCTTTCAAAATAAACATTTTTATGTTAGTTTAAGATTGGTTCGTTGCGGTGTGGGTGAAATAATTCAAACACGCCAGAGCAATAACCTGTTGTTTGAAATGAGGTAAACTGTCATGAATAAGACGGGTAAAACTGTCGTAGACGGTAAAAAACTGGACAATGAGCAGCTTGGTTCGCTGACTCGTCGTCATGATGAAATTAAACGCCGAATTAACGAAGGTACTCTTGGTTTTAACCATGTGATCTCTTCGTATCAGGCGATTGCTGAAAATCGTTTCTGGTTGCCCGCAAAGAATTCATATTTTTTCACTGTAACAGGTGATGGATATGATTACCAAAATGCAATCAAAAAAATGAGAGAAGAAGGATTCATCGCCGCGTGTGATGAATTGAAAAATTGTCAATTCATAAACGAGAAAGGAAAAAAATATCTTCTCGCCCTCATGCATTGTGATGAATTTGCCCCCGGAAGGCTTGAGACATCGTTGATACAGAAAGAGGCAATGTATCGGGGTTGGATACCTTTACCTGCGGATTTTGCACCACTTGTCTGCCGAAAATTTACCTGGCAAAAATTAAAATCTCTTAGTCTTACTCGTTTGGCGATGATGCATGATCCGATACTAATCAACTCACGACCAAATGTTTTAAGTTTCGTTTTTGATTGCAATAGCGAACGAGGTGGATTATTTTTTAGTCGTTGCTGTAATTGGGATTACTTTGAAGAGAATCGTTGGGGTTTTATCTTTTTGGTTCCAAATTTTCTTGAATAAAGAATTAAACTCATAGAATTATGCTTAAGAGCAGACTTAACCGTCTGCTCTTTTTTTGCGGGACAACTACCTTGGACGAGTTTCCCGAATTTGAAAAACGCGTCCTTGAAAGTTTACGCGAACCGTTGGAAGAAAAATTTGTTTCAATTTCCCGGGCAAAAGGAACCGAAGTTTTTCCTGCGAATTTCATCTTGGTCGCCGCCATGAACCCCTGCCCGTGCGGATTTAAGGGAACCAAAAAGAATGTGTCTGCTCGGCGGGGGATATATATAAATATGAAAGAAAACTCTCCGGCCCAATTATGGACAGAATCGATATTTTCTTGCCAGTTGCTGAAATTGACTACAAAAAACTTTCCGACAAAGTGCCGGAAGGAACTGATACCTCAAAAAATATCCGCGACCGCGTACTGAAGGCAAGAGAGGCGCAAGCGAAAAGATTTGAAGGGAAGCGAATAAACACCAACTCCGAAATGTCCGCTAAAGATCTCGAAAAATTCGCCCTGCTTGGAGAAAAAGAGAAGAATCTTCTCAATTCTGCGGCGACACGCATGGGTCTCTCTCCCCGCGCCTATCACCGCATCATCAAACTCGCGCGGACGATTGCCGACCTCGATGGAAGCGAGCAAATTAAGGACAAACACCTTGCGGAAGCGTTGGGATATAGGGAGAAGAAGAATTAACCCCTTTTCCATATACTAATCCCTTATACTTTATTGTATTGACATTGTCATTACATTTATATATACTATCCCCATGAACACAACGCTTCAAATACGCATAGATCGCAAAACAAAATCGGACGCACAAAAGGTTTTTAAAGAGCTTGGTTTGGATATGTCCACGGGTGTGAAGGTTTTTTTGCAACAGGTGGTAAATACCGAGTCAATTCCTTTTCCTTTGCGCACGGCAAACGGTTTTACTGTTGAAAAAGAAAGAAAGATACTTACCGAAACATCCCGCGACACAAAACACGGGAAACGCTATTCCACCGCAAAAGAAATGTTTCGTGATATTCTGAAATAGTATGTATTCACTCGTACCGGGGAAACGTTTCAAAAAATCACTCAAAAGAATCGCAAAAAGCGGAAAATACGATATTTCCGCAATTCAAGATGTACTGGGAATGATTTTGTCGGAACAAAAACTCGCCCAAAAATATAAAAATCATTTTTTGTCGGGAGAGTTATCAGAGTTTGAAGAATGCCATATTCATAGCGATTTACTGTTGATTTATAAAACACACCACAGGGAACGAGTTATTTTTTTGTATGATATCGGCACGCATTCGGATTTGTTTGAATAATTTGAATATTCAAGACAAACACCTTGCAGAAGCATTGGGGTAGGGGGAATTAATTCTGTCCTGCCCCATATGCCTTGACTTTTTATCTATATAATTTATAGTACGAAAGTCTTCTTGTTCTTTCGTGGGGTAAATATTTTATGGCAATTGAAAAAAGAATTCTCGTCGGTGAAACGGTTCTTGATACGGATACATCGAGAGAGGTTGAGTGGTATGAGAAATATATTGATGACAAACTCAACCAAAATAGAGAAAAGTATGAACGTCACGGATATGTGGTCATTCCGTTAATGCAACCTATCGATGGCGCCGTAGTTGATGAACTTATACGCCGATATGGAAAAGCGGGGTGGGCTCTCCATTTTCAATACAATAATGACGATTTACGGCACGAGTTTTATTTAACCTAGAAAACGAATCAAATTTTTATTTCCCGTAGTACACTGCGGGATTTTTTTAAAGGAAAACAGTCATTACCTCAATAGTTTTTATCTCATTTTTTCCTCGGGCGCCTCGTTGTTGTGCCTCATTGGGGTAGGGGGAGAAAAAAGATAACACGCATATTTCTTTTTTTGTTTACTATTGTTATAATAAATCAGTATTATTATTAAATTTAATAAAAATCTTATGTCATTAGAGTCTTCACCAATCAACGAAAAAGAAGAAGAGCTTACCCCGGAGTTAAAAGAAGCGGCCAAACACCATAAAGGCGGTCCCTTAGGCGTCATTTCAAAAAAAATAGAAGAGATAATAAAAAAACAAGATGAGCTGCTGAAATAAGCAGGCGCTATAAGCAAAAAACAACCCAAAATATTTTGGGTTGTTTTTATATTATGAAGAAAATTGTTTTTTCACAGGGCGACCACCTTAAATGAATTCCCCGAATTTAAAACCACTTGTTTGAATCCTTGGGGATAGAGGGAGAAGAAGAATTAGTAAAGGGGTATGACAATATATTACATATTGGGTGATTCCAAACGGCGGTATTGCCAATCTTAAATGTAAAGCATATAAATAGGAAAGATCTCACCACTCCGGAGAGCAAAAATGCTTATTATCTTTATTCTTTGGTTTGCGTTTGGCTGGCTAATCGCGGAAAAATTTACCGAAGACAACCGCGTTTATGGCTTCGGTGGATTCGTTTTTAAATCCATCCTGGCGATCCTCTGGCCTATCTCAGCTCTTTTAATTATCTTCGGTTAGACCCAAAACAAAAAAGCGACCTTCATATGGGTCGCTTTTTTTATAATCGAAAGACAGCCTTTCTCGATAAATTTCCTAAATTAAAAACAGTTCCTTGGGCGCTTTGAGTATAAGGTGAAGAAGAATTAAAGGTGTGGGGTTTTCTTTCTTTTGCAGGACAACTGCTTTAGACAAATTTCCCGAATTTAAAACCACTTGTTTGAAGCCTTGGGGTAGGGGAAGAAGAATTAGTATACTATTGAAAACGGTTGATTCTTGTGTAATAGTACCAGCAGGATGAACTTTGGGACCGTTCCCTGAGGAGGAACAAACGATGTGTAAAAAAGACGAACTCGAGATACTGATTGCTGATGCGGACAGAAAACCATATTTCAAAACACAGAACCCGACGATACGCCTTGCTCAAACAATCGAAGGAAAAGAACTCGCTCCGTACAGAGCAGGACTTGTTCTCAAGTATTCACAAATGACGCGGGAAGAAAAACTTCAGGCAATCAAGCTGTTAAAAGAAAGATACACCGCAAAAATACAGGGGATTCAGGAAACACTAACGGATTTAACTGACCTTGAACAAACCCTCTAAAAAAACAAAAGCAGGCCCACCACGGCCTGCTTTTTTATTGTAAAAAACAGAATTATATGTAATAGTCCAATCAGAGAAGCTTATTTTCCAACGAACGAAGGAGATGCAAGATGTCACCGTTTTATATCATTTACAACAAAAACAAAGCATTAATTAATATGGCAATCCAAGAAGCCTCCCGCATAAGTGCCGAAAAAATGGGGAAGGATGCAGTGAAAATCTATTCACTCAAAAAATAACAACAACACGAACGCAGGCCACCTCGGCCTGCTTTTTTTGACATTTATATTTTTTTGTACTATTACTGAACAAGGACGAAACCTTTTTGTGTTAAACTGTACATTAACAGGAGAAAATTATGAATGAATCCACTAAAACACCCTTGAATATCACCGTGCTCGGCTCGGGATGCCCGACGTGCAAAAAATTGCACCAAATTGTAAAACGCTCGGCCCTGCTTGCCGGAGTTACCGAAGAAGTGAAATACGTGCCTGATATTAAGGAAGTGATGAAGCTCGGAGTACGGCAAACACCCGTTATTACCATTCGCGGAAAAGTAGTCATGACCGGTTGGAAGCAAGAGCCGGAAGCCGTCAAAACGGAAACCATAAAAAAGCTCATAGAGGCCGCACTCGCGGAATAATATGTCTATTTTCTATCCGATTGAAAAACTCGCCGATATCATACTCACTTTCTTTGGGGTTTCTCCCGAGGGGCCGTGGTATGAGTCCCTTCATTTCTTTATTTACGATAGCGTAAAAATAGGGCTACTTCTCGCTGTCATTATCTTTGTTGTTTCATTCATTCGGTCGTATTTACCTCCGGAAAAAGTGAAGCGCCTGCTCACGAACCGTTTTCCTGTCGTCGGAAATATTCTCGCCGGACTCATCGGCATCGTCACGCCATTCTGCTCGTGCTCGGCCGTTCCGCTCTTTATCGGTTTCCTGGAAAGTGGGGTCCCTCTCGGAGTCACGTTCTCATACCTCATTTCCGCGCCGATGATCAACGAGATTGCCGTCGTGATGCTCTTTGGAATGTTCGGCTGGAAAGTCGCGCTTCTCTATGTGGCATCGGGACTCGTCCTTGCCATCGTGGCGGGAGTCATTCTCGGCAAAATGAAATTGGAAAAATGGGTGGAGGATTACGTTTGGGAACTCGCGCGCGCGGAAGATGAAGAAATTTATATTCCGACTGTTCGCGAACGTTTTTCCGAAGCATACGAATACACAAATGCGCTGGTGAAAAAAGTATATCCGTACGTACTCATCGGCGTCGGCTTGGGCGCGTTCATTCACGGATATGTGCCGGCGGAATTCATCGCGAAATTTGCCGGAGCAGGGAACCCTCTCGCCGTGGTCTTGGTCGTTTTGATCGGTATTCCTCTCTATTCCAACGCGGCCGGAACGATTCCGATCGTCCGTTCACTTGTAGAGAAGGGTTTGCCGATGGGGACAGCGCTTGCGTTTATGATGTCGGTCACCGCGCTTTCACTTCCGGAAATGATCATTCTTCGGAATGTCTTGAAACCGAAACTTCTCGCTCTTTATTTCGGGATTGTCGGGCTCGGGATTATCTTCACGGGATATCTCTTCAACATCGTTCTTTAACCCCACAGCAGGCCACCTCGGCCTGCTTTTTTGTTTGACTTTATGGCCTATTTAACGCAATATATGGGCAGTTCTTTCGGCACAAAAGAGGTGCAGGAAATGATACGAACGGAACTTTGACAGTAATACCCCTTATCTTGAGGGGTCTTTTTCTATGGTCTGTTTAACCACGATGGAGGAAAGATATGGCTAATAAGCTTCTCTTTACGAGCAAAAAAACGATGATTGAAGTCGTCCAAGGTCTCTTGGATGCCGACATTACCGTTCTCGGACCGGTTGCTGAAAATGATGGTTTCATTTTCAAAAAAATCACCGATCCTGCAAAAATGCGACTTGATTACGACAGAGCGTTCGTTTCGCCGATTAAGGAATACTTGATTCCACGAAGCGAAGTGATCTGCGAATTCTCAAGCGGTAAATATCACTCTGTTGGCCCGAAAGAAACCGAAACAACGGTTATCTTCGGCGTTCATCCGTATGATATCAACGCATTGCCGGTACTCGACCAAATATATGCGGGCGGAAAATATTCCGACCCGAATTATATGGTACGGCGTAGAAATATGATTATTGTCGGGCTGGATGTTACTCATCCGCCGACGGGCTCTTTCGCGGAAAGTGTCGGCGCGCACATCACGACCGATAATTTCGACCTTATGCTGACCGATTCTCAAAACGGAGTCTACTTCGTTGAGATAGGAACGGCAGAAGGACAAGGATTACTTTCTTTTGCAAAAGGCATGGTCCTTGTGGCCTCATCCGACCACGAAAAAATTCGGACTATTCTCCAAAAAAAAGTGGCGGAAAAATATCCCGTTTCTCTCAATACGGCCCTTTGCGATATCCCATCCCTGCTTCAAAGTGAGAAAGGGAAAGCTCTTCTCTCTGAAATGGCGGAAAAATGTATCGCGTGCGGAAACTGCACAAAAGTTTGCCCGACATGCGTTTGCTACCAAATAAACGATGTCGTCCTACTCGACGGAAAATGTTCTCGCGAACGTTGCCGAAGCAGTTGTCTTTTTGCAGAAGCTGCCGAAACCGGTGGCGGGCATAACTTCCGCCCAAAAGCGGAAGATCGCATTACAAACCGACTACTCGACAAAACGAGCTTCATCTCGAAAGAGCATAGGATCCTCGGTTGCGTCGGATGCGGACGGTGTGGTATTTGCCCCGCCGACATCGCACATATCGCGAATATTTCGAACCGTCTTCGGGAGGAAACGAAATGAGCCACACCCATTACTACGACTCCGAACTTCATGTTCCGGAACCGGCGGAAATACTTTCAGTTGCCACACTTTCGGCGCAGGAAAAACTTTTCCGACTACAACTTAAAAGTGGAGAAGAACTCGGGCACAATCCCGGACAATTCATAATGCTTTCGCTTCCGAATATCGGAATGGCTCCGATTTCAGTCACATCATCCCCCACAGACGAGGGGTGGTTTGAGCTCGGGGTACGAGAAGTCGGGGGAGGGAATGTTACACCGGCGCTTCACAGGATGAAAGCCGGGGACACGGTCTTCGTAAGTAAACCCCTCGGAAACGGTTTTCCGATGGATAAACTTTACGGAAAACAGCTTGTTCTCGCGGCCGGCGGTATCGGACTTTTTCCGCTTCGCTCGCTCATACGATATGTACGAGCAAACCGTTCCGATTTCGGGTATGTCGCGATTGTTTTCGGGGCAAAAAATCCCGATGAACGATTACTTCCCGATGAAATTAAAATATGGAAAAGAGACGAATCGCTGATTTTCCTCGAAACCGTTGATAAAGGAAGCGATTCATGGAGAGGGAATGTGGGTCTTATCACGACTCTCATTCCAAAGCTTTGGCGTTTCGGTTTTGAAACGTATACGGAAAAATCACGCGCGGTCGTCATTGGCCCGGATATTATGTTCAAATTCGTTTCGATCGAGCTCGCAAAGCTCGGCGTCGCAAAGAAAAACATCTATGCGTCCACGGAACGAAAAATGAGTTGTGGTCTCGGTTTCTGCCGAAACTGTCTGCTCCCGAACGGGAAGCGCGCTTGCGTCGACGGACCGGTATTTTCCGCTGAAGAACTCGGACTGTAAGAGGTGTCAGAATGAAACCAAGAGTCCATATAAAAACCTTCGCGGGTTGCGAAGGATGCCAAGATCGCCTCGCACATTCCGATTGGCTCGTTCCTTTGTTAGGAGCGCTCGACCTTGTGGAATGCAGGCTTCTCACGAGCCCCGTTGATCAAACCATTCTCCCCGGAGATATCGTTATCTTCGAGGGATCACCAACTCTCGCCGAACATATTTCTCTTTTAAAAGAGATACGCGAGATATCGGGTGTCATCATTATCGCAATGGGGACATGCGCCGCAACAGGCGGGGTTCCCGCGGGAATGCCAAAAAGTTCGGCAGAAGAAGCAAACGCAGGACTTCACGGCGAATATATCAAGTCGCTTGAAGTACGACCGGGTGCTCCTCTCTCGCACTATATAAAAGTAGACGCGTTCATTCGAGCCTGCCCAATCAACCCCGATGAATTCGTCGGTACGGTCGTTAAGCTTTTGGTCGGTGGAAAACCGATTGACCACAAGCACGCGGTCTGTGCAGAATGCGAACGTGTCGGCTGTCTCCTTAACGAAGGAGAGTTCTGTGCCGGGGCGCTTAGCGTCTCCGGGTGTCAGGCGGTTTGTCCTTCGGTAAACCGAGGATGTCTTGCCTGCAGAGGATTCGTCTCCAATACAGAAACCGAGAAATTTCTCGCGGTACTGGAATCGAAAGGATTCGAAAGAGAAGACGTACTCAAAAAACTCTCCATATACAACGCGTATGCGTTAGGCGAGGCGAAAAATGTTTGATTCAAGATATCCGGTGATGCACAACGGGGTCCACACCCACATTGATGACTTCGGGGGCGGGGGAGCCCCTCTTAAAACGATCAAGATAGATCTTCATGCCGTTCCGCGAGTGGAAGGGGATGTCGGATTCACGATCGAAGTGGAAAACAACCAACTCAAAAAAGTTTTGGTCGGCCCGCATGAACCTCCGCGGTTCATCGAGCACGTCCTTCGCGGACACCACTACAACGAGGCCCCGATTATCGCTTCCAAAATCTGCGGTATCTGCTGGGCACCGCACTTCCTCGCCTCCGTACAGGCGGTAGAAAAAGCCCTCGAGATAACGCCCACATTACAGACAAGAACCTTGCGAGAAATACTCTTACTCGCAACGATTCTTCAAAGCAACATCCAGCACTCGGTACTGCTTTCGCTTCCGGACCTGCTCCGACTTCCGAACGCGTTTCCCTTAGTCGAATCTATCCCCGAAGTCTTCGCCATCGTGCGAAAACTAGAACGCCTCGGCAACGACATCACGCAAGCATTAAGCGGGCGCGACGTCGGAGGCATCGCTTTCACCGTCGGCGGAATGCTTACGGTTCCGGAAGAGAAAAAGATTGAAGAGCTCATAAGGAGAGTGGAAGACGCGAAGAGGGAAATCTTTACTCTTGCCGGTGTATTCAAAACTCATCTCACACCCGAAAAAACACTGGCATTCTCCCGAGAACGGGAATTCATTTCTCTCACGCCGAGCAAAGACGACACCGGGTACATTTATACCGGCGGTATGTATTGTTCAAGTGACACGGGTTCAGTGCCGATTACCATCGAGAATTATCTCGCTCACACGAACGAGAGATACCCCGACGGCTCAACCGGAAAGTTCACGCGACACGTGAGGAATTCCGTAACGGTCGGCTCTCTCGCCCGGTTCGTCAACAACTACGAACATCTTTGTTCTGAAGCAAAAACCGCGGCAAGAATATTTGGGCTGGAGCGTCGTGATTTTCGAATCGCGATGAACCCCGTCGCCCAAGTCGTGGAAGCGGTTGATGCTATTTATCGTCTCGAAAAGGAGCTGAAAAAAATCCTTCTCCTCGGAATCAAAAAGGAGACAATTCCGAAGATGGTAAACCTGGGCGAGAACCTGCGCGAAGGCGTCGGCATCGTCGAAGCCCCGCGTGGACTGCTCATTCACCACTACACATTGAGGGGTGAAAAAATCGAGAAAGCGAATTGCATCGTTCCGACGGGACAAAACTACGGCTCAATGCAAGACGACATCGAGTTCATTTTGCCGACATACCTCAAGGAAGGTTTGGACGACGCGGAGATACAATTCCGCGCCGAAAAAATCATCCGCGACCACGACCCGTGTTCCTCATGTGCGGTGCACTTCTTGAGGAAAAAATGAAACCAAAAATCCTCGTTCTCGGAATCGGGAACGAGCTTTGCGGAGACGATGGATTCGGACCGACGGTCGCGCGTGAATTCTCGCGACTTAAAACCGACGGCGTCGACATTAGAAACGGTGACACTCGAGGACTCAACCTCATCTGGTGCATGGAAGATTATGATATTGTCCTTGTCGCCGATGTCGTGAAGGGAATCGGCGAACCGGGTCAAATCGAAAAAATTGAATGGAGGGACATCACAGAAGAGGGAATGCTTTTTTCTCTTCATGAACTCGGTCTCACGCAGGCGACCACGCTCGCGAAAGCGATGAATGTCGCCATCCCGAAGATTGTTATCTTTGGAGTTCAACCGAAAAAAATGAAATTCGGAGACACCGAGCTTTCTCCGGAAGTTTCCGAGGCGGTTCCAATCGTTGTGGAAATGATACAAAAGGAAATTTGTTCTTTGCGCTAAATAGCGCGCAAGCGACCCCGTCTTCGGGGTCGCTTTTTTAGGTGCCCACAAAAAAATACTTGACAAAGATAATAAAATATGTATAGTAATATCATTATGAAAAATAACATCAGCGAATTGAATATCGGAGCTTCTGCGCGAAACCGTGCCATGGTTTTCGCCGTGCTTCCGATTGCCACCGCTTCCGTTACAGAAACGGGGCGATTGCGCTGTGTTATGAATTCTTGACCGCTCCACGGCCTCGAGTGTTTTAAACACCGCGCACATCGCGGTGTTTTTTGTTCTTTGCGTTCTTTGACAACCCCCCTCTGGAGAAAACAAAATGTCGGAAGTTTCTATCCAAAAAACGCCAAACCCTCTCGTTTACCTCTTCAAAAAAACATGGGTCTACTCAGCCGGTAACCGCAGATCTGTCGCTTGTTTTTGGTTCCTCTTTCTCTGCGCCAGCAGTATTGAGTTATTTTGCGCCCCTTTCGTGTGGGCAAAAATAATGAATATCCTGCAAGAACAAGGGATTACACAAGTTAACCTTTCTTTTCTTTTTTTCCTATTGTTTTTGACGGCCGTAGCAAACCTCGCCGTGTGGTTCTTTCATGGACCCGGTCGGATCCTGGAACGAATCAACGCCTTTAAAGTTCGGGTCAACTACCGTAAGCACTTGCTGAAAGGGGTAATAACCCTGCCGATGAAGTGGCACGCGGATCATCATTCCGGTGACACGATAGATAAAGTGGAAAAGGGAACAAACGCGCTTTATTCGTTTTCCGAAGACACCTTTCAAACGATTTACGCACTCCTTGAGCTTATCGGGAGCTGTCTCGTTCTTTTGTATTTCAGTCCGTCATCAATCGTCGTACTTTTTGGAATGATGCTTGCGGTCATTTTCATGGTCACACGTATCGACAGGATTCTTATTCCTCAATACAAAGAACTGAACCATGCTGAAAATACCGTTTCAGAAAGCACCTTCGACGCCATCAGTAATATCACCACGGTGATAATTCTCCGAGTGGAGAGGCTTATATGGAACGCTATTGTAAAAAAAGCGGAACAACCGTTTGTTTTATTTCGGAAAAACGCGATCTTAAATGAAATAAAATGGGCGCTGACCAGCATTTGCTGCTCTATCACAACGGTTCTCGTGTTGGGAATATATTTCTGGCAACAAACAAGCACACCGGAGACTTTGCTCATTGGAAATGTTTTCCTGTTGATAAAATACTTGGAACGAATAAACTATCTATTTTTCCATTTTACGGAAAAGTACGGTCAAATCATTAAATTAAAGACAAGGGTTGAGAATGCCGAAGAACTCGACAAAGACTTTACCGGAGAAAATCTTTCCAACCACGTTCTTCCGAAAAGTTGGGAACGTATTGAAATCCGCGGTCTTGATTTCGGCTATCAGCACGATGGAGACGCGCTTCACCTTGAAAATATTTCGCTCTCGATAAAAAGAGGGGAGCGAATTGCCCTCGTAGGAGAAAGCGGTAGTGGAAAAACAACACTTCTAAAAGTAATGAGAGATTTATATTCTCCAAAAAATCTGGAACTGTCTGTGGACGGAAAAAAGATCACCGACGGTTTTGGAGGCATCGCTCGAGCTATCTCTCTCGTTCCGCAAAGTCCGGAAATCTTTGCAACCACGATTCTTCAAAACATCACTCTTGGCGCTGATTATGAAATGGATCACGTTAGGCATTATACCGATATGGCGTGTTTTACTGAAATCGTGGACGCTCTGCCAAAAGGATTTGATTCTTCCATAAAAGAAAAAGGAGTAAACCTGAGCGGGGGACAACAACAAAGGTTGGCACTCGCAAGAGGACTGCTCGCTTGCCACGAAAAAGACATCATTCTTTTGGACGAATCAACCAGCAGTGTAGATGCGGCAAATGAAAAGGAAATTTACCAAAATATTTTCCGCGAATTTTCAGAGAAAACAATAATCTCATCAACACATCGACTTCATCTCCTTTCTTCTTTTGACCGAATCTATGTTTTTGGAAACGGACAAATTATAGGAGAAGGAACGTTGGATGATTTGCTTTCTTCGTGTGTCCCGTTCAAAGAATTATGGGATAAATACCACAACGTGGAATATTCCACCGAAAAGGAAATTTGTTCTTTGCGCTAAATAGCGCGCAAGCGACCCCGTCTTCGGGGTCGCTTTTTTA
>Ga0172379_10004984_pt1 | contig 18978 bp, 13 predicted proteins | sample GrowelOW334metaG_FD_119756 | JGI IMG/M metagenome (GOLD analysis project Ga0172379, IMG submission 119756) | Groundwater microbial communities from an aquifer near a municipal landfill in Southern Ontario, Canada - Groundwater well OW334 metaG | ecosystem: Environmental > Aquatic > Deep...
AATGCGGGAGTGTGCCCCGCTTGCGGGTCCCGCGAATGCGGGAGAGAAAAGCAAGAAAAGTTGTGAACGCGGGAAATGCAGAACGAGGGGCCAGAATGTCCGGAATGATTGCAAAACTGAAAACCGTTGTGCTCGACGACACTCCAAAGTGTCGGAGTGGCTGTCCAAAATGGCCCATAGTACCGATATTGCGAAAATCGTTGAGGGTAACCGGTGTCCAAAATATCCGGGTGAGGTGTTCTGGTCTGCAAACTATTATAGAGACGGCAAAAGTGATTATACTTGTTTTTTTACTTGGAAAAATGAATTTGATAGCTATTTTAACTGGAACCTGTGGTTTTTTATACAAAAAAATATTAAAAAATACGGATTCAGATTTACTTTATGAAGTTAGACTATTTAAAGAGTTTAATAATTCAAAAGCTTCCCTAATAAGGCTCAAGACAATGATTGAATTTAAAGTATCCAGTCTGCTGCGGCAATATCGCGGCTTGATTTTTCTGTCGGCGATCACGTCGATCATGTTTTCCAGTCTGGCGCTGGTATTGCCGCGGCTGCTTCAAGTTGCCATTGACCGGGTTTTTCCGAACCATGATTACAAGTTGTTTGCCATTATATGCGTACTCATGGTGCTGATTTACATAATCCGTTTCATCATGCGGATGATCACCGGTTTCCTGGGTACCTATACCGTCACCCGGGTACTGCTGGATGTGCGGCAGCGGATCTTTAAACACTTGCAGAGTCTGTCTTTGCGTTTTTATGAGGAGTACCGGACCGGCAAGCTGATATCCAATGTGATCAGCGACGTGGCGCTGCTGCAGGGGCTGGTGAGTTTGTGCATCGCGATGGTTGACCAGTTTTTCACGATGGCGCTGGTTACGATAATGCTTTTTCTGCTCAACTGGAAAATGGCGCTGATTGCCATGCTGGCATTGCCGCTGCATTATGTGAATTTCTATTATTTCAACGGTTACCTGCGCCGTCAGGCGTCAGCCCTGCAGGAAAAGATGTCGGAAATCTCGGCCAACCTGGCCGAGAACATCAACGGAATAAAAGTGGTTAAGTCATTTTCCAAGGAACGTTCCGAACGCCGCCAGTTTTTCACTTCAATGCGTCCGACACTGGATATTGCGGTTAATATCAATAAAACAAGCAACATTTGCCAGGGATCCTATGAAACGCTGGCGGTGATTACTTATCTTATAATTATCGGACTCGGCATCAATGAGGTCAGCCCTCCCGATTTCACTATCGGCGAGTTTGTGGCATTCTATACTTATGTCGGCCTGCAGATCGGGCCGATAGCGGCCCTGGCCTCGCAGGTCAATACGCTGTCTCAGGGGATGGCCGGCGCGGAACGCATTGTCAAACTGCTGCGGGTCATTCCGGAAATCCAAGATGAGCCCGATGCGATTACCGCCGGCCGTTTTAAAGGCAATATCAGTTTTGAGAACGTGTCATTCAGCTATCGCGATGCGCCGGTAATCCGGAACATGACGCTGGAAATCAAGCCCGGCGAAAAAGTGGCGCTGGTCGGCCCTTCCGGCTGCGGCAAATCAACCGTAAGCAATCTGCTGCTGCGGTTCTATGACGTCTGCAGCGGTTCTATTAAAGTGGATGATATTGACATCCGCCAATACTCACAGGAATCATACCGTGCCAATGTCGGCGTGGTATTGCAGGAGCCCTTTTTGTTCAGCGGTTCGCTCCGCGAAAATATTGCTTATTCGCGGGCCTCCGCCAGCGAGGAGGAAGTAATCCAGGCCGCCGAAAAGGCCAATGTCGCCGAATTTGCCGGCAAGCTTGAGCACGGATATGATACTCTGCTGGGCGAAAACGGCGCCAGTTTGTCCGGCGGACAGAAGCAGCGGCTGGCGATTGCCCGGGCTCTTTTGAAAGATCCGGCAATCCTGATTCTGGATGAAGCCACCAGCGCCCTGGACACGGTTTCGGAAAAGCTGGTGCAGCAGGCGCTTGACACCATGATGAAAGGGCGCACCACCATCATTATCGCACACCGGCTGTCCACCATCCGCAACGCGGACAAAATAGTGGTGCTGCGCGACGGGCGGATCGACCAGTGCGGAACGCATGATGAACTGATGGCGCAAGGCGGCACTTATCTGAAGCTTTACACCACACAGCAGAAAGCCGACGTGAAAGACAATAATCTGGTTGAATTGAAATAACCGCTGTCCGGAAATTTACTAGTTGGACTCCGCTGCCTGCTTGATTTTTTCAAGCTCCTCCCAGCGGGCATATAGTTTTTCCAGCGAAGTTTTGGCTGTATTCAGTTCGGCGTGCAGTTCGGCGCCGCGGGAGCCGTGTTTATCGAAGAAATCCGGCGAGGCAAAAAGATTCTCAATGCGGCTGACTTCAGTTTCGGCTTCGAGGATTTTTTCTTCAATCGTCTCCAGTTCCAGTTTTTCGCTGAATTTCAGCTTGCGCGGCTTGTTCGCGGCAGCCGCCGGCTCCGTTTTTGAGGCTGCGCCTTTTTCCGTGTCCTTCTTCTGAGCGGCGGAAGCGACTCTGCGGCTGAGATAATAGTCGTAATCGCCGACGTTGGAGGAGATGCCGCCGCCGTCCTCCAGCGCGATGATGTGAGAGCAGACACGGTTAAGGAAGTAGCGGTCATGGCTGACCACCAGCAGGCAGCCGGCATAAGAGACCAGCGCCTCCTCCAGCAGCCGCAGGGTGGCCAGATCCAGGTCATTGGTGGGCTCGTCGAGGATCAGGAAATTGCCGCCCTGCTTCAGGATTTTGGCCAGCATCAGCCGGGCGCGTTCGCCGCCGGACAGCCGGTCAATGCGGGTATTGATCCGCTCATCCGAAAACAGGAAGCACCGGAGGTAGGTCCATACGCTGACCTTGTCGCTGCCGACAAAAGTGGTCTGGTTCCCCTCCCCGATCTCTTCGAAGACCGTATTCAGCGGATTCAGGCTCATCCGGCCCTGGTCAACATAGTTGAACTCGACTGTTTCGGCGATTTCCACTTCGCCGGAAGTCGGTTGAATTTCACCGGTGATCAGTTTCAGCAGGCTGGTTTTGCCGGTGCCGTTGCGCCCGACGATCCCGACCCGCATACCCTGTTCAAATTCATAGCTGAAACGGGAAAAAAGCGGCGCGGAATCACCGTAAGCCAGCGTCACGTCTTTAAGGATCACGGTCTTGTTGCCCAGGCGGCTGGCGGCCGGAATCAGCAAGTCAATGTCCCGCTCTTTCACCGGGGCTGAAGACGAGGCGACTTCATCATACCGTTTAACCCGGCCCATATTGCGTTTCAATCTGGCTTTGGGCGAACGCCTGACCCATTCGACCTCCGACCGCAGAAACGCCTGGCGCTTGGATTCCTGCTCATCCTCGGCGTATTCCCGTTCGGCTTTCGCCTCGATAAAATCGCCGTAATTGCCTTCGTAGGAATAAAGTTTGCCGTTGCTGAGTTCGATGATCCGGGTGGCGACGCGGTCCAGAAAATAGCGGTCATGCGTGACAAAAACGCAGGTCCCGCGATAAGCCGCCAGAAAGTTTTCAATCCAGATCACGGTGTCCGTGTCCAGATGGTTGGTGGGTTCGTCCAGCAGCAGCAGGTCGGGTTCGCCGACGACCGCGCGACCCAGCGCGACCCGGCGTTTCTCGCCGCCTGAAAGCGAGGTGCAGATGCGTTCCCCGTCCGGCAGATTCAGCCGTTCCATGACCGTCCGCACTTTGTGGTCGAGGTTCCAGGCGTTATAGCGGTTGATGATCGCCTCAAGCTGTTCATGCCCGACTGAATGCGGCGGCAGATTTTCGTAGCGGACAAGCAGTTCTTCAAAATAGACTAGACCGGCTTTGATATTATTATAAACCGAAATACCCTCGTCAATGGAAAATTCCTGCGGCAGAAACGCGATGCGCAGGTCACGCGCAAACGCCAGCGAACCTTCACCCGGCTGCTCTGCACCCGCCAGTATCCGCAGCAGCGTGGACTTGCCGGAACCGTTGCGCCCGACCAGCCCCACCCGTTCACCTTCATGCACCGACAATGCGGTATCGTCCAGCAGGCACTGCCTGCCGATGGACAACTTCAGCCCCTCGCCGGAAAAAATCACCTTGACATTATCTGCCGCCATCAGCTTACCCTTTAATATTGAATGAAACAACACAAGGGGCATAATTTACTGATTTTTTCATTCAAAACAAGTCCGGTGCGGTAAATATCATTATTAAGGTTGGTTCTCCTGACATCTTACGCATCAAAGGGCAGGCGGCGGTGCTTGATTTTCCGGTTCGCAGGGTTCTATTAAGGAATTGACAACGGAGCATGATTTATGCAGAAGCGGATTATCTGGATATTGTTTTTGAGCATTGCGGCTATTTCCGCATTTATAATAATATTGACGTTTCCTTACGGGATGAAGAAGTATCTTTACCCCTCGGCGCCGGCGATGCCGGCAGCAGTAACAACGCCGATGGAGCAACTGCTGAAAGAACTGGAGACTGAAATGCAGGCAAAGGCGCCGGAGGTGCTGAAAAGCTTTCTGCCCGGATTGCATGACTTCGAAATTGACCGCCTGGAACAGCTTGCAGGGGCGAAACTTCCCGCCAATATCCGCAAACTTTACATGTGGCGCAACGGGCAGCGCAGCGCCGGCATCGCCGGCCCGATCCCGGGCCATAGATTTCTCCCGCTGCAGGAGGCCGTCGAGGAGAAAAATAATCAATGGCGGAAAAACAATGACCAGAACCGGGCGCGGCGGATTCTGCTCAATTCCTTTATAAAGCACCGGAAGACGTGGCTGCCGATATTTGAAGATATCTCCGGAGACGGCTTTTTCTACGACATGGCCAGACGCGAGTCCAGGGGCGGGGTGTTCTATTGTTCGGCCGAGGACAATACCTACGTGTTTTTTCCGTCAATCAAAAATCTGGCGGCCAGCATCTTAAAATGCTATAAAAATAATATCTTCAAAGCCGTCAAATACGAAAATCAAACCGCGCTGGAGGATGAGTATTACCAGAGCCGCACGATATGGCTCGAATTCGGCGCCGCCAACAAAGAGAAATTATAGGCGGGTTATCGGTTAACAGTTGTCTTAAAGCAGTTCCGGCTTCCAGCAAAACCGGAACTGTGACAATCACGTCATGAAGCTTGCCAACACCAGAAGAAATAGTTTATTTCCGCGAAAAAATCAAGGCGTACCGACGGTAATCGCAGGGAACAAGTGCTGCCCGATGATTCTTCACGATGTAAATTCGTCTTACGGCATTAAAAACATGCCGGAGGACTTATTCCCTGCCTGAATTTAAGTCACAAAATCATTGACCTATTGATTTGCAGTCATATTCAATATGCCAAAAATCAATTTTACGCTCTTGAATAATCATGCAATTAACGCTAGATTTATACCGTTCACGGGTTTATGCCGGAACATCCGGGCTTTCAAGCAAGAAGCAATTAACAGAGCGGAACGCTGAAACTGCATCACCGTCCGCTGCAACTTTCAAGACAAGGGTCAGATAATGAAAAAAAATTTGTTGATGTTACTCAATATTGTTGTTCTATTCCTGTTTGCGACCACCGTTTTTCTGATGATTTCCTACATCTATAATCTCTCGCCGTTTTTCCGTGGTTTGTTTGAAGGCACAAACGGCGCAGCCGCATCCGGCACTGCGGCTTCCGGCAGCACTACGGTTGGACTTGATCCGGAGCTGGCGATGTTTTACAGCAAGCTGTCGTTCTATATCTTCTCCTCGATTATCGTTATCCAGTTCACCGCGCTGTTTGTCGCGTTCCGGGTTTTCCGCGGGCTGAAACTGAGCAAGGAATGTGTTGAACTGAAGCTGAAAAAGATTGAAAACGCGGATATATTTCTGGATCTGCCGCTGTATATCGGGCTTTTCGGTACCGTCTCTTCGTTCATCGTCATGACGTTCAATCCCCAGATCAGCCGTCTGATTGCATACTCCGCCACCCTGATTGGCATTATATTCAGCGTTGTCCTGCGGGTGGCGCTGCAATTCCCGCTGCGCCAGCAGTTGCTGGACGCGGCCAATGAGAACAAAAAAACGTCCGGAGATAAATAACCGTGAACCGTTCAATTCTAATAGTCATGTGTGACTTCATTGTATTGTCAGTAATGTCACTGAGCACGGGGGTGGCCCCGGCTAATATGCATTACGGAAGCGGCACGGTTGTCAGCGACCGCACCGCCTTAATAATCCTCGAAGAGCTTAAACGCAAGAAAGTCACTTTGGAACTGGCGGAGAAGGAACTGATCGCCGCACGCGCAAGCGACGCCAAATTGAAAGAAGTGCAGCAGGAAATGGCCAGAATCCAGGCACAACTGGAAAAAATGAAAAAGCCGGGACAGGCTGAAACGGCCAAAACTGCGGCAGTAAAAACGCAAATTGACGCATCCCTGGCCGATCTGGCGAATTTGAAGAGTAAATTCTCCGACGCCGATCTGGATATCCTGAGAAAACGCATCGCCATGGGGCACGAGCAATTGAACGAAAAGACCGCCAAACTCCTGGCGTCCACCGAAGAACTGCTTAATACCAAAAACCGTTTAGCCGCTGCGGAGAATCTGCTGAAAGACACCAAAACGGATCTGGATAAAACGAAAAGTTCGCTCAATCAGGCCCAGGAAAAACTGCAAGGCACGTCCAAAGAACTGGAGACATTCAAAGGCAAAGTCACGGAATCACAGATGGATCTGTCTTTCACGCGCGGCAAACTGAATGTTACCGAGAAGGAGCTGGCCGAATCAAGAAGCAAACTTGAGAGAAACGTGAAAGCGACGATGCTGACCAATCTGGAGCTGGCGGAAACAAAAAAGAAAATGGATGATTTAAAGAATGTCATCAAAAATGCGGTTTCGGATCTTTCCGCCACCCGCTCGGAACTGGAATCCACTAAAAAAGAATATAACGAAACCAGAGATAAATACGAAAACAAACAACGCGAACTGCTGGAATCACGCGGGTTCCAACAGGCGACTCAGACGGCGCTGGAAGAAACCAAAATCAGGCTGAAAGAAGCCGAGGAGCGTCTCCATAGCGACGCCCTGCAGAAATATTCCCAGGCCACGGTCAAACTGGACTTTTCAATCAAGGAAAAACGTTTTCTGGGGGATTACTCCAGCTCTGAATCATACTATCTGCCGGAAATCGCAATCGGCGAAAAGAATTACCTTGCAGTCAATTTCAAAGTCATCACCGGCCTGTTTAAAGACATAACCGGTCACGCCAAAGTATATTATTTGAATTACGCCATCGGCGAACCGCTTGAAACTGACGCCGGCAAATTGAAGAAAGTCGACGGGCCGATTTATTCGCTTAATGTTGACAACCGGGTCTGTCTGCTGGAAATTCCGTCAATGCGCAAAGCGCTGAAACCGCTTTCTTTCACCCAGTTGAAATCGCGCGGGCTGCAAAACCTTTATCTGTTCAAGCCTAACGACTTCGGCAAACGCACCTGCAATCTGGAAGGCAGGGCGTCATTGAACCTGTCGGCCGGAGACAAATATTTATACATCAGGAACTCCACCCGCCGCACCGACAGCGAGTTGAAGGCTGAACTCGGCGATTTCATTATTACCAAAGAAGGCGATTTTGTCGGCCTGATTGTCGCGGTTGAAGACTTCGACCTGGGCAGAAAGCAGGATGCCAAATGTTTTATCATGCCCGACAATTTCAAAGTTTCTGAAGCATATGAAATTCCAATCACCAGGCATAAAGATCAGCCATTGTATTCAGATTTCATGAAAGCGGTTGATACTGTCATAACTAAAGTGGACAATCTTGGTAAAAATCAGCGCGACCGGCAGTGATAATTTGCGGAAGCGGGACTGGTTGATCAAGTTTTTGTTATAGAGGAAGAGGGGGGTGCGCCCCGGTGAAAATTGCGTCTATTATTCCGGAGCAGAAAGCAATATGACTCAGAAATCATTGGATTCATCAGAATTTCAAAAAACTTTACTGTGTTCAACAATCAGTGACGACGGCGGCGATGTCATCAGCATAGATGAGCTGAAGAACGCACTGAACCTTGAACATGATAATACGATCAGACGGTTCACAGGCATCAAAACCATCGGTCTCGGCGGTATTGGTTCTGTGCTTTCCGGATATGAATCTTCGCTGAAACGGGATATCGCGATTAAAATCCTCCGTCCCGCCTACCGCAGCAAAAAGAAATTTCTCAACCGGTTTATCCGTGAAGCAAGAGCCACGGCCCAGATTGAACATCCGAACATCGTTCCGGTGCATGAACTGGGCGTGATGGACGAACTGGGCGTTTTCTTCACGATGAAAAAGGTTGAAGGCGAAAATCTCCGGACGGTAATTCAGAAACTGAATGAAAATGATCCGGTATATCTCTCAAAATATACCAGAATCCGGTTGCTTGAGATATTTATTGCCGCCTGTAACGGCGTCGCGTTCGCCCACAGCAAAGGAATCATTCACCGCGACCTTAAACCGGCCAATATCATGCTCGGGGACTTCGGTGAAGTCCTGGTCATGGACTGGGGGCTGGTAAAATACATCGGGGACAAGAACCAGCTTGACGAAGAGCAGAAAATTGACATTGAAACCAATATCGACGGACTGGGCGCAAAAGATGATTCCATGATGACGCTGGACGGTTCAATCAGCGGAACCCCGGCCTTCATGGCCCCGGAACAGGCCAGCGGCAGAATCAATGAAATAGACGAACGCAGCGATCTTTACAGTCTTGGCGCGATCCTTTACACCATTCTGACCACGAAATCATCGCCGTTTGATGAAAAATTGACCACCAATGAAGTATTGAGCCATGTGGTTAACAACTATTTCTCACCGCCGAGAAAACGTTCGCCCAAATTGAAAATCCCGAAAGAACTTGAAGCGATCTGCCTTAAAGCAATGCAGCGGAACAAGCAGGACCGTTACGTTTCAGTAAAAGATTTAATCCGCGACATCCACAACTTTATGGAAAACTATCCGGTTGTCGCATATCCGGTGCCGCCGATTACCAGGCTTATCAAACTATGCCGCCGCCATCCGCTGATTCCGTCAGTATTAGTAGTATCAATATTTACTTTCTTTACTGCCATGGCGATGCACTATATTGAAAGCAGCACCCGGACCACGTCATTCCTGAAATTTGCCGATTACAGCATTAACCAGGGCAATGTATTTCTGGTGCGGGCGAAGAATACTTATATGAATATTGAGGACAGTTTGAGCAGGGAAGAAGACAGTCTTCATCCGGAGAAAGAATATAAACTGAAAGAGGACTTGACCAAACTCGTTGCTGAATTCAACAACCAGTACGATCTGGCGATTGAGTTTCTGACCCGGGTTGAAGGACTCGGGCTTAAACATGAACAAATTACTTCAAGTCTGGCAAAAATCTTCAAAAACAGGCTGGAATTCAGTATAATGACCGGCAACTACAATGAAACCAGAAAATTAATTGAAATGCTCCGACTCCGCCGGCGCAAAGCATTCTATGACATTATTGAAAATGACAACCAGCTTTTTGAGAGCGTCAAAATGATCATCCAGGGCGAAGGCAAGCTTTCTGTGCGCTCGAATCCGCCGGATGTTAGTGTCACCGGCTATAAAATAGATAATTTCAGCAACTTTGATCCCGCCAACTGCGACAGTATATTTTCCGGACAAACCCCACTGGAAAACAAAAAGCTGCCACAGGGGGCATACATTTTAATCTTCAACAAGCCGGGCCTGCCGGAGATACGCTATCCTGTTCAGATTATCCGCGGGAAAGCTGAAAATATCAAGGTGCTGATTCCGACGGAGATTCCAGACGGAATGGCCTATATACCGGGGGGGACAATTTCGCTGAGCTATCAAAGCGGCGATTCCCAGATCAGCCGGCATAAAGTGTTTGTTCCAGGATTTTTCATGAAAAAACGGGAAGTCTCTTTTGGCGAATATCTGATTTTCTGGAAAAGCCTTGAAAATCAGTCTGACCGCAGAAAATATATGGGGAAATACATCTCCGAAAGCGAAGACCGCAATTATATGAACATCTGGGATAAAGACGGCAATCTGCGCGAGCCGTTCACCCCGGCAATGCCGGTCGTGGGAATTACCGGAATGGCGGCCAAAGCCTACTGCTCATGGCTTTCTGACCGAACCAGAACGGAATGCAGGCTGCCGACCAATTACGAATGGGAAAAAGCAGCGCTGGGCGTTGCCGGCAGAAATCTCGGATTCAACATAGGACAGAACAACGGCTGGACGGCGGAAGCCAGTTCGTCCGTCACAAAGCCCGGTCTGCAACTTAATCCGGATGAAGTTTCCATCTTTGGAATTTACGACACAGTCGGCGCGGTCGGTGAATTTACGACAATCAGTCTTCCCGGAAGCAAAGGATTTCAAATCCGCGGGGGCAATACACTCAGCGGCCATATCTCTGTTTCGCACTCATTCGCCAACTTTTCCAACGGCGCCTCAAGCAATGACATCGGCTTCCGTTACATAATACCGATGAAATCCCCTAAACAAACAGCATCCTCGGAAAAATCATCAGACATCGAATAGGTTAAAGCCGGCGGAATAATGTCATTAACGGCGGGAACAGCAATCACTTAGCAGTTTTAAGCTCATTGATAATATCGATTGTCTTCTCGCGTATGCTGTGCAGATGTCCGATAAAACCATTAATTTTCTGTTCAAGGTTCGGCTGCTTGTTTCTCACATCGCGCAGCGCGCCGACCAGTTCATTGATATCCGCCAGCAGCCGTTTGGCCAGACTGATTTTAAGCGGACGCATGTCATCGGTGTCAATTCCCAGCATATCGGCACAACGGGAAAGCTGCTTGCCCATAAGACAGATTACCGCCATGCCGTCTTTCAGATTGGCGGTTCTTAATTCTGAGGCAAAAACAACATTCCACTCGCAGGCGATTTTTTCCAGTTGGATAAAAATATCGGCGCCTTTGCGCTGTTTCCAGTCGCCGCCGATCAGAAAATCATCTTCATCCTCGAAAAAGCTCTCTCCAAACACGAAACCACTCCATTCCGCGTTTGTAGGAACCAGATCCGGCTGGGCCATCAGCTTTTTCATGATGATGTCCTCTTCACCGGGCAGATCCATGCAAAGCGGCAATTCCTGGAAATAGCGGCTGATGCGTTTCTCGTCACGCCGGATCTCGCGCTCCCAGTTATATTCGTTCCATTGCTTGTTATCTGAGTGGTTTTTCATAACAGTTTCAACTTATACTTTTGTTTTCTTTATTTTTGACTTCTTTTCCAAAGTCTTTATTGCTTCCACCCTGGGGGCGTCTCCCCACAGGCTTTCGAGCTGATACCGCGCACTTGCTTCCGGCGTCATGACATGCACCAGAACCGAACTGTAGTCCAGCAGTATCCACTGACTTGCGGTAGTGCCCTCGCGATGAGGAATAATTCCATATTTGTCTTTAAGCGACTTTTCAATCTTGTCAGTGACCGCTCTCAGATGCGGCTCCGAATTGGCAGTGCATAGTACAAAGTAGTCGGCAATTACCGTTAAATCCGTAACTTTCAAAGTTATTATATTTTCAGCTTTCCTGTCTTCGGCTTCCGCAACACAGACCGCGGCGATGTCTTCTGCACTGACATGTTTTTTTTCAGTCATATAGCTGTTCCTGTCTTTCCTTTATTTTTCGGTGCTTTTATAAAGCCCGTTATTCACGATATAAACTTTTACATCCCTATATATTAGTTTATCCACTTTTTCGTTTTTTGCTATCATTTTTCTGATTTCTGTTGATGATATTTCGAAAAAAGGCAGTTTCATGACAGTTTTCATCAGTTTTCCGGCAATATCGGCGTTCCAGAATTTGCATAATTCCTCAACCGCCGGCATCTCTCCCGGGCGCGGATAAGTCAATATTTCCCAGCGGCCGGCCAGCTCCCGCGCCATGTGCCAGGAATGCAGTTGCAGCAGGCTGTCACTGCCGAGCATCAACTGCAGCCGGTCTTCCGGGAATTCCCGCTCCAGAGCGGACATCACGTCAAACGTGTAGGAGGGAACCTGCCCCAGGCGCGCTTCAATGTCGGATATCTCAACTCCCTGCATCGCGCTGACGGCCAGCCGGAGCATCGCCAGCCGGTGCCGGTACGGCGTCACCGGAAGCCCGAACTTATGCGGCGGGCTGAAAGTAGGGACAAACAGCACTTTGTCGGTATAGCCTGACGCAATCACCTGTTCCGCCAGCCCGGTGTGCCCGTTATGGGGCGGGTCAAAAGTTCCGCCGAAAAAAGCAATCCGCATATATAAATTCCTGTTGCTATTGAATTACCATTTCATGTGCATTATTTTAAGCACGTTTTTCAAGTTGGCAAGCCGGATAGAGCAAAAACAGCATAAATAATTTTGAAGATATCATGAATAACGTATTTTTCAGCGGCAGCCGGGTATTTCAGACCGCGGCCCGGATTGTCGATAAACTCCGGACCGCCGGATATGCCGGTTACTTTGTCGGCGGCGCAGTCCGGGATATGCTGCTGGGCAAAACGCCGAAGGACATTGACATCGCCACCTCCGCCACCCCGCAACAGGCCGCCGAAATATTTCCGCGCCATTACAAGATAGGCGTGGCGTTCGGCATCCTGATGATTGTGGAGGACGATATCCCGTTCGAACTGGCTACTTTCCGCGAAGAGCGCGAATACGCCGACGGCAGACACCCGGAAACGGTCAAATACACCGACAGCCCGGAACTTGACGCCGCCAGACGGGATTTCACCATCAACGGCATGTTCTACGACCCTGCGGCGAACCGGATACTGGACTTCACCGGCGGACAGCGCGATCTGGAAAAAGGCGTCATCAAAACCATCGGCAATGCTGAACAGCGCTTTTCGGAAGATTATCTGCGGATGCTCCGGGCGGTGCGGTTCACCACGCGTCTTGGATTCGAGCTGGACAGGGAAGCCGCGGACGCGATCCTGAAACTGAAGCATAACCTCAACCGCCTCTCGGCTGAAAGAGTCCGGGACGAGTTAAACCTGATGCTGACCGGCGGCACGCCTGCCGCGGCGATCCGGCTGCTGCATAAACTCGGACTGCTGGAACTAGCGCTGCCGGAAGTCGCGGCGCTGGACGGAGTGACCCAGCCGGAACAGTTTCATCCGGAAGGCGATGTGCTGACCCACACGCTGCTGATGCTGGACCACATGCCGCTGCCGGGAATCGAACTGGCCTGGAGCATTCTGCTGCATGACGCCGGTAAGCCGTCAACGTATTCAGTCGGCGAGGACAGGATTGAGCATTTCTACCGCCATGAGGAGGCAAGCGCCGTTATCGCGGAAAGCTGCCTCAACCGGCTGAAGTTTTCGCGAAAGATAATGGATACGGTCGTCCATGCGGTAAAAAACCACATGCGGTTCGCCATGGTGGACAGAATGCGTCCGCCGAAACTAAAGCGGCTTATCGCCGAAGAGGATTTTCCGCTGCAACTGGAACTGCACCGCATCGATTGCATCTCCAGCCACAGCAAACTGGGCAACTATCTGCTGCTGCTGGATTCGCTGCACCAGGCCGGCGGCGAAACCGCCCTGCCCGAACCGCTGGTCAACGGGCGCGACCTGATGGCAGCCGGCCTGAAGCCGGGACCGCGGATGGGTAAAATACTCCGCCAGATCGCGGAAATGCAGCTTGCCGGGGAAATCAGCACGCAAGAGGACGCAATAGCCTTCGCCCGGCACTTTCCGCCGGATTGACCGGCTGGATATCAGAAACAGACTTTGTTGTCGTTGACCAAACGCTGAAGATCGCCTGCGGAGAGCTCCTGATAGCCGTGAGGCTCCATGCTGAACGAAGCCCGGCCGCCGGACAGTTTCGGCAGCGCGCTGCTGAAACCGAACATTTCCGCCAAAGGCACTTCGCAGCGCAGATGCCTGGCTCCGGCAATATTGTCAATCCCCTGAATCATGGCGCGTCGCGGCTGCAGATAACCGGTGATTTCGCCAATGGTTTCCTCCGGCGCGATAATAACCAGTTTCATCAGCGGTTCAAGCAAAGTGGTGCCGCCGGCAATCGCCTGCTGCAGCGCTTCCAGCACTGCCCCGGCAACGGAGCCTTCAGTGGTATTTTCCGGAGTCCCGCGGATATCCTTTACCGTCGCCTTGATATAAATCAGCGAGTATCCCAGATTCCCGCCGGTTTTCAAACCGTTCATCAGCGTATCCTTAGCGGAATGGACCCAGCTTGAAGGCAGATTGTTTTTGCCGCGAATATCGGTTTCGACAATGATTCCCTGTTCGCAATGGACTGGCTCCAGATGAATATCCGCTTCGGTATAATATTGCGTATCGCCCAGCGTCCGGTCAAAAATGCCGGTAACCGTGCAGGCGTTTTTTATGGTCTCGCGGAAAGCCACACGCGGTTTGCCGAAACGCGCGTCAATATGAAATTCCCTGGCGATGCGGTTGGTATTGATCTCCAGATGCAGTTCGCCCATGCCGGAAAGAATAAGCTGCCCGGTATTCTCATGCCGCTTCATCTCCAGCGTCGGGTCTTCGCGGCAAAGCAGTTTAAGACAGTCGTGCAGGCGGTCCTTGTCTTTGCTGGACCTGGGTTCAATCGCGATGGAGATCACCGGTTCCGGAAAGTCAATTTTCTCCAGGGTCAACGGCCGGGCCGGGCTGCACAGGGTGTCGCCGGTGCCGGTATTCTGCGGACCGATAATCCCGACGATATCCCCCGGTCCGATCTTTTCCACCGGTTCGACGTTTTTGGAATATAAACGCAGGATTCGCTTTATCCTGACCTTTTCGCCGGTGCGGCTGTTCAGCAGCATATCATTGACCGCCAGATGCCCCGCATAACTTCTCAGGTACAGCAGATCGGCGCTGCCGCCGGCAACGACTTTGAATACCAGTCCGCAGAAATTGTGGTCATGAAAATCAACTTTCTCCGGCTTGCCGGTTTTCAGGCAGTTCGCCATGCAGAAGCGGCGGTCTTCCGGGCTGGGCAGATAGTCAATAATCGCATCCAGCACCGGCTGCACGCCGATATTGCGCTTGGCGGAACCGGCAAATACCGGGCACAGCGTGCCGGCAATCACCAGCCTGCGGATTTCCCGGCGGAGCAAGTCATCCGGAATCGCCTTTTCCTCGATATAGTATTCGGCAATGGTATCGGACAGGTCGGCCACGGCGGCGACCAGTTTCTCCCGGGCGGCAGCGCATTCCGCAGCCATCCCGGCGGGAATGTCCTCCTCCTGAACTGCCGCTCCGTCGTCGCCGGTGAAACGCAGAACTTTCATGCGAAGCAGATCCACTACGCCGGAAAACGTCGATTCCTCTCCGACCGGCAGTTGAAACGCGGCAGCCCTGACCGCCGTAAATTTGACAGTGATCTCATCGAATGTCCTGCTGAATGATGCCCCGAGACGGTCAAGCTTGTTGATGAAAGCGATCCTGGGAACATGGTAATGTTCGGACTGCCTCCAGACTTTTTCGCTCTGCGCCTCGACCCCCTCCACGCCGCTGAAGATAACGACCGCGCCGTCAATGACCCGGACCGACCGTTCCACTTCGGCGGTGAAGTCAATATGGCCGGGCGTGTCAATCAGATGAATCAGCCCGGAAGCTTCCGGAGATTTCCAGTCGAAGGAGGCGGCGGCGGCGACAATCGTGATCCCGCGGTTGCGCTCTTCTTCGAGGTAATCCAGCACGGTGGTGCCGTTGTCAATGTCACCGATGCGGTAGGTTTTCCCCGAGTAGTAGAGGAAGCGTTCAGAAAGAGTGGTCTTGCCCGCGTCAATGTGGGCAATGATGCCGATATTGCGAATGTTGTTCAGCAATGTGCTTTCCGACATGATAAATACTCCCGATATTGAACAGACGCCGAATCGCGAAAATATTGAAATCAGAAAACTACTTTTTGCTGAACCAGCGCCAGAACTGCCACCATTTGCGCACAGGAACGTAAGGAGCCACGGCCGGCTTGGGTTGTTTGGGCTTGTTGGTCTGGGTGGAACGTCCGGGTTTTGCCGTCGCGGTTTCAAGCGGATTCTGCCTGCCGGTGTATTTCGGGACTATATTATCAACCGTGCCGAACCCGAAAGCATCTTCGATCTTGGGCATCATGCCGATATTTGAGCGGGAAAGCTTTACCGTATTGGTCACGCCCGGAGCCGCCGGAACTTTATCGGCGGATGTATCCAGCGCCGGATTGCCGGCCTGCGCCACGGCCTCCGGAACTTCAGCGGGAGTCTCCTGAACATATTCCTGCTCGACCGGCTGCTCGGCGGCAGGCTGCTCTTCCGCCGGAGTCTCGTCGAATTGAACATAAGGGAATGTGGCGTGAATTTCAGCCTCGCGGCCCGGTATCGGCGCCGGAACCGCGAAAATGGAAGCACAGATCGCGCATTCCACAAGCTGCCCGGACATCTCAACCGGCACTTCATAGACGGTCTGACATTTGTAACATTGAACCTGCAATATTTCCGCCATATAAACCTCAAGCAGCCGCAACCGCATTTAAAGTTAAAACTTAGACTGTTTTCAGAAAATACTCAAAAGTGATCTTTAACTACAATTTACCTCAAAATATATCTTTGGCAAATTCATTGCGAATTAAAGTCTAATAATTTTAATGTGCAGAATGCTCCATGCGCATTAAAGCAAAAAAGGCCGGATTGCTCCGGCCGTAAAAATCAGCTCATCACTCGTTCATTTCCTGGAATTTGCTGCTCTTGCTGCGCTTGCGTTCCAGTTCGCTCAAAAATACCTTGCGCAGACGGATGTTCTTCGGGGTGACTTCAACCAGTTCGTCTTCTTCAATATATTCGAGAGCCTGTTCCAGACTGAGCATTCTGGCCGGAGCTATTTTCATATTGCGGTCGGAACCGGCGGCGCGCATATTGGTGAGCTGCTTGGCTTTCTGAACGTTGACGACCAGGTCGCCCTCCTTGCAATGCTCGCCGACGATCATGCCTTCGTAGGTTTCTTCGCCGGGCTCGATGAAGAACGTGCCGCGAAGCTGGAGACCGTCAATCGCGAACGGCACGGATTTGCCCTGGGCCATACTGACCATCGTGCCGTTGTTACGGCGCGGAATATCGCCTTTGTACGGAGTGTATTCGATGAACCGGTGGGATACGATGGCTTCACCGGCGCTGGCAGTGAGCGCCCGGCTGCGGAACCCGATCAGGCCGCGGGTCGGAATATGAAATTCGATCAACTGGCGGACGCCGCGCGATTCCATGTGGATCATTTCGCCTTTGCGGATACCGGCCAGTTCGATCAGCTTGCCGGCAAACTCGTCCGGCACGTCAATCGTCAGTATTTCCAGCGGTTCGCATTTCACATCGTCAATCGTCTTGAAAATCACGTGCGGACGGGACACGGACATTTCGTAACCTTCGCGGCGCATCGTCTCCACCAGAATGGAGAGATGCAGCAGGCCGCGGCCGCTGACTTTGAACGCATCGTTGCCGAACGGCTCCACCCGCAGCGCCACGTCGCGTTCAGTTTCTTTGAACAGCCGGTCACGCAGATGGCGGCTGCTGACAAATTTGCCTTCACGGCCGTAGAACGGGGAATCATTTACTCTGAAGACCATGGATACGGTCGGTTCGTCAATGCTGATATTGGGCAGCGCTTCCGGATTTTCAGAATCGGCAATGGTATCGCTGATGTCGATGTCGGTAATGCCGGAAATACCGCAGAGGTCGCCGCAGGTAACCGTATCGGTGTCACGGCGGGTGAGCCCGTCGAACACGAACATCTGCTTGATGAGCGCCGGCTTGGAGGAGCCGTCGCGTTTGATGATGGTCAGCGATTTGCCCAGGGACAGAGTGCCGCGGTAAACGCGCCCGATGCCGATACGGCCGACATAGTCGGAATAATCGAGAGTGGCCACCTGCATCTGAACAGGACCTTCAACCATCCTGGGGCCGGGGATGTATTTAACGATCGCGTCCATCAGCGGAATCATCGAATCGCGGGGATCGCTCAGGGAATAGGCCACCCAGCCGGATCTGCCGCTGGCGTATAATACCGGAAAGTCGAGCTGCTCTTCCGTGGCGTCAAGTTCGCAGAACAGATCGAAAACTTTGTCATGAACTTCTTTCGGACGGGCATCCGGCTTGTCGATCTTGTTGATGACGACAATCGGTTTCAAATTCAGTTGCAGCGCTTTGTCCAGCACGAAGCGGGTCTGCGGCATCGGGCCTTCCGCCGCGTCAACCAGCAGCAGCACGCCGTCGGCCAGCTTCAATACGCGTTCCACCTGGCCGCCGAAATCGCTGTGGCCGGGGGTGTCAATGACGTTGATCTTGATATCTTTATAAATGACACTGATATTTTTCGCCAGAATGGTGATTCCGCGTTCGCGTTCCAGGTCGTTGCTGTCAAGAAAACACTCATGAAATTCCTGGTTTGCGCGGAACAGTTTGGACTGTTTTATTATTTCATCCACCAGCGTTGTCTTGCCATGGTCGACGTGGGCGATGATTGCTACGTTTCTGATATCCTGCATAATTTCCTTCAAATCTCTCACGTAAAATTGTTTTTTTATTCTACAAACCGGATAATATAGCACTCTTTTTCAATTATACATCACCCGCATTCAAAAATATCACAACATTCTAATATTAAAGAAAATGCACCGCCGCAACACGGCTTAATAGTTTCCCCGAAGTTTTGGACATCACCGGCCTTCATTCCGGACACCGCCATCGCCTGTTTTGGACAACCGTTACAGCGCCGTCCGGCAAGGACGACACTGCAACTCCGACACTTTGGAGTCCAGTTGAGCAGAGACTGTTTCGCCCATGCGCCCGGCATAACAAACCGGACAACCGCCAGACTCCTACACTTTGGAGTGTCGTTGAACATAATGTTTTTCAGTTTTGCAATCATTCCGGACATTCTGGCCCCTAGTTCTGCATTTCCCGCGTTCACAACTTTTCTTGCTTTTCTCTCCCGCATTCGCGGGACCCGCAAGCGGGGCACACTCCCGCATTCGCGGGCTTCCTCACTCCG
>Ga0172379_10004985_pt1 | contig 18975 bp, 10 predicted proteins | sample GrowelOW334metaG_FD_119756 | JGI IMG/M metagenome (GOLD analysis project Ga0172379, IMG submission 119756) | Groundwater microbial communities from an aquifer near a municipal landfill in Southern Ontario, Canada - Groundwater well OW334 metaG | ecosystem: Environmental > Aquatic > Deep...
CGACTTAAACTCGAAAATCCTGAACAAGCTCTTAATGACCTCAGGGAGCTAAAATTGATGGACTTGATTAGGCGACTTAGATCTTTTAATCAACTATTTGAACTCTTTGCGTAAGTCCTGTAACGATATCGCCTCAGAAATGATCTATCCTTTTTTGCCCATCTTTCTTACTGTAACACTTCATGCACCCGTTGCGGTCATAGGGCTTATTTTTGGTGTGGCAGAAGCATCAGCAAATTTTTCTAAACTTTTCTTTGGGTGGCTTTCTGACAAACTTGGCAAACGAAAACTTTTTATTGTCAGCGGCTACGGTCTTTCAGCTATTGAAAAAGTACTCATGGGAATTTCTACTCATTGGGGGTTTGTAATGCTCGCGCGTTCAGCCGACCGCTTCGGTAAGGGAATGCGTGTACCGGCGCGTGATGCCCTGATAGCAGAAAATGCTCCTACCAACGGACACGGGCGATCGTTTGGCCTTCATCGTACGCTTGATAGCATCGGCGCCGTCGTCGGACCGCTCATCGGACTTTTTTTGCTCTGGCTCTTTGCGTACCAGCTACGCCCTATCTTTTTCTTCACTATCATTCCGTCAGCGCTCTGTATTTTTTTGCTTGCAACCTTCATTCATGATCCAAAAATCACCCCAAACGGCGCTGGGGGTTTTTCATGGGGGTGGGTAAAAGATAATACCCCGTTCATGCACTTTTTATTCGTCACCGGTGTTTTGGTCTGGCGCAAAGCTCGGATCTTTTTTTTATTCTTAAATCTTACAATCTTGGTTTTTCACTCGTTGCCAGCGTCTTGGCTTACGTTTCATACCAACTTGCGCAAACACTGTTTTCGTTTCCTGCCGGCATCATCGCAGATCGCGTTGGCGTGCGCACGATCCTCATGTCTGGCTATATTTTGTTTGCCGCAATTTCATGTACCTGGGCATTCATGCCTGAACATAATCTTGTGTGGATTCTGTTTCCGCTGTACGGAATGTACATGGCGCTGACCGAAGGTATGAGCAAAGCCTACATAGCCGAGCTTGTTGCTCACAAGCACCTTGCATCAGCTTTTGGCCTTCATCAAGCACTCATCGGAACCTGCGCTCTGTTCGCGTCCTGGACCGCCGGTATCTTGTGGACAACCATTTCCAGTAGCGCGCCCTTCTTTTTTTCTATGACACTGGCACTGTGCGCGGTTGTTTTATTCTTGCTACAGCCAAGGCTACAAGCAAATCACTGAGTTGGCTCTGTGGTATAAAGATCGCCTTCGGGGAGTTTTCCCTTACTTGAAGCTAAGTTGGGATACCTGTTACTATAAAAATCCCAATCTCTATCAGGGCTCGCCGAACCGATTCCGCTAGATGGCGATGCAGCTAAAGGTTTTTGTGGTGGGGCTGCTGTTTTCATCACCGGAGATGGGGCAACTTCAACACTCTTCATCTCTTTTACGGACTGTTGTTGAGACGCTTCAGAGTTATCCACGGACTGAACTGGCGGCTTTTCTTCCTCCTCCTCACTTACGCTCGTCAAGCTAGATCTCGAAGAAACAGACGATGATCGTTCAGAATCGACAGAATTTGATGCTGCACGCTCCAAACCATCTACGTTTGAATCAGATAAACTTGGAGATCTCATTGCTGTTGGACTTGGCGTGCGCAAGGGAGAACGCAATGGCGCCGACAAGCTACGAGGCAACGCTTGCATTGCTTGAGGTCTCGGCGAAATAGGCTCACTCATTGGTTTCTTACCTCTTAGTGCTTCACCTTGAACTGTTTTAGCTATATCTTGTAAATCTTGAGATGCTTTTTTTCTATCATTTTTTTTCTTTAACGCAATCAATTCAGACACAACCCATGTAGACAAACCAGCTGAAGCCATAGCACCAAGAAGAGGTACAAAACCAGGATCATCGGTAAACTGCTCCATATCATTAATAAGTATGGCTCCTATCGATAGCAACCCAACAAGAGCGGCCGCTGTCGTCACGCCAGGATGAGCCAATAAGTAGTCTTGAACTTCCCCCCTTATCCCACTAAGCCTCTCTAGAAATCTATCAACACGCTTTGCTATATTTCCTAGGTGCTCAGTAGCTATCTCAGTATTATCCAATACCTTTCCAACATCTGGTAACCTGTTCTGTATTTTTTTAATATCTGGGGCAACGTCTTTCACCATTTCCCCAACCTGACCAACAAATTTATTAGTATCGGTGACAAGTTCGCTTAGATTAGAACTTTTGTCGCTACTAGGAGGACCTACCAAACTACTAACATTAGCAACTACATGAAACACCTTGTTAGAAATAGCGTCCCCTACACCAAAAATTCCAGTATCTCCTACTCCTTTGCCAAGCATTATTTGACCGTTACTATCAATAAAATAGGATTGTTTCTCTCCTTCATTCTCTCCTTTATTGAAGCAAAGAAATTCCCCTGGTTTCCCTCTTTCTGCTAAAGAAACTATATCGACTAAGGATCCTCCGCCAATGTTTTTTTCGAGAGCCTTCTTATGAACGGTTGCAACTAACGTCCGAGCAATCTCACGTTTTTCATTCTTTTCCTTTTTTTTCGCAGAAAACAATCCCTTGCTCTTATCCCAAAGACTTGGCGCCTTGTAATTGATCGGGTTAAGTCGAGATGTTAAATTAGACGTTCCATCGGCATTCATGGTAATTGAATGTTCCGTTACCTTATCCTCACCTTCTCCCGTCAAAGGGTCGCTTTCGTAAACCAATATTGTTGCGCGTTTTTGCTCTTTGTCGAAAGAAATGGGCACAAATCTATCGGATTCCACATCGTTAAATTTCGTTTTAACCGCAGCCTCGATTTTTTCAAATTGTTCAGTTGATAGCTTTAGCCCCGCAGTGGTTGCGGGTACCGAAGACAACGAAGCAGTAGATGTATTTTTTTTTGTAGCTCCCATCAATGGCCAACCAACACCTCCCGCAAGCACAAGGGCTATCAAAAAAAATCTTGTATCTAGCTTCATTATTATTTTCCTTTACTTCAACGTCCACATATCTTTGTTCGGGTTTGTTGTTCTGGGCACAACTCTCACCAATGATTTTGTACTGTTGCCTGCTGGCGCTGGGACCACCTCATCCGCCGTGGCTTGCTGTTTTTTAAGCATTTTTTCATAACCAGCCTCAAGCTCCTTCAGCGCCTGTTCATTTTCAGCATCATCTAAATTCTGTCGCACAACACCAGGTTCGACTGCAACCTCTTGCTTCTTTGGTTGCTCTGGCTCTGGAACTAGCTGTGGTTTTAGTTTTGGCTGGCTTGTCGTTTTACTTTGCACGCCCGGTCTTTCTGGAGCCTCTTTGGAACCAAACAATCTCGCGATAGTATCATCACGATTCAATTTGGATAACGCAGAATCATCTTGTGTTTTAGTTGGATCTGCAATTTTCTCATAATCATTTTTTGCTGCAGCAACAGCCTTTCTGATAACAGGAAAGGCCTCATCTTCGCTGTTATTTGTTTCATTTTCTTCTTTTGTTTTGTTGCGCACAATCAGCACCATAGCCTCAAGTGCATTACGCTCGCTGGGGTCAAAATTTAGGATACGAGGATCTTTTGCTGAATAGTTCAGAATTGATGCAATATCTTTACTTGGATACCCTTGGTTAATCATAGCGCTAACAACTTCATTTTTCTTCTGCTGTAATGCGGCCTCTTCTTTAGCCTTCGCTGCGACAGCCGCTTCTTCCTTGGCTGCTTTCTTTGCCTCAGCAAGAGTTTTTCTCACAGCAGCGCCACGCCGGACAGATTGTATTTTCGTCGCCGCAACTTCCTGTCTGTTTTTATAAACTTCTTCAAGTATTTCTGGATGTTTTTCAGATATCTCTTTAAGCAAGGCCTTCATCGCCTCTGTCCCCTCTGATCCTCTGCTTTGTAACGGCTGATAGAATTTAGGTTGAGTTTCTGGCCGCTTGGCAACTGTTTTTTCTGGCATTCCCTGCTTCGATTGCGTTGTTGCATCTTCTACTAAATAAACAGTTCGTGGATTAGAAACATTTGCCTGAGGTATGTTTTTTTGTGTGGCTAAAATTGAACCTGGCGATGATAGAGACCTAGGTAATCCAACCCCATGCACCGCACTTCCACCACCTACCAACATCACAAGCACTATTACCTTACCGTGCATTTTCACCGCCTACTCCCTTTGTTCACTTCCATCTCACCAACCAAACAATGCCTACCAACAGGTTACTGAACTTCATAACCCAAAAACAATGATTCATTTAATTTTGGTGTTCTCAGTCGTATTAACATCGTCATTCTGCTCATCAGACGTAAGGGCACTGGTCAACGAAGCTATTCCTAACCCCATTCCTGCCCCAATTATCGCAACAGATCCTATACCAACGCTAATTGTTTTTTTAGGATTTTGCCCTATCCATTCTTCGGGACTAGGCTCAAGTCCTCGCCTTTTGTTATTGGTAATCATTTCATCTTTGATAGCAAGGCGAACCCTGTCCAACCTTTCTTGAGTTTTTTCTTGTTCTCGTAAAACGCTGTTGTAAGCTTGGTCGACAGTTGTGAATTCAGTCTGTTCATCGCCCGAAGGCTGCTGAATCAACCTGAGTTTTTTCTGAATATCCTCTCGCTTTTGCCCCAATAAATCATTAAGATTGTCCAACGATGCAAGATGATCTTCAAGCGTTTTTGCATAGTCTTTGAAATCAAGCACCGCGTATTGGGAATTGGCAGGTTCCTTTTCTATGAAACCTTGGTAAGAATCATCAACCTTTTGAGCCGTTATCATTGCCTGATGCTGGGCTTCGTTAAAGCTTTGCTCATATATCGCTTCTTCTTCGCCTCTCAGAAGCTCTGCGCATTTTTTACATTCTTTATGATCATGCTTGCTTTCGACTTGAAAGTGTTTCTGCCACTCACTTTCATAATTCTTTATTTTTGCTCTATCAATACTTCGGACAGTTTTTAAAAAATCAACTGCATTCGGTTTGCTTTTTCTCAGGAGCTTAGCGCCGCCGGTAAGGGTATATTTTGCATGTTGGATCACGCCACGAGCACGACCCATGAAACCAGACTTCTTTACTCGCTCGCCTTCAAAGGGGTCTGCAACATTTTCACTCTCTGATTCTGCCTGAGAGGCAGCAGAAGATGGTCTGGAAGGGCCAGGCGACTTAAATTCGTTAACGAGTGGCAACTGGTTCTCAAAATCGCTTCTTGTTGAAGAAAAAGAAGACGACCGTGATAGTCGTGATGTAGGAGGCTGAACATTATTTGTAGGGGAATGAGAACGAGAAGGGTCCTGCGATAATGAAGGGGTATAAAATCGTTCACTGGAGATAGAACTTGCCGACGATGGTAAACGTGCGGGGCTTGACGACCTGGAGCGCTGCAAACCATGCACCGTTGTACTCGTCATGAACACCGCCACTAGAAAAATACCTGCGATTCTATTTGTTCTCATTTCTTTAACTCTCTTGGCGTCGTAGGAACTGAGGAAGATGTTACGGGGGCTACAGCTAGAAGTTTCTGTTTTTCCTGCTCAAGTGTTTTTAGACGCTCTCTGAGATTTAATGACGGAAGATCTCCTTCCTCCGTGGAGCTTGGGGAGGTTGATCGAGAGATTGATCGGGAGGCAACATTTCTTAAGGCTTCGTTTTCTTGTATTAATTTTTCTAGCTCTCTGCGCTTATTATCCTGTTGCTCTAAATCCTGTATTGTTTTAGTGGCAAACTTTGATTGCCGCATTTTGTTTTTGTATTCAGGATCGTTTTGTAGTGATCTTTGTTTATTAATAATCTCCGTTAGGGCCTTGTTTAATTCTTTTAATTCTTCTTCTTTCTTGGCCTTATCTTCATCTTTGTTCAGGCGAGCTGGAAGCGTTTTTGAAATGTTTTGTTCTAATTCTTTTTTCTTTTCTTGAAGATCAAATAACTCTTTTTTGTATCGCGATAGGGCATCGTTTATCGCTTTCAATGTCACGCTATTTTTATTCATCTTTTTTGAGACTTCCGCTTGTTTAGTTTCACTATAGTTTTTTGCCCTTTTTATCGTGTCACTCCTTAATAATGATGCCTGTAATTCTTCTTGCACATTGCCAGGAACAAATTTTTCCTTCTCTGCTGTTTCTTTCTGTTTTTGCATAAGTTCTCTTTCCTGATCTTCAATCTCTTTTAGTCTCTCTTGGCGTTCTTTTTCAGAGATATCCCTCACCACTCTTCGTAGCCGGCCTGCTAACTTATCCTGCAAGACTTGGTCTTGCTTTTGTTTTTGGCCTTCTAAAGCTTTTCGCAAAGCCTCAGCGTTAGCCGCTGCGGCTTTAACATCGTCTTTGATAGATTGCTCTATCTTACGCGACGTTGCACGATCGCGAAGCTCTTTGAGTTGTGATTCCACCTCTTTTACCTTTTTTGATCGCTCTTCACTATCGAAATACCCCGGCATTAGTACAGGAATATCATCTTCTCCATCTTCTGCGTTTATTGTCTTGGATGCTTGCAACTTTTTCAAAGCTTCAGTTTTTTGCTCTTTTGAAGGAAGAGGCGGCGGAACGCGTGTTGGCTGTCCAGGACTTTTTAATTGTTTTTCTCTCAATGATGCAAGCTTCGATTCATACAATGTTGGATCTTTCACGACACCTACCATAACAGCGCCAAGCTCTTTTGTCGTAATCCCTGCAGCAACGAGCTTGTTACTCTGCTCTGTGGAAAGAGGTTGTCGTCGTGCTGGAATTGGTGGCGCTTTTGATTTATTTTCTTGCTGAGCATTTATCATCGTTGTTGATGGAATGGGAGGCAATGGTCGTTTTCTTTCTTGTTGTTGCTGTGGCGGGGCCATTGTTTTACTTTGCACACCCAAGCGAGCTGGCGCTTCAAGTGATGCAGTATCAACCCCTGGTAAGGCAATTCTTTGTGGCATATAACCAAAATCTTTTTTTGCCTCTTTAGCCCGCTGCATTGAAACATCCTTTGGTTTTGATAGTGCAAAATCATCGCGTGTTTCTGTTGGGAGCTTTTCTTCTAGAATCTCTACTTGAGCTTTGCGCGTGGCATCGTTTATACGTTTCACATCGCCATCTTGCCTAGGCGCCACCGGCGCTTCATCTAATTCAATTGCTTTAAGCTCATTTTTAAATTGAACGTCTCCATTATTCGATGCAAGGTCTATCAACATTATACGTATGCTGCCGTCCCCTTGATTAAGAATTTTTCTTGCTGCCTCTTTATCAATAACTAACAGTTTTCGAAATGTGTCCTTTATACCACTAAAATCATCACGTCTTAATTTATCAATAAAATCTTCTTCTAATTGTTTAACCGAGAAATTACCAAAGTCTCCTCGTTGTTTTTTCCCATCGACTAGCCCACGACTGGCATTGTCCTGGGCCACAAGTTCGTCAGCGACTTTAAGTGCTGCTGCGTATTCCACCTCTTCTTTGGTCTTCTTCCATAGAGCTCTCGCTTTTGCAAGCGTTGGGCCCACCTCCTCTACCGGTTTTTGTTGTTCAGGCACAACTCGAAGAGGTACCGTGCCTAATTCCGGTTTTGATTCATTTTTTTTTGCCTGTTCAGCAACTTTTTTTGCGCGAGTAGTTTCAATAAACATCGCAACTTCTTTAGACCTTGATGAAGAGGCATTTGATACACCAGCCTTTTGCCCTACCCATGACGCAGCATCTTTTACCCCACTTGCTACCTTACTTGCTGCCCACTTAAAAATTGCTTGGCTCGTTCCATCGAATGTCAAACTCAGTACAAGCGTCATTACTAAGATTTTAATCTTATACATGAACCCTCTCCTTCATTACTTTTTAAAACCATTCAGCAACAATCATCTAACCTTGATCTTTGTTATCTTCAGCTTTTTGTTCTTCATCTCCATTCGTTAATGTATCTTCATCTGCCTCTTGAGAACTAGATACTTGTGCCACCACTTGTGAGGATGACAAAGCTTGTCCTGGTGGTTGACTATTGCTGCCAGCACTACCCTGAAAGCCTCCGGTCACCGCTGCCGCAATGCCAGTGGCTACCCCCCCCGCAACAAGACCAACGCCAAGCGTTGTTGTTTTAGGATTTTCTTTTACATAGGTAACAGCTTTTTTCGTCCTACCTTTTACGTACGGCACAACTTGTTCGTTTACATACGTAATAGCTTGTTTCGTCGCTTTTTTAACCGCTGGCACAGCCTGTTTATTTACATAATCAATAACTTGGTTGGCCACCTCTTTTACAGAATCAGTTCCTTGTTTTAATTTAAATGCGCCTACACCTCCAACAAACATCCCCGTGATTACTGCTGTGCGAACCTCTTCCGCCTTCTCTGGGTGTGCTTTTATATAGGCCCTTATTTGACCGTCCATTAGAATGCGATCAAGCAAACGCACTTCTGCTTCAGTCACTGCCCTGGTGCCCAGAGCTTCAGCGTCTTTTTGTAGTTCAGACAGATCTTTGTTCCATTTTTCTTTTGTTGCATCCACGGCTTGCTTCACCATTGCTCTTCCATTTTCAACTAGATTGCTAAGTCTTTTGCTTGCTAATATATCTTTTTCCTTCTTTTTTAAATCTACCAAACGTCTATCCGTCCCCTCGAGATCTAACACTCCAAGATAGTTCTTTTCGTCTTGTTTCTTAACATCTTGATGATGCCTTTGAATTGCATCTCGTTGTTCTCTAGAAAAAGCAAAATCAAGTGGCATAAGCCGCTTCTTAGAATCTTCATCAACACTTATCCGCTTCGATTGTGGATCATCAGGCGGGTTAATAAAATTTGCAACAACTTTGCCAGCGCCACCTACGACATCGCCTACTTTCCGCGAGAAAAAGCCCCCCCATGACTCAGGAGGTTTTTGTGTCTGCTCTTGCTTCGCTTGTTGTCGCTCTATTTCGGGAAGATTTTTAAAATCGTCTTCTGAAAAGCCTTCAGCTCGATCTTTTAATTGTTTTTCAACTGATTCAGCAAGTTTTTTCTTCAAAGAGCTACTTAATCCATATCCTTTTATCGACTCTTCAACCATCCTTGCCGCCCTTGTCGCAATCGTTTCGTCACTACTCGAACTTCGCACTGGCGTGGGGGAAATAATGGTCCTGCTCGTGTTTTCTTCGCGATCTCGTTTATCAAAATTAGTCAGTACGTTAACTTCATCTTTAGGTAATTCAGGCGTAGAAAACCTTGACTCAGGAGTAGAGAAAATTTCTTCATGAGGAGACAGTGTTCGTTCTTGAGTAAAAGAATCTGTCGATGAGGCACGAAACAATGGTCGCGATGGTGAGATAGGCCCTAACATGTACGCTGTCGTTTTTTCCTGCGCCCCCACACTTGCCGCTCGTTGTATCTTTGGTTTAATGTGTGATTCATTCTTAAGATAATCTGGTTCGTGCAGATCAAGTGGGATCGATGATCGCCTGTCAGTGGTTACCGCCAACACCATTCCAAAAACGCTAATCATTCCCATCAACAGGCAATAAATTTTTCTTCTCATCATCACAACCACGAGCACCTCACAATTTTTTATTTAATTTTCGTTGGATCTGTTGAATTTGGATCAATTTGATTTTCGTCTTTACCCTCAGAATCTTCATCACTTCCACCCAGTTGCCCCGTCGCCCCTAACGTAATAAGTGTTGCCCCAAGGCCTCCTAAACTAAGACCCCCAACAGTAAGGCCAGTTTTATGCCGGCTCACCCATGAAGCATTTTTATCATCAGGCTGATCTTGGTTTTCTGACGAATTTGGATCGTTGTCGGCACCATGATCTCTAAAAGAACTTTTTTGATTGTCTGTCAACCGTTGCAAAGCACTTTCATGTGATGCTTGCTGCCTTGCTTCAAGAGCTTCTTTTTCCAGCTTTTCTTTAAGTTGTTCTTCTGCTGTTTTCCTTTGATCAGCAACGGCTTGGTCATTTTGCTGTTGTTGGTCGTTTGCTGTCGGCTCTCCGATTTTATCTTTTTCTTGTTGAATTTTAGCCATTTCTTTTTCTGTGTTCTGTTTTTCAGCTACGTATTTTTTTTGTTCATCATCACTTAGATCGAACCTTTTAAGAAGACTTGCAAGCTGCTTAATATGATAATCGAGTTGATCTTTGTAATCCTCAAGATTAATGTCCTTTTCTTTACTGGACAATGTCATTTTTGCCTGATCTAAGGCACCACGAGAAGAATCAACGCGTCCAATTGCAGCTTGTTTCGCAGATTGACTAAATTTTCCCACTACCTTGGCTGTCGTACGAAGGTTATTAGATCTAGTCGTCAGTGAAGCCGCAGTCTTTGGCCGCGTTAAGGGTGGAAATGCTTCCGGTTTAATAATACCACTATCATCTTGAGCGTCAGGCCTTAGATTCTTTCCTCCAACCGGCAAGGGTTGTTTATTTTCATCATCTACTTCTTGTATGACGCTATCTGACTCTCGCAAAATACTAGCCAAAGGCTTTTGACGCGCGGCTGCCGGCGCTGGTAAGGCAGCACCACCAACCGGCTGTTCATCCGAACCTTTTTGCGGTTTATTGAAAGATAGCGGCTCCATGAAATCAGGCCGGCTAGAGGTTGGCGCTGTAGATTTTGGCCTAACACCTAACACCGAACTAGATCTAGGGAGCCGACTTGCCGCAGCGGCAAAGGATTTTGACGTTGTTCTAGATAAGGGGGTTGATGAGCGACTTACTGTCCTTGCGCCAACCCCAGCCGCGGGGTCTGCACGTATCGTACCTTCCCTATTTTGGTCTGAATATTTATTGCCTACAGCAATGGTAGTTTCCCTGGTTGACAACTGCCTCACCAACAGCGGCTTTTTAGCAGTCCCCATGACCCATCCACCACCACCGAGCATCATAAGCATCGCCGTCAACACAACTTTTATTCTGCAGCCTGTCTTCATCACCAACTTCCTTCACTTGAAACTTCTTACCTTCACAACGCTTACCTGCATAATAAAAAAGGCGCGCGCATAAACACAAGTATATTTACACACGCGCCAGAAAAACTCTATAAGATCAAAAATCACTGAGTTTTTCTAGCGGGATCATTATCACCGTTATTGTCAGCCTCACTTTCATCTGAAGTGAAAGCTCCTGTTGCCCCAGCAATACCGATTCCTATGCCGGCAAGCACGGCTGCGCCGGCAATAACAGTCTTTGGATTTTTTCTTACAAAATTTGTCACCCTTTCATGCAGCGGGACTACTGATTGTACATCTTCTTCTTTATATACCAGCGGGGGAGTAGGTGGGCCTGCTAACAATCTTTTGTTTACCTCTTCTTTTTGTTGTTTTCTCCGTTCTGTTATTTTTTTTTTATCTTTTTCTTGGGCTAATGCATTCTGTTGCTGCATATCCTTTTTCTCGGCCTTTTTAATTTCTTCGTCTAACAATGCTTCGCACTTACGAAAAAAATCGTCATAGTCCTTTCCCTCTTTATTAAACCTATCTTGAATTTCTTTTTTAGCTCTATCAAAATTAATGCGTAACGATCTCGCTTCAGCGGTATTTTCTTGTTTCTTTGCTTCAAGCTCGTTTAATTGTTTCTCATACGCTTGTTGAGCCTCTTTCATTTCTTGTGTTTTTACAACTTCATTTCTTTCATTGAGCGCTTTTTTATAGCTCTCCTTGGCAACTTCATAATCCACCAAAAATTTCTTCCGGGCATCTTCTGTCTTTAAATTACTGAACCCCCGTGAGTTAATACTAAGTATCTCAAAATTAGTCTTTAGCTCTTGAATCATCTTCTCCTGCTCTTTATTACTCAATGGTCTATTTTTTTTCTCATTCTGTGCTGCCCCATACTCATGCAAAGCTCGTTCAAATTGCCTTCCGGGCTTTTTTTGCGATTCTCTTGGGCCCATACCAATTGCTTGTGATCTATGATCCAGCTTACTTATATCTGGCGTTCTTGAAGCATTTTTTTGCTCCAATGGAGGTATTGGTTCGTTGTTAAGGTCGAGCGTTTTTTGAGGGTCTGGTCCAGCAGCTACATTATCTTTTACCACAACACTCTTTGCCTCAGACTCAGAAACTGTTGCTTCATCAAGCGGATTTTTTCCTCCAGGCGTTACAGCATCTGGTAATATTCCGCCGGCCGATGGTAAGAGCGTAGCTGTTGGAGCAGGTTGCTTCGATGATAAAGCTTCAGCTCCCGTAATCAAGTCATCGGTCCATGTTGTCAGTTTTTTCTGTCCCTTCGCCGGGACTGTCGCTGGCTCATCTTCTTGTCCTTTTTTTTGCTGCGGATCAACGCTCACATCTAATGGTTGAGCCCCTCCTATATCAATATCTTCATAGGACTCGCTATTTCCAAGCAGCTTTTTTATTGTTGTATGTTGTTGGTCTAGAGAGCTACGGCTTGTTCCTATATCAACAACTTCATCCTGCGAATCAATGAAATCTTTAACAGACTTTCTATTCAAAACATCTTGCCGCCGTTTCATTTCTTGCGGCATCTCAACGATGAGCTGTTCAGCAGTTGCTTCGACTTGGGTTTTAGGATAAAGAGTCTCATGTTTTTTCAATCCCACCTCATAAAGGCCCCCAAGAACAGCCTTACGGACCAAATCGGTATATGCTCCTTTAGGCTTCTGATACCCATCATGATCCCGCCGATACATTTCTCTGTTCTTAAAGGCCGAGTACCTCTCTTCGTTTTTTCCTCTGACTTTATCTAGGGCTTTGATAAGTGTGTTTAATGACTTCTCACTGAATTTCTTTTTATGATTCATTATAGCAGTCAAAAGAGCGATTTCAGCATTTTTCCCAGCTGTAACCGCATCATCTAGCTGTTTGTTAATGATGTACCAAGGATTCTTAACGGCTGCATCGTGCTTTTTCCGTGCTTCATTAACAATGCTTTCTGTATCTATCTCAAAAAGAGCCTTTTCTTTTTCGCTAGTTTCGTTGTCATATTGGCGCTTGAGCGAAACTGCTTCTTCATACATGCGTTGCGTAAGATAAACCTCTTGATACGCATTGCGCTCCTGAGAAGTAAGTCCTTCCAATTTTTCAGCCATCCCTAGCACTGGCTCAAAATCGTTCTTTATGCTTTGTGGCTTTTGTAGCAATAACGTTAGTTTTTGAGCCAACTGATTTATACGGACTTGGCGCTCATCGGCCTGCTTTTGTTCAGCTTTCTTTTTTTTCTGATCTGTTAATTCTTGTTTAATTTTTTCAACCAAGGCATCACTGTCTTTTTTATACTCTTGAAATAGTTTTTCTAGCAACACTTCATACGCTAATTCTGCATCACGTGGCGATTTCCCATGCTTTATCTTATCGTTATAGTCCTCTAATAACTTTTTTGCTTTATCGTCATATTGATCTTCTAACGAAGACAATTTCCATCGCTGCGGCAAAGATGTATCGCTAAATTTTTTTTTAGATCCAGCCGTAACTTTCTTAATGTTGTTCATAAAATTTTCATACGTATTATTTGGACGAGGCTCATTCGCTGCAGCTTCTTCCAAGGTCGTTACAACGCTTAATTTTGGGGAGCGTATAGGCCTAGGCGACATGACTTCATTCCCTTTTTCATATTCTTTTTGTGTTTGAAGAATAGAACGATCAAACGACACGGATGTATGTCTGGGGAGCGCAGTTGTTTTTTTCATCGGTTCCGTACTACTGGATCTAAAAAGAGTTGATGTTTCAACAGAATTTATGCGCCTTAAGGGCAATTTAAGACTCGCTTCTAATCCCAATCCATTAACCCCAATCATCACTAACGCTACCGTCAACGCCATATTTATATTGCAATGTATCTTCATGATTACACTCCTTCGTTTCTATTTTTCTGATATAACCTATCTGCAAGATAAAAAAGAAGGTAGCAGAAACACAAGTGTTTCTGCTACCTTCTGAAAAAATCACACGGATAAAAATTAACGGCCTCTATCCCTTTCTTACAAGGCGATACCGCACACCTCTTCCCTTCCCACTCTTTTTAAGAAAACCACGCTTAACCAACGCAGATAATTTTCGTGTAGCCGTCGAACGTGTTAAGTACAGAACAGATATCAGGTCTGCAACGCTCACTTCTTCCACCGTTGAAAACAGCCCTAGGATTGCTCCTGTACTGGCATCGTCAGTGGTACTGCGTGTAAGCATATTTTGCGGCACCTTACGTGGTAAAATACCTTTGACAAAGTTTTCACCTTCAATAATCTCTGGCGCTTTGAGCCCCTCTTTTTCATAGCTGGCAAATGTTGTTATGATGCCGGTGCCAAAATTCTCTATGAGTCCCATTTCGCGAAAGATTTTACACACAGCAGTATTACGCAAATAAGTAAATCCAGCCTGCAGATTATGTGCGATAGGCCCTGGAAAAACACCAGGACTAAAAATTTCTATGCGGTTATCAAAGATCGCAATTTTGCCTGGGCTTTGCATGTGATAGTTACGATGAATCACCGCATTCATAACAATCTCTCGAACGGCCTGGTAAGGGATTTCACAACGATTAACACGCCGAGGCCCAATCATTTCCCACGATTGATTAAGAGAACTAAGCATAAAATTATACGCCATCTCAAATTGTTCGTCTAAAGTTCCAAGGCATTCTTTTGATGCGATTACTTTACCCCCAAGCTGAGTACCTGGAAAATGGTTACACATGATGCGAGCTTCCGGGAAAAAATACTGAGGTTGTTTTCCAAACAATAGAATGCCAGTAGTCGTTGGATAGCAATGATCAAGCTCTTTAGTGGTAATGCGATAGGCATGCATCGCATCTTGTAAAGCCTTACTTGATAGAGGTCGCCCCTTAATCGCGCTTTTCCGTGAGGTAAGAAATTCCTTTATTTTTACCTTATCAAGGTCGTCAACACTGGCATGGTACACAGGCATTACATCAAATGAAAGCCCGCGTGAATCCCATTTAAGTTCTTCAATCATATCATCGTTGGCACGCAACGTATTTCGACCAAGGCGAAGATACACTCCCTTTTCTTTCCCGTCCTTTTTTAAATAATACGGTTTATTCATCCCCTGGGCAACTTCCATCAAAAGCAGTGTTTTATCTCCAATGCGCTGGGCATATACATCGGCAATAATCGGCGGATACGATGCCTCTAAAATAGACTTTTCGATAAATTCAAGCAGCGTCTGCACCTTATCATCGGGAACGCCAATGATCGTGCCATCGTTTTCTACACCGACAATAAGCGCGCCCCCGTGCGCATTACAAAAACCAATCATGGTCTTAATAATCTGCTCGTTGTTGGGAATCTCTCGTTTGAATTCGAGTGTAGAAGACTCTTGCCCTGGATACTTCATAACAAACTCCTGTGTAAAAAATAACTCAACACACAACAAAATGAGGCGATTGACTCAATTAATAATTTAATATTGAGTCAATCGCCTCATAATTGCAAGGGTTTATTTTATTTTGACACAATCCCCTGACAGCGACTGCACAATTTTTGAGCATGGTCAGTTACGCTCCAGTGCCAGCAACGTGGACATTTTTCACCCTGCACACGCTGGACAAGTACCTTTAACCAATCAAGGTCGGTTACAGCAAGATCATCGCCACTGGTCGCAAACGTAACATCAGAAACAATGCACCAATCTATGAAAAATTGTTCCATCGTTTCTTTAGTCAACTGGTCTGAGATAAAATCATTGATCAATGCCGCCTGCTCGCTTTCTGGCTGCAAAAAGATCGTCACGTTGGCTTCAAGCGAATGTTTAATCGCACCGGCTGCACGTTGCGGTTCGATTGCTTTCAGGACCGCTTCTCTGAGTTGTTCAAGTACACGCCACGTTACTTGTTGGTGGACATCACCTTTCCAAATATCAACAGGCGTTGTGAAATCTTGAAGGTGGATAGAACCCTGATTTTCTTTTTGATAATGCGATGCGATATCTTCTGCAGTGAATGATAACATTGGGGCCAGCAAGTGCGTCAACGTATCAAGGATGTGAAACAAGGTTGTTTGTGCCGAGCGGCGCGCACGACTGCCTTTGCCTTCGACATACAAACGATCTTTAACGATATCAAGGTAGACGGCGCTTAAATCGTTGGCGCAATAATTATTGATAATGCTAACGACTTGGGCAAATTTATACGCTTCGTATGCCTTGATGACATCGTGGTATACCTCGTGCAGACGAGCAAGGGCGTAGCTATCAAGCGGTTCAAGCTGTTCAAGCATCACAGCATTTTTTTCATACTCAAAGTCATAAAAGTTTGAAAGCATAAATCGACAGGTGTTGCGAATCTTGCGATAGACTTCAGCAACATTGCCCAACAGTTTTTCTGAAATCACTACATCGCCTTCAAAATCTGAACTGGCAACCCAGAGGCGCAGAATATCACGACTATATTTTTGTATCACTTCATGCGGAGCTACAACATTGCCAACTGACTTTGACATCTTATGTTTGACTTCATCAACAATAAAACCATGGGTCAAAATTGTTTTTGTCGGCGCCTGGCCATTGAGTACCATTGAACACAACAACGAACTTTGAAACCAACCACGGTGCTGGTCAGATCCTTCTAAATAAACATCAGCAGGAAATGCAAGGGCTCTCGCGCTATCCTTGAGAATTGCAGCGTTGCTCACGCCTGAATCAAACCAGACGTCAAGAATATCACGTTCAAGCATAAAGTTTTCTTGCGCTGTTGCATTACAGTGGGGACACACAAGCACTTCAACAAGGCCATCACGCACAAGGTCGCTAGCGGTAATTCGGTCCCAGTATTCAACCCCTTCGATTGCAACTTTGTCTGCAACGTTACGGATCATTGTAGCATCAATGATGGCATGTCCACACGAGCGACACTGCATAGCAACAATCGGCACACCCCACTGACGCTGTCGGGAGATACACCATTCACTGCGATTACCAACAAAGGCGTTAAGGCGCGCTTTGCCATACTCAGGAATAAACGTCATCTGTTCAATTTCCTTGAGCGCACCGGCAACCAAATCATTTTTTTGTACATCGCAAAACCATTGGTCAGTTGCCCGGAAAATCAATCCTTGATGGCAACGCCAACAATGTGGATACGAGTGGATTATCGACATTTTATACACAAGTTTTCCACGCTCGGCTAATTTTTTAAGGACCCAGAATTGCCCTTCAGCAACCGGCATACCAACTAATTCTTTAGGCTCGATATCAATGGTGTAACGGCCATCGCTTGCCACGGGGGAATAAATTTCAAGACCATTTTTTTTACCCAGGAGGTAATCCTCAGGCCCACAGCCGGGCGCACAGTGCAAACAAGCCGTTCCTTCGCTGACAACAACCGCTTGGTCACACAGCACAGGAACGGTAAAAGAATCTGACAACGGATGAACTGCACGTTTATTAAGCAAGGCACTCGCATCACATTCAGCCAAGATAACCATCGGAATGTTCACTTTGGTACAAAAACTTTCTGCCAAATCTTTGGCAACAATGTACGCCTGATGCTCGATGACCCCTTGGAGCACAACATAGGTCGCAGAGGGATTAAGCACTACCGCTCGGTTAAGAGGAATAGTCCAAGGCGTTGTTGTCCATACCACACAGCTGCTCACAAGCTGCTGGTCTTTTTCAAAACAGAAAGGAAAGGTCATGCGCGCATCATGATCAGATAGCGTAAAGGCGATAAAACATGACGGATCTTTTCGATCGTTATATTCAATTTCTGCCGCGGCCAAAACAGTCTGACAGGATGCACACCACGGCACTGTCTTACCCTTACGCTGGATGTACCCTTTTTCAACAAATGTTGCCAGCGATCGCAAAATAGACGCTTCGTATGCTGGATCCATGGTGATGTAGGCGTTATCATAATCAGCTAATTTGCCGAGGTCTTTCAGTTCGTTTTTCTGCGTCTCAATCCATTGTGACGCATACGCTCTGCAAGCTTTTTTAAAGGCAACGCGATCACCGGTTTTGGCGTCTACACCAAGCTGCGTCGTTACTTTTAATTCGATGGGCAAACCGTGGCAATCCCAACCAGGAATCAGGGGAACATGATAACCGGTCATGCGTTTAGATTTACAGGTGATATCTTTTAAAATGTTATTGAAGGCGTGCCCCATATGAAGATGGCCATTGGCATAGGGCGGCCCATCATGCAGAATAAATTTTTTATTTCCTTTGTTGCGCTCGGTTGCTTTCTGAGCAAGTTGATCTCTTTCCCATTGCGCTAAAATTTCCGGCTCACGCTGGCTGGCGTTTGCCCGGAGAGGAAAGGTGGTTTGTGGTAAATTTAACGTCGATTGAAAAACGTTCGTTTCTTTTTCATTCATGATTGGTCCCTATCGATACTAAGAAATCATGTCATTTTAGCCTGTAGTCTAGCATATTTCAGGCATGGCCACCATGGAATAGATCAGTGTGTTGTTTCGAGATTCTCATCAGAGCCATCATCAGCACCAATAAGCCCACACTGCTCATTTTTACGAAACGTTAAAAATGAGCCATAACCTTCCGCCCTAACATTTGTTGCTGGCCGCATGCAGCAGCTAAACCACCCGCAGAAGCGCGTTGCCAAGGAAGGCTCATCACTATTTTCCTTCTTCGGCTTCTTCAACGCCTCTTGCCGTAAATATTCATCCTGCCACTCACGCAAACAGTTACATCCTGGCTTTTGGCATGCACAGATCAATGGCGCGAAGAGGCACAAAAGATAACCTCCCTGTCTAGCCAACAGCTTATTTACTGCACAAAGATTATCCTCTTGGTCATCTATCATTGCAAGTATCCAATACCCTGCCTCTTTTAAAGAACAACTCTCCTTATGTTTCCATTCGGCGATCCACTTGCAAAATTCATCGGGATGTTCCTCACGACCATTATTCCCCCATTCTTGAAGGAACCTCTCCCGCTCCTTCTCTGGGAAACAGACAACGTTTTCATAATCTGGAAACCCTTGGTCTCTTAAATTTTCTACTGTTAGTTTTTGGTAACCATTTTGATCTCGTCCTGTTACATAAAAAATTTTTATGTTCTTCTGGTTAAAATATTTACACAGCGATAAAATACATGGATCGGCTACATCAGATCCATCAGGTAGGTTCCGTAGAGCC
>Ga0172379_10004986_pt1 | contig 18975 bp, 15 predicted proteins | sample GrowelOW334metaG_FD_119756 | JGI IMG/M metagenome (GOLD analysis project Ga0172379, IMG submission 119756) | Groundwater microbial communities from an aquifer near a municipal landfill in Southern Ontario, Canada - Groundwater well OW334 metaG | ecosystem: Environmental > Aquatic > Deep...
AACTTTGACATCAGCCCATCTGTAGCCAGCAGAATTAAATTCGGCCAATGTTTTAATCCAAGTCAATGTGCCATCATTGGCCATGACGTATACCTTGGGATCAGAAACTTTTCTGTACAGCTTTACCACGGCATTAGCGGTCGGAGTCGGCGTGACAGAAGTTGTCGGGGTTGGGGTAACAGATGGAGTTGGAGTCGGAGTTGTCGAGACTTCTGGTGTTGGTGTGGGAGTTGGAGTATTTTCCGACTCACCGCTATTAGTATTAGTCACCGGATTCATAACAGTCAATTCCTGCGCGTCACTACCTAAAACCCTATCCACGTATGTCTCGGTTGTGACCTGCACTGTTCCACCCGAATACTTTACTGATGTTTCTGTATCTGTTAGCGGAACAGGACAGTACCAATATCCTTCATTATCGCCGGTACCAGCGGTACATGATGTGCCATAACTATCGCCGGCCGTGACTGTTCCGCTGGTTAGTTTGGTCGTAGCAAAAGTACCGCCACTTTGGAATATCTGTATCTTCTGGCCAAACAATAAACCGCTGGCATCAATATCACTATCGTCTGTTGTACCAAAATCAACCGACTGAGAAGCTGTTGCAGATATTGTCACAGCCGAGGAAGCACGGTTAACATAGCCACTAGCTCCACCAGTTACTGTCCCGCCGAAGGTACTTCCAGCAATATATTTCTTCCATGTGCCACTATAGTTACTATAAGACTGCGAGGCAACCGTTCCGCTGTATGTTGCAGAAGCCGTTGTTCCATTCAACGTTAGAGCATTCACCAATTCATCGGCAACACCATTAACTGTTATATTGTAATCCTGACTAGCTCTGGTCGTAAGATCTGAAGTATTTGTAAGAGCAGTGCTTGCCCATGTTCTGCTAATCCAGCCGTTGAGAGATACAGTCGCCGTAACTATTTCAGTAATATCGCAACCTGACCCTGTCGTGGCAGATGTATTTTCCGCAGAAGCTGAGGCAACCTTAACAATACCATTAGCCAACCCGTCACTGTCAGATGCCGTTCCATCAGTCACCGAACCTTGATAAGTATTATAACTACCGCTTGTAGTACTGCCACCGCAAGACCAGCTAACAGTTACACCATTATCATTTAGAACATCCAGCTCAGTGTCTATGCGAAAATAGATGTAATCAGCAGTATCTAGTCCGTTACCAGCTGCTGAGGCGTCGTTTGAAGTAATAAATATCGAGAGAGCTAGAACCAAAACAAAAATCGACCCGACAGAGGCAATACGTATGTATTTATTCATATAGAACAATTATACACTATCGGACATCCGTCAAGAATAAATATTGTTGATAAGTCAGAAGCTATCGTGAATATGACGGAACTTGATTTATTGAGGCATAGTCTAATCCTTTAGAGTACCAATTGAATTCGTTAGTATTAATGCAAAATACTTTATTGAAGAAATCTGGATCATCCTGAACTGCTTGAGCCCCAGAAGTATTCACCCAATGCAATACGCCCGTATCCTCGCCCGTTGTCTCTAAACCATAAACTTTAGTATCGTTGGTCTCACAATTTCTGAATAGACCCGATGTTATAGTCACATCTTTCACCGTTGACGCTACTGTTTTAACCTTAGCGAAACCTCCTAGATGGCCGTAGAAACTGAATATAATCGGGTTAAGAAATAGGCGCCTATATCCCCAACTATTTACAATATATATGTCAGGATCATTCGAACCTGACTGCGCAGGCAGGCTAACCGCGCTAATAGTATCTCCATCAGTCAGACCCAAGGCAGTCAGACTAGTAAAACCGCGGGAAACTGGCGTAGAAATAGTAATGGGCGTTGGCGATGGAATTGGAGTAGCCGATGGAGTCGGGGTTAAAGAAGGACTCGGCAACGGAGTTGGAGTAGCTACAACTCCGGGTAAAGTCATGACATTACCATAAATCGGGACACCGCTATATGTCGGCACAGCCAAAGTCGTAAAAGTAAATCCATTGAAACCGACACGGACATTACCAGCCGCTGAAGGCGCGAGACTCGCCTTTATTAAATATGTCTCGGACTTACCGTTGCCTATGACAACGACTCCGAATCGTATCAGATTAGGACTGGCGCTTTGATTTGGATATGTTCCAAGCAAAGAAGAATCGTAGGTATCATATATATAGATGTCGGTAAAATTGCTCAATCCACCAGATACATCAGTCGCTAAAGAGATGCCATCTAGGTACACGTCGCCACCGGTAGCCGACAAAGTAATACGCGCGACTTCGGCATATTGAGCACCAGCTTGTAAGCTTTGAGCAATTGGTGTCTGACTATCTAATACCGCGGTTAGTATCGGCTCTTCCTGCGCAGATACTCGAAAGAATGTAATAGAAAAAAGACCAATCAACACCGCCGATGCAATGATATATTTCTTCATAATTTAATTATAACAAAGTATGTTCTGTCCACCAATATTCTATCCCGAACCAAAAACCCCCGTGAGGGGGTTTTTGGTTCTGAGAAACGTATTAATCTACGAATCTCGAGATGAGACTAGATTACCTAGTCAGCGACTGAGTCTGTGCCAATGTCTTTACTAGACCATCAGTAAACCAATCATTCGTAGAAGTAGAATGTTCGACTGCTGATTGATCAGACCAGACAAAGGAAGGCTGAGTAGCTTGCTGTACAGTTGAATTGTACGAAGTAACTGTTGAACCCTTAGGATTCGTGATATTAGTGCTTACCGTTTCATTGGCAGCAAGAGTACCACCTACAGTTGTCTTCAATTCAAGAGTAACACTTGAGCCAGCGGTTATGGCACGCTCGGTAGTGAATGTATACTCTACGCGAGTGGTTGTACCGACATCGCTGACACTAGCAGTGCCATCAGCATCCGAGGAAGTGATATCTGAACCATTCTCATATAACAACCAACCAGCTGCGTTAGGTCCAAATGTACCTGCAGCAGAAGTAGAAGCTACAGTGAAGGTGATATCGTTCCACGAAATCTGACCGCCTGTTGCAGTAACCGTAGTCTTGAACAGTGTCTGCAAACCAGCTGACAGTGTGGAAGTTGGCAAAGCAACATTTGTAAAGGTTGGATAACCCTTAACAACAACATTGGCATTACCAGTATATGTACCCACTGCTAAACCAGTTGTGGTAGATATTGTACCGCTACTAGTTCGTTTCTTGTAACCATCCAATCGGACAGTTACATTACCAGCTGTATCGTTGGCTCCAACGCCTACATTCGCAAACTGGACATCAATCGTAAAGGTCTTTGTACCAGCTGATTGTGGCATCGAAAGATTCAATCCGGTAAATGATGCGGAAGACGTTCCCGAGTTTACAGTTGCGTAACTAATCGGTGAAGATCCGTCTTTCAAGATTAACTGAGCAACCGCGCCCGTTGTGGAGGCAGTCGTTCCAGTTGCTAGATCAACGTAAACTTCATCGAGATAGTAATCGTCATAGGCTGGTGTAAGAGTAAACTGATAACCGGTTGCTGTCTGACCACCGTTTATCAAACGAGCGGCTGGCAACGAACCGTTAGCTAATGTTAGTGAACCGTCAGCAGTAGTAATCGTCTGTCCAAGTACAACTGTACTTGTGGACGACGTTCCTGAACTGGCGGCTACACCAGTAGCACTGAAGTCAAGCTGTAATACACGGCCAGTCATACCGATTGTGTCAAGATTACCCCAGACTTCAACCTGATATGTCTTGTTCTGTGGCAAACTGAAGTTCACCGAGTAGGAAGAACTTGCAGTACCTGAAACAGTAGATTTAACTGGTGAAGTGTAAATCGTAGATCCGGTATCGCTCAACACCTTGATATATACATCAAGAGTCTTTGAAGCTGGTAATCCGGTTGGCTCATCGAAACCAACATCAATCGTGTTGACGTTGACATTCTCCGATGAAGCGGCAGTCAAAGTGAAGTGACCAAGTTTAACACCTGTCTTAGGCGTAACTACCGACTGGTTAGCATATCCAGAATATTTACCACCAGATAATGAACCCGTCTTGACAGTTAATGCATTACCGGTAGTAGCTGAGTTCGCAGTATAACCCAAAGAAGTTAATCTCTGAATATTGCTTGAACCAGCTGCGATATTTGCAGTAATTGTAGCGTTAGCAGCCATGTTGTTCGTACCTCCAGCATCGTAGATGTCGGAACGAATTTCAATTAAGCGAGGTGTTCCAGGATCAACAATCAATGAGGAGCCTAGGTTGAATACAGTGTATGCAACGCTATTGGAAGCGGTATCACCATTATCCTCCCAGATAGTAGCAGTAGAACCAATCTGTACTCCGTCGGCAAACAAAGCTCCATTTCGGAGGGCGTATGGGTTAGGAGTGGTAGTACTGCTTATGCGTAGGTTCTCAACCTTCATTCTCTCACCCTGGGCCTTGAACTCGAATCTAGCCAAGGTCACACCAGAACCATCCTTCACGACATCACCTGACGGTGAATCGGTTCTCTTAGTAATGGTTAAGGAGCCAGAAGAAATCGTCTGCGTACCAGCATCATTCGGGAAACCAGTAGCATCAGTCGCTAAGACTGAGGCATTGTATTGGCTGTCAACTGCCCAAATATCTGATGCCTGACGTACAGAAAGGAAGAAGTTTCTGCTTGAACCATTTATGACATCAAGCATAACTTTTACCACGCGACTGCCAGTTTCAAGTTTGACTGGGCTACCTGATAAATCGAAGACGACATAACCGTTCGCATCTGCCAAAGCAACTGCGGAACCGGCTGCGACGCCATCAACAAATAGTCTGAAATTGCCCAAATCGCCAGGAAGAACGGAACCGACAACTCTCATCTGGAGAGATTTCAACCAGACGTATCTCTGACCAATAGTTAGAGTATTCTGCCAACCGACTACGTCATCGGCCGGATCTAATGCAGTATTGGTAGATGGGGTTCTCGAAGAGCCATAAGCTACTGTCGCAAGAGTGGCAGTTGCAATTTGGTGTACGTTTCCTGAAACAACCATTGAATTACCATTCACGCTAGTAACCTGTACTCCGATAGTTTCTCCAGAAGTACCATCAACATCGGCTGAGACGGTGATGGTCTTTGAGCCGGACACCGTAAATATACCTCCAGCATCATTAAAGTTAATGACACCATCAGCAACGGTAGCCGAATCGGTTAATCTCTTGGTGCCGTCATACAAGTAAACACTTGTTAACGAAGCATCTGCAGATACGCCAAGTCTCTTAAATTTGACATTGGTAACGGCTGCATTTCCAGAAAATGTGAACTTTGCGAGTTCATATCTAGCCTGACCATCAACAATCGTTCCTCCAGCCGGATTGTCGGAAGCTAAGCTTACCGAAACTGGGCCGTTTGGAATTGGGGTTGGGGTCGTTCTGGAATAATTTGGTACCTGGTTTACAGATGTGTAATCTGCACCCTTGGTGTACCAATTGAATTCTGTTTGGTTGATGGTGAAAACCTTTTTGAAGAAGTTTGGATCATCAATAACAGCTTGTGCGCCTGAGGTATTTACCCAGTGCAAGATACTTGTATCTTCACCAGTGACTTCAATACCATAGACTTTTTCTGTGCCATCAACTCTGAATAAACCAGAGGTTGGGAAGGCATCTCTAGCCGTAGCTGAGACGTTCTTCACATTGGCGAAACCGCCAAGATGACCGTACATACTGAAGATGACAGGATTCAAGAATAATCTCTTGTAGCCCAGATCATTAACAATATATACATCCGGATCGCTGGTTCCAGCGGCCGAAATCGTATTTCCTTCAGTCAGACCGTAGTCTGATGGAATTGCGGCACTTGCTACTGGAGCAAGAACTGCAAATCCTGATAGCGACAAAATTGTCGCTACGGCTGTGAGGGTTGCAACAACTCTCATAACCTTTGTAGATAAGCTATTCATTTGTTTTTTTATTTTTATCCTCGAACTGAAACTGTTTTATCACCCCGTGGGGTATAAATCGACCAGCATCAGAACAAAGAGTTTATTTGGGATTAAGGGTTAAGAACACTGACTTCTCAACCTATTATTTAACGACGACTTTACTAAAGGCGGTTATAAACACCCAAGCCGTCGGCGAATTTTGCTAAACCTACTTATTCGCTTTCGCGATGAGATTCATCTTGTTTCGACCAAACGAATCTCGTTAAGCGATTTATCGACTGCAAAATTCTATTTTCCACTTTTTGACCTCTGTATCAATTTTCAAAGTTCCTTCATCTAAGCTACCTGTTATTGACAGCCACTATTGGCTTGACTGACAAAAACTGGTGTCCTAGATCTTGATAAAAAATAAAGCAACCAAATCCTGGCTACTCGCTTTTCATCGTCTGATATATATCATATTAATATTGTTTTCGACCATTCTTGAGTTAAAAAGGGCTATTTACCTATACTCTTAATGGTCTGTCTAATATTATCTTAAATCGGTAGAAAAGTCAATTTGCTTATATCACATGCGATTTACCGATCTATTCTGATTATATTTCATTTTCCAGTTAAAACAACAAGCAAAATTGTGGATAAATAGACGGCTAAATCTGAACACTGTTTTTGGCTTTAGGCGTTCCGTTTATCGGATTGCCATTTGCGTCATTGCCGTTTATGGTCTGCCTATTATTCGTCGCCCAATTATCAGTATTATTGCCACTTTCAGAAGCACTAATTCGTTCCATGCTGGATCGCGTTGTTTTGTTTCCGCCAAGCCATTTATTGCCACCATTACCAACGCTATCCAGTAAATTGCCTAAATTATCGCGTAATTCTAATGTTTCCGCAGGATCATCCGAAAATGCGCCTGTGTATATTTTGTCGGCATCAACGCCATATATTGTATAATCATTCGTACGTTCTAGTAGGTAGTAACCACCAGCTGGAATTGAACCGGAAAGAATAACTATCGGGTCTGGCTTCGCACCTGATATAGATTTAAATACCCAACCGGTCAGGTCAACAGCGCTACTACCAAAATTGTACAACTCTATCCATTCATCAGTAGAATTGGCCGCTGTACCCATCCATGCAATCTCGTTTATAACAACGTGTCTAGTCGATTGATCTGGAGATGATATGGGTACGGGAGTCGGTGTCACCATTGGTGACACCGACGGACTTGGTGTCGAGGTGACAATAGCGGGAGTAGGTGACATCATCGATGGCGTTGGTGACACCGATACGGTCACAGCAGGTGATACTTGCATCACTGCTATACTTGGTGTAGGTGACAAAAGAGGTGACACGCTTGGTGACACCGATGGTGACAGTGCCAAAACTGGTGACATTCGTGGTGACACGATGGTGTCACCTATTCTGGCACCGCTTGTCACCTCTTTTGTCACCATGTCACCATCGCTAAATGAGTCATTCTTACTTTCGAGTTTGACTACAAGGTTAGAAGAGTCACTTTTGGAATCAATGCTCTGATATAACACAAAACCGGCTACAATAATCGTGGCCGATAGCCCAACTGCTAACAACTTTGATGTTATAGGCTTTCTATCTTCCATGAATCCCCCTGCTTCTTAAATATGATTGTTGACTTCTTACCATCTGGCAACGTTATTTCAAACGTGACCGATCCATCGGTCTGCGTAGTTTTCTTCCAATCTAGAGTATAGTCCTTCAACTCCAAGGCAAACGGTTTTAGCATATTCTGGTTTTTGTATATCTCAAGAGTTCGTAACCATTGAGGTTGCTTTGTTTCAATAAAAAATTGACTGGCGACTTCCGGATTGTTGCCCTCAATAGCATTTACGAAATTGTCGAATGTAATTTCGGGAGAAACAGAGATATTATTTTGAAACGGCCAGAGATTTAAATAAAAAAGAAGGTAACCAATCATTCCGGCTACGACCAATAGGCCAACGACCTTCAAGATAAATTTCATACATCCATTATCCCGCAGACTAATATCATTTGCAATATAAGAAAACAATGGGAGTCTTTGCCTGTCTGCGCAGGCAGGAAGCCGAAAAGACTCCCATTGTTTTATCGAGCAGAACCAGATAACTTAGTTGACGTTGGATGGAAAATAGAAGACAGCGTTTGACTCGGACCGCTTCTGAAGACGGCCTTCGGCAACAAGTTCTTTAAGAGTCCGCTTAACTGTTCTTTGGGACAGTGACGTAAATTCATCTATTATCTCCTTGGTCCGCGTGTTGGGAAAATGACAGACGAAATCGAGAATTCTTTGACGATTGCCATCGATTTTCTTCTCTTTCGTAATCGTTGACACTAATACAGTGGAATTTTTTCCTTCATCAATTTTTTTCTTTTTCGGCAATATTGATTGGATAGACGGAATAGTTGTTTCTTTCTTGTCATATTTCAAAACTTGGAGTTTTAATAAAAATAGGTTCTTTTTCAAAACTACGAGGGAAGTAGCGGGGGATAGGTTCAAATGTTCAATATAGTCACATAGGTCTATTATTTCGCCAATCGTTGCGACTAGATTGTCGCGATTGCTGGTAGATGAGTCCCCCACACTTTTCACGAAATTAATACAAGCTTGCGATAATCCCTCCGATTTTTCAAACACTTTACGCATAAAGTAAGGATCCTTGACCCCAAATAAAAGACGAGCTAATGAGATTGATGTTCTATGAAATGTTTTGATTATATCCTCCATCTTATCGCTTAACCTTATTTAAATAATTCTTTAACATAAGATCAATATCTTGAGATTTCACAATCGTAACTTTACCAGATCGTATTTCTGCAAAGCCCAATACTTCTCCACGAATGTTGATAACCTTTGAGCCAACGATATAATAATTTGGAATCGCATCAAGAACTATGTCGCGATCAGTAACATAGCTAAGCATAGCTCTCTGCGAAAATATTATAGATTTGGATATCATGGGCACCAAACCAACAATTAGAAGTTCTTCTCCGCTATGTATTGAACCTATTTGATCCAGACGAGAGGCATTGAGATTTTCAGCGTTTATCTTAGCAAGCACTAAATTTTTGGCATAGTTACGCGCAAGAACCACGGGATTATATATTTTGTCTCCATAGAAGACCTGGGAAACTGAAGCACCTATCGGCATGTTGTCATATGCCGTAATGATTAGGCCATCCGACGAAAGAATGAGACCGCTGCCCTGCTTTATGATTTTGTTATCTCTAAATGACTGTACGCCGACCGAGCTCATGGATGTTTCAGCAGCTAAATTCTGCCACTGACCGACAACAGCTTGATTATCCTTATTAAGGCTGCTTACATTCTTGAAATTCAGCTTAAAATAATCAAGACTATCTTTAATGTCCTGCCCGACAAGAATGTCTTGCGCAAATAAATAAACCAAAACTATGGCCAATAGGCCACCGATAATACCAGTTAGAATGTTCAGCAAATATTTGCCCAAAGCGTATGATTATAAACGTTTTCTCCAACAGTATAATCTTTTGTTGATTTTTTACCACCCGAGCAAATTGTCGATTACTTAGCGAATAAAACCTTGGCTATATTCCAAAGTTCTGGATGGCCATTTTCGCGCATCCAATACCACCATTCTACGCCCCAATAGTATATATCGTCGAAACCGGAATTCTTCGAAAGTTCAATCATTTCTTCGAACTTATTGGGCCCCATTCGGTCAAGTAAAATATCCATGGGTGTTTCTATAATTGGCTGAAGCAACCACGGTTCCGAAGATACCTCAATAGCAATAATCGGCTTAGTACCATAAAAAGTTTTAACTAGATTCTCTTTCAAACGAAAAAACCATGGGCCAATAGGGTAACGAAACGGCAGGTTCATGTTCTTAAACCAAACATATAAGTATTGGCTAGTGCCGAAAATATCGCCAGCTTTATAGGCACCTACCCAGGTACCAAATTCACCGCTGTCTGTAACTAATATTTTACGCGTTGGGTCCAATCGATGAACTAAATCAATCTCACTCTTTAAAAAAACTTCACTAAGATTTCCGCACGTTTCCTTACTAAAGAAAGAGAGGAAGGGCTCATTCTCAACCTGCCAGTAACGAATGTTGTCATAGCCCTTATAGCGATTAACGGTGGCTTCAATATATTGCAATATGTTCTTTTGTTGCTCTGATTGAGATAATTTACCCGCCCAATCAGGGACATGGCATTCCGGCCAACCGGGTAATCGACGCCCAACAGCAAGGATAACGGTAGCATTGTTCTTCTGAGCTTCTTTAATCTGATAGTCCAACTCGCTGAAATTGTATTTACCGTTGGTTGGCTCAACCATGGGCCAATGAGCAGAGAGCCTGAAATTTTTTACGCCAAGCTCGGTAAGCGCCGATTGATATACTTTCTTCCAGTCTAACTTCAGCTCGTCCGAATGAAATTTACTGAACGAGACACCTACTAATGGTTGGCCACCAGGGGAAGTGTCACGTTGAAGAAAATAAAAAAGGATTGCCAGCGCAATCAACACAAGAAACCACCTCGCTGTAATAACTTTTTTTAAAAAATTAATCACAAACTTAAACTCAAAATTATAAAACCATCAACTATACATAAAAGACCGATAATCTTAACAGTCAGCGCCCTATCGTTCAGGTTTTCAGCGATGCCTGGAATCTTATTTCGGAATAAGAGCGCCATCATGAATACGAACACATACTGCAAACCGGCAAGACCATTAATCAATGCTGAATTACCCATGTATATCGCAAAATAAAGTAATATGAATCCACCAGCCGCGACAATTTTATTGCCCAAGAATAAGAATTTGGACGACTTTGTCGCGTGTTTAAATGAAGAAACAATATCAAGTCTCGCGGCAACGAAAAATAGAGAAAATAAAGCTGCGCCGATAAAACCCATGCGTGACCAAAAAATACCATTGACCAAATCAGCATTGCTGAATAACCATTTAAGAAGAGTAAACGAGAGACCGCTAAATAGCCCGGACAGAGCCGTCATACCAAATATTTTGATTTCAAATTTATTTAATATTAGCATGCCGAATACCATCAAGCCGAGAGCAATAGAATATGGCCTGATTAATTCAATGTGGCCCTGCAGAAGACTTGAAAAAATAAATGTGGCCACTGCCGTTATCGCTCCCACTTTCGTGGCTACAATTGAAATCTCGCTAATTCTAATTGCCCGATAAAGAAAAATTAAACCAATAAAGAAACTGGCGCCTGAGGTCATGGCAATCAAGAAGAATTTAAGCGTGGGAATTGTTACGCCAAATGGTATTAAGACGAGTGCAGCCGAGCTGAGAAGAGCAACCCAAAAAGAATAAGCAAAAGGTCGCGGTATTGGCGCGTGCAAAAGATACTTATCAAGAATGAAGGCAACGGCATTTACCAAATAAGCCACAAGGGCCACGTACAGCCAAATCATATTTCTAATTGATTAGATATACATATCTTAGCATACTCACGAGCCGAACGCCGAACTTTTCTCGACTGATTATTATTAAAATCAACTTCGATTAGACCAAAACGTGGCGCATAACCATGATGCCATTCAAAATTATCAAGCAAAGACCAGTAAAGATATCCACGAACATCAACACCATCACGAATAGCTAACCACGTTTCGTATAAGTGATCTGTGATAAATTTAGACCGCCTTGCGTCGGTTGAATCGGCGATACCATTCTCGGTAATGTAAATCGGTTTGTTATATTTCCGAAGTGCATTAAGTTGGTGTCGCAATCCCTTTGGATATATTTCCCAACCCATTTCATTGACTACGGCTTGTTTTGACAAAACCGCATAACTACCGGGAAGTCTCAATATATTGTAATAGTTGAGACCGATAAAATCATAATAGCCACGACAAGAAGAGAAGAGATAATGATTGCGATAGAAGTCCACAAGCTTTCCAATCCCAAACATTCGTAAATACCACGGACAAATAATTTGAGCATTATTTTCCGTTAAGCCGATTCTGACAGTATTAATATTGTGCGACATGCCAGTAGGGGCGTCTCCATCCGGCGAAACATTAGTTAAAATGTGTCGAACAGGGGACTGAGAATATATCTTTTTTATCTCTTCGTAAGCTTGTCGATGAGCGATGGCAAAATTCTTAATAACTTTTAGATACGCTCGCACACTCTTGCACTGTGGCGGCCACACACCACGCAGAAAGGCCATACCAGAGTAGATACTGGTTGCCTCATTAAAAGTTATCCACAGGTTGACGTCATCCTTCAAGTTATCCACGACAAACCCTACAAACCTTACAAACCTTGATACGGCATCTTCATTTAGAAATCCCCCCTGCTCTGTGAACCAAATCGGATTAGTAAAATGCCATAGAGTAATCATTGGCTCCATTCCCCTTTCTCGAATGGCCTTGACAACATCTTTGTAATGTCGTATTGCATCGTGGTCGAATCGCCCATCTTCCGGCTCAATCCTAGACCACTCTAATGAGATTCGATGGATATTGTGGTTCAGACTTTTAGCAATATCGAGATCCTCTTCGTAGCGACAGTAACTATCGCAAGCAAGGCCAGAAATGTAGTCAGCAGTATCTTTGCCGTCTTTTTTGAGTTCGGCCATCCGCTTTTCAGAATTCTCCCACTCTGACCAGTCGTTAATATTTCCGCCCTCTATCTGATGTGCCGAAGTAGCTGCTCCCCACAAAAAACCTTCTGGGAAATCATACTTATTCATATATTAATTCTATCATTAACCGATTATATTAACTATGAATAACCCCATATTTGCCCGATCACCCCTCCCCCACTTATCCACAGAAATTACAAAGACTGCCATTGTACAATGGCAGTCTTTGTAATGGTTTTTGAGGTTTTAAGCCAAGCGTTTACCGATAAAATGCTACTGGGTGGCTGGAATCACTTCGAGAAGTTCGACTTCGAACACCAGAATTGAGTTTGGCGGTATCGAGCCGGCTTTCTGGTCGCCATAACCAAAGGCGGGAGGAATGATTAATAATCGCTTCCCACCGACTTTCATACCAACAACTCCATAGTCCCATCCCTTAATGACTTGCCCAACACCAAGTGTAAATTCAAATGGTGTCCCGCGATCATAGGATGAATCAAATTTCGTGCCATCAATCAATTTTCCGATATAGTTTACCTTTACGCTATCCCCGCTTTTGGCTTCGGCGCCTGTGCCCACAATCATGTCTTCTCCCGATATTTTATCCATTGGTACTGACGATGCACTTGCTGACGGCGTCGGGCTAGTCGACGGATTTAAATCTACATCTTTCGCAGATTTTAATTTCGTCCAAAAAAGCCAGATTCCGCCACCCAAAAAAATTAATAAGACAACAAAAATGAATATATTTTTAATCATTATTTCTTTTTTTCATTAATTATTTTTTTTACAACGTCAACTAGTGTAGGATAATTTACATAATCGAGCAACTGCCTCGTCCAATCCTTATCATCAATGTTCACTATAGGATCTACTCCCCTGCCCTCGATTGGCTGGCCATCGTCACGAACAGTCAAGCTATGGACCATCAAAGCAGAGTACGATTCTTTGGAATCGATAATAGTCTTTAATGGCATTAATTGTTCAATTGTTCCCCACCCTTTTGTATGCGTACCTACGACCGCGCCAACATTATATTTCTTGAATGTTGCGGCCATGACTTCTGCCGAAGATTGACTCTCGCCATCAATCAGAATGACAACTTTTTTGAATTTTATAAGACTTGGGAGCCATCCAGTCGTAGTCTTATACGGAGTATATTCACCCTGATGGAAGAACTCATAACCATAACTATTTGGACCGATAAACGGACCCAAGAAATATGGCAATATGTCGATGGCACCTCCAATATTGCCACGTAAATCAATAATCAAGGCCTTCAGAGGTTTCTTGTCAACTTCATTGGCCCTCTGTTGAAATTCTTCAAATGTTTGCGGTGAAATCTTGGTGATATGCATGTAATAGATATCTGGTGAATAAATCTTGGTTATCACAGTTGATTCAACACCATATTTGTCATATGCACTTCGCGTATCATCCGCAGATAGCGTGACCTTGGCCCGATCCAATTTAGCGATTTCAACTTTTCCCTCGGGCGTACTTTCATCTATCGCCTCCACCTTCTCCTCATACTTTTTTTCAATCTCAGCTATCGGCGCATCTTTATCGGCACCGATTGTGGCATATAGATCAGTACTTGGGTCTCTATTCTCGACTGTATTTTTTAACTCTTCTTGTTGTTTCTGACCAAATAATCTCGAGCGACCAAATGGTTTTAAATTAGCGAGGACGATGTCGCTAAGCGTAATGACGAATTCTTTCTTCTTGTCTACATCCATGTCCGTAGTAATTATATCAATCATGGAACGAACTTCATCTTTATTCCTAGGCGTCATCTCAACCGGTTTTCCTAAAACTTTCTCGGCTCCAAGTTTGTATAGATTGGCTAATTGATCGTCAGCCTGTTTCTCCCAATGGTTTTGCTTAATGATATCCCACACTTCAGATGCAAACTCAACGTAAACATCTTTATTTTGTGAAGTAGAAAGATTGGCCTGAGCATTTTTACTATCTTGATAGTACCTAATTCCAAAATATCCTCCACTCAGGATTAAGCAAACAAAAACGATAATAATTAAAATAAGAGCCAGTTTCAAATCACGAAAAAAAACAGCCATACGGTCAATAATAATTTTGAATTTCTCGCTCATATCTTCACATTATACGGGCTAACCAATTAAAACGAAAGTTGAGAACTGAGTATAACATGTCCCACCACTTTCGACTGGACATGTCCAGTCGAAAGTGTTACTTTTCTTAAGGTTTTTTGACAAGGAACAAAAAGAAATGGGAGCAGAAACCCTGACAATCAGTGATAAAATTAAGAAATTACTGGATAAAGTTGCAAATTCGAACGCAAACCGAATCCTAGCTATAGCTGGGTCAGATGCTGCAAAAGTGCGGCTGGAATCGGTTTATGATGATATTTTTGGAACAGAATTAGGCGAGAGGATTAAGGCCTTGCCCATCGGCGTTAAGCATATAGTCGAAATTGTAACATACGGTACGCACGGATTGCTCTATAGCCATTTCGCCGAGCCGAAATCTGCGATAGGTCTTTTCTTCAGAGAAGTTATTGAAGACTTGCCAGCTGAGTTGGGCCGCCGAATGTTAAACGGCGATTTAGTTTCTCATCAGAAAAGTAAGCCATTTGTTAATGTCGAATCAGTGATTAATTCTTCACTATTTGAATTAGAACCTGACGACATTGGAATTTTAACTGAATGGTTTAATTCCCTATCTACTGATCAAAAAAATGAGGCAAAATTACTGTTAACACAAATGTCGATAGAGAGTCTTCAGGCCATGATGGCAATGACGGACGAGCAGAAGACCATTTTGTTGGAAATGCTAACCAAGAAAAAATCGCGAGGCGAATCGGTCATCGGCAAATTTTTCAAGAAACAAGCGTCTGAGCTGGGTCAGGTCGTCAGTGACGCAAACGATGCGATCGGCGCAAGGCGTCGACGCCTTCGGGAACAACGTCTCGGGAGAAAGGGGTAGGCCATGAAAGACATTCTCGACACTGTCGGTAACACTGCGGGACTAGTCTACGAAGAAGCATTACGTGGACTCAAGGGTTATGTGAAGATATTGAAAATTGCATTCTCAATATTTGGAGCAGGAATAATTATCTCATTGCTGTTATTCTTGGTCGGATATTTTGCAGGTAGTGGCATTATGTATTCTGCCGGGGTCTTTGTTTTCGGCACGTCGCTATTGTTACTTTTGCTGGCATTGATACCAATCACGGCATTAATTAGAGTGGTTGCCAGAAAAGTTCCCGAACTAGTAAATTCTATCAATACCCTGATTTGTTTGGCTATTATGTATTCATTCGTAGCGGTATATGTTTTCGTGGCACACCCATGGGAGCAACCAATCTTGTTTATGTGCCTCTTAGCGTTGACTGGTTTAATTACAATGATCACCGTTCTCACGGGTAAAACTGTAAATCCAGACGTGTTTTTAAGAAGAGCCAAAATATCTCTAACTCTTATCAGTGTTCTTCTTGTCGCGAGCTGGCTAATTCCCAAAGACTTCCAGAAAAAAGCTATGGCAGTGGTCACAAATTCTGTTACCAATGAACTTGTCTATAGTGTAGGCAATATCAACAATATCGAATTCTTCGACAAAGTAACTGGCAAACCGAAAATTTGGTATTGGCTGGACGCGGAGACGGGCAAATATGTGTTGTTCAGTAACCCCGGTTTCTATCGAGGCACCGGCGAACCATTGGCGCCAATCTCTATCGAAGCAATAAATGGGATTAAGCGATATCTTGTCAGACAAAATGAGTTAGACGCAGAGAGAACCTCGCAAGAGATAAGACAACAAAATGCTCAGGAGGCAGAGCGTCAGAGAATTGCCCAAGAAGAAGTCAAAAAGGAATCTGACCGACTATTGGCAGTTCAAGAGGCAGAACAATTAAGAATTCAGCGAGAGGAACAACGCGCGCGCGACATCCAAAGAGCTGAAGATCAAAAGAAAGCCGTGGCTAATATTGTGCCACCTCAACCTGTTCAGCAGACGCCCGTTCAACTTACGCCAATTACGCCTACCCCGGAGGAAGTACCAACATCGCAAATCCTAACAGAAATTCCTGAGATACAAGAGGAAGTGCAGGTACTGCCACCATCAACGAAAATTGTCGTAAAGGCTACGCAAGAAATTACAAATGAGACCGTCAGCGAAGGGGATGTATTTTACTTCACTCTCGATAAAGATATCAAAGACGGGCGTACGCGATTATTTCCAAAGAGTGCTACGGTTGAATTAGAAGTAATGGCAACGCAACGCAAAACCATGGATACCGAGCCCATGCTCAGATTAATGGTAAAGAAAATCGGAGACAAGAGAATTTATCAAGTTGACCTGACGATTGGTCCAAAGAATCAACGAGCAAAGTCGAGTCTCATCGGAGCGGCAATTGGTGGAACAATTGGTGCCCTGGTCGGAGGAGGAAGAGGAGCAGCAATTGGCGCTGTTGGAGGTGCCGGCACGGGAGCAGTAGCTTCCCGAGATGAGAAGATTATCAGAATCAAACCCGGTGACCTCATCGAATTTATTGTGTCTAAGTAGCAAATAGCTACAACGGCTCGCATTCAGAAATGCGAGCTTTTTTAAATACCAGTCCGAGAGCGTAGCGATCGGCTACTGGTATTTATCCAGCTGCGCTTCGCAACTGGATACCTAATTAATTTTAGAACCAGGCGCAACTTCTTTATCGGGCATGAGAAGGGCAATACCGTTTTCATCAGATGCGGCCAAGAGCATGCCCTGACTTTCAAGACCCATCAGACTGCGTGGCTCAAGATTGGCGACGATTATAATCTGCCGTCCGACTAATTGTTCGGGTTCGTAATATTTACCAATGCCACCAATTACTTGACGCTTCTCTTCGCCCAATGATAATTGCATTTTAATTAATTTGTCTGAGCCATCGACTCTCTCGGCTTCTAGCACCTTGGCGACCTTTAATTCTATTTTTTTGAAATCATCAATTGTAATCATATCCCCTACTTTACTAAATTTTACATAAAACGACAATTTGCTTACAATTATTGATATGGATACATATTCAGAGCTCAGAAGTCGAGGGTTCGTTCAGCAACAATCAGACGAAAAAGAGATAGAGACCGCACTAAACAATGGCGAGACGACTTTTTATGTCGGCTTTGATGCTACGGCTGATAGTCTTCATGTTGGTCATTTGTTAGCCATTATGGCCATGGCACACCTTCAGAAGGGTGGGCACAAACCTATTGCGATTATCGGCGGCGGTACAACTATGATCGGCGACCCGAGTGGCAAAACAGAGATGCGAAAAATTCTAACGCTGGAAGAAATTAACGCCAATGGCAAGAAATTGTTGGAACAACTCAAACGCTATCTGGATTTTTCTGAGAATAAAGCGCTTTTCGTTAACAACGCCGATTGGCTGATCGGTTTAAATTATATCGAATTTTTGCGAGATATTGGCAAATATTTCCGCGTTAATGAGATGATAAAAATGGAAGCTTATAAATTACGCTTAGCCCGCGAAGAAGGATTATCATTCCTTGAATTCAATTATCAGTTACTGCAGGCCTATGACTATCTGCAATTGTTTGAGAAATACGGGTGTCGGCTTCAAATGGGTGGCGATGATCAATGGGGCAACATATTGGCCGGCGTTGACCTGATACGCAAAGTTAAAGGCGAGAATGTTTATGCACTCACCTTTCCCCTGCTTACCACGGCTTCAGGTGGCAAAATGGGCAAGACCGAGAATGGTGCAGTCTGGCTTGATGCCGAGAAAACATCGCCATACGAATATTACCAGTACTGGATAAATTGCAACGATAAAGATACGTCGAAATTCTTAAAGATATTTACGTTCCTATCTTTAGCAGAAATTGATGAACTGTGCGAGGAAAGCGGTGAGAAAATACGAATCGCCAAAGAAGCATTGGCATATGAAGCAACCAAAATAACTCATGGCCTAAATGAAGCCGATAAAGCACGCGAGACGTCTAAGAAATTATTCTCCTCTGGAGATGTCGCGAGTTTGGACAATATCCCATCAACTGAGATAAGCGCCGATGAGATAGGATCAATGACCGCTATCGATATTTTTGTTAAGTCCGGTTTATGTGACTCTAAGGGCGAAGCCAGGAAACTTATTGAAAGTTCAGGTGCATATATTAATGACGAGTCGATTGATTCTGATATAGCTAACATTTCTAAATATATAAAAGACGACGCTATTATCCTCCGCAGAGGCAAAAAGACCTATCACAAGATTATTATTTCTTGACTTGACACAGCCAATTAAAGTGGTAGCTTTGAGTCAAAATAACACTACTTAAATGGACAGCCAAAAAATTGAGTTGGGACCGGACCATCATGGCCTGACCCCAGAATCTATTGAACTGGTCGCAACAAACCCTAAGGTTAAGGTTTTCCTATCTCAGAAAGCCCAAGAAAAGATAGTCAAGTCTCGAGCAATTGTTGAGAAGATG
>Ga0172379_10004987_pt1 | contig 18970 bp, 28 predicted proteins | sample GrowelOW334metaG_FD_119756 | JGI IMG/M metagenome (GOLD analysis project Ga0172379, IMG submission 119756) | Groundwater microbial communities from an aquifer near a municipal landfill in Southern Ontario, Canada - Groundwater well OW334 metaG | ecosystem: Environmental > Aquatic > Deep...
AACAGAGTTATCGAAAGCTCTCTCAACGTTACGAGATGTTACAAGAAACACACATGGGTTTCCGTTATCTCGCTTACTCAATGATCAACCTGAGACAGTTCGTATGAAACTCGCTATGGGTTCGTACTAAAGGATGATAGCGGGTCTAAGAGAAAAAGAAAACAGCCCCGGTCTGGGGCCGTTTCTTCGTTATTTCTGATCGTAGCTTCGCATGGTGAGCTGAGCCTCAATCTGCTTCACCATATCCACAATAACAGAGACCACAATGATGACGGAAGATCCGCCAACCACCAGGTTCTGGCTACCAGTCAAGTCCTGCATGATAACTGGCAAAACGGCAATAGCCCCAAGGAAGAAGGCACCAAGGAAGAGTAGGCGATTCGTTACCCACTGCAGGTACTTGGCTGTTTGCTCGCCAGGACGAACGCCAGGAATGAACCCGCCCTGCTTCTGCAGATTCTCGGCAATCTGATCAGGCTTGAAAATGACAGAAGCGTAAAAGAACGTGAAAGAGAACACCAGCGTGAAGTAGGCAACGCCGTAGAACAAGTTGTTCCCGAAGAGCGCAATGGTGTGCGTGGCCAGCGAGCGAATCATTTCTGTCCTGGCATTCACAAAGAACTGCGCAATGAGCGGAGGAAGCACAATGAGCGACAGCGCAAAGAGAATCGGAATCATACCCCCCATGTTGACGCGCAATGGGAGAACGGACGAAACATTCGACCCAGATCCACCGCCACGAGCATACTGCACAGGAATATTCCTCTGAGCCTCGCTCACTACCACCACGCCCACAATTGTCACGATCGTCATGCCCACAAAGAGCAAGATGTTTGTGTAATCAAATGAGGTTGTAGCCGCAAAAGTCTTGGCCACAAATCCAGGCATGGACGCAATAATACCGGAAAAGATCATGATAGAAAGACCGTTGCCCATCTTGCGCTCAGAGATAAGCTCGCCAAGCCACATGAGAAAAATGGTACCGGCCATCATGGAGATCATGGTGACCAAGTAATCAAGGGTGGTGAATGTCATGTGCACGCCAAGAGACGCACTACTCTGCTGGAGAAGTTTGATGATGCTGTACCCCTGAAGAAACGCCAACGGAACCGTTGCGATGCGCGTCCAGCGATTGATCTTCTGTCTTCCCTGCTCTTCCTTCTGCATCTCCTCAACAGACGGGAAGATCATCCCCAAAAGCTGGAAGATAATGGAGGAAGTTATGTACGGGCCAACACCCAAGGCCACAATAGAAAAACTCTTCAGCGTACCGCCGGAAAAAACGTTCAGAAGCCCAAGGAACTGGTTTCCTGCAAGGAGTGCCTCAAGACCGGACGTATCAATGCCCGGAACGGGAATATGCGCAGCAATACGGAAAACGGTCACGCACAAGATCATGAACAAGAGACCGTTCCGGAGTTCCGGCGTCCGGACAATGCGCAGGAAAGCGTTCATAAGAGATGATTACTCAATCTTACCGCCCATCTTCTCAATCTTGTCTTTGGCAGAAGCTGAAACCTCACAACCTTTGATCGTAATAGCATGTGTGATTTCGCCGTCACCGAGTACCTTCACGGAACGTTCGCCGGCCTTAATCAAACCCTTTTTGGCGAGTACCTTCGGCGTCACCATCTCGCTTGCAATAGTGGTTTTCTCAAGATCGCCAACGCTGATCGTGGCGCTCTTGTCCTGAAGGGATTTGAAACCACGGTTCTTCGGGGTCGCAAGAATGGTGTGGCGCATACCAAGACGCTTAAGACCACCCACGCCTGAGCGAGAGCTCTGCCCTTTTTGTCCGCGTCCCGCAGTGGTTCCCTTAGAACCCAATCCACGGCCTACGCGTTTCTTATCAGACTTCGCGCCCTTGCCGGGCCGAAGATTAGAAAGTGAAATTGCCATAGAAGATATTAGACCTTAGGCGCAACAATCGGCGCTTTGAGCGCGCGCAGAGCAAGGAACGTTGCCTTTGCATTGTTAATCTTGTTCTTTGCACCAAGAAGCTTAGAGACCGCATTCGGGATGCCCGCAAGTTCAAGAACAATGCGCGTCGGGCCTCCGCTCTTCAATCCTGTTCCTTTCGGAGCCGGCTTCAAAAGCACCTTAGCTGCCGCAAATTTCTTGTAAATTTCATGCGGAATAGTCTCGTTTACGAGCGGTACAGTGACCATGTTCTTCTTGGCCTGGCGGAAGGCCTTTTCAACAGACATCGCTACGTCAGCGCCCTTGGCAACGCCGAAACCTACTCGGCCTCGGCGGTCTCCAATAACCACGCTCGCACGGAAGCGCATGCGCTTTCCGCCCTTCGTTACACGAGTAACACGGGCCAGCTCAAGAATTTTCTGCTCAAATTCACGGGGTTCGCGCTCTGGGCGTCCGCCCCCTCCGCGTCTATCGCCACCGCGTCCTCCGCGGTCATTGCTTCCGCCCTTTCCGCCCGGCCCTCCGCCGGAACGTCCGCCTTGGCCGCCGCGCGCGCCACTACCCTGGCCTGCACGAAATCCTCCGCGTGCGGGGGGTCGTGCACCGGCCGGCGCAGATGACTTAACAGCCGACTGAACAGCTACTGGTTTGATTGCTTCTTCCATAATGTTTAAAACTCAAGTCCGCCGGCGCGCGCGGCATCAGCAAGCGCCTTCACTCGTCCATGGTAACGGAACGAACCCTTGTCAAAAATCACCTTCGTGATTCCGGCGGCCTTTGCTTTCTGCGCAATGTCCGTCCCCACGAGCACGGCGATTTCCATACCGGTCTTCTTTCCATCCATCTTCAAGTCAGAGGCAGCCGCCAGAGTGCGTCCCCTTGCATCATCAATCGCCTGAACACTAATGTGTTTTAGCGAACGGAACACGCTCAAGCGGGGGCGCTCTGCGGTACCGGTCATCTTGGCGCGCGTGCGGAAAGCACGGCGATGAGCCTGGGCTCGTTTCTGGACAATTTCTTTTGGCGTCATACAATTTTACTTTTCGCTCTTCGCGGCCTTACCTGCCTTTCGGCGGACGATCTCATCAGAATACTTGAAACCCTTTCCTTTATATGGTTCCGGCTTCTTCAGCGACCGGATTTCTGCCGCAGCACGGCCAACGGCCTGAGCGTCCACACCAGAAAGTGTGAGAACGTTCGCTTCTATCTTCGCAACAACACCAACGGGAAGCGTGTAGTCTACATCGTGAGAAAACCCAAGCGACATATTCAGACCCTGGCCCTTAATGGCCATTTTGAATCCCACGCCATTCAATTCAAGCGTTTTCACGTAGCCCTCCGTAACACCTTTCACCATCTGGGCTGTAAGCGCGCGCATGGTTCCCCATACTGCACGATCATCTCCCTCAGGATCAAGAACAGTAACATCAAGCTGAGCGCCCTTCTCGCCCGTTGACTGAGCAACGGAAGCGTGAGGATGGAGCGTCAATTGAAGGGTTCCTTTCGGACCTTTGATGGTTACTTCATGCGCCTTCACTTCTGCAGTGACGCCGGCGGGAAGATAAATGGGTTTTTTGCCTATGCGCGACATATTAGTAGACTTCGCAAATAAGTTCACCACCCAACCGGCGCTTGCGGGCTTCCATGCTTGTCATGAGCCCGTTCGGGGTAGACAAGATCGCAAGACCGAAGCCTGAACGAATAGCGCGCAAATCGTCCGCCTTCACATACACCCGGCGTCCCGGCTTGCTGATGCGTTTCAGATTTGAGACCTTCACTTCGCCATCAGCATCATACTTGAGCGCGATTTTCAGAATTGGTCGATCGTTCACTTCCGTTGTTTCGACGCTGTTCAAAAAGCCTTCTGCTTCAAGAATTTTAGCAATCGCAAACTTCATCCGCGACAGCGGCATCTCAACCTCATGTGCTTTGACCATGGCCGCGTTTCTAATGCGGGTCAACATGTCAGAAATAGGATCAGTCATCATAGGATTGATTTACCAGCTAGCCTTTCGGATGCCGGGGATTTCCCCAACGTTGGCGAGTTCGCGGAAACAGATACGACACAGGCCAAAAGCTCTCATGAAAAAGCGCTTTCGACCGCAGCGCCAGCACCGCAGAACGCGGCGCGTCATGAACTTGGGAGTTTTCTTTGACTTTGCAATTTGATTCGTGGTTGCCATAGCTATGTTCGGTCCGTTTTCTTCTCTTTTGCAACAAACGGGAAGCCGATTCCCTTCAGGAGCGCCAGTCCTTCCGCCTGCGTCTTCGCAGTCGTTGTGATCGTGACCTGGAGGCCATGGAGTGACTCAACTTCATCAGTTGGGATTTCAGGGAAAGCAGTGTGCTCCGTGAAGCCGTAGTTGAAGTTACCGTCCTTGTCCACAGAACTTTCTGTGATACCGCGGAAGTCGCGGATACGAGCGAAGGCGATGCGAGAAAGCTTCTCAAGGAAGTCCCACATCTTTTGGCCACGGAGCGTGGTCATCACGCCGACCACCATGCCCTCTCGCACCTTGAATCCAGCGATAGATTTACGCGCCTTCGTCTTCATTGGCATTTGACCGGCGATTCGCTTAAACGTTTCTACGACGACATCAGCGAACTTTGCATCTTTGCCTTTGCCAAACCCAGCGTTAAGCGTGACTTTCACGATCTTTGGCGTCTCATGGACGTTTTTAAATCCGAAGTCTTTCCGCAATTGCGGAGCTACGACTGTTTGAAATTGTTCCTTTAGAGTTTGCATACCTTATCCAATCTCTTTGACGGTCTTCTTTACTCTGAGTACCCGTGTCTTCTGTCCGCCCGGCGTTACCTGATACCCTACCCGGCCGACGGTCTTGCCGGAAACGATGGCAACATTGTCTACTCGCAACGGGGCGTTGAACGTAACTTTCTGTCCTTCGGCCTTCTTCCCGTCCGCCCCTCGTGTCTTTTTGGCAGAGAGGTGGCGAGTGCTTGACCGAACGCCCTCTACAACTACCAGCCCCTGATCCGGAAAAGTCTGCATGACTTTTCCTTCCTTGCCCTTATCTTTCCCGACCATGATGCGAACGGTGTCGCCAGTTTTGATCTTCATAGTATGGGAATTAGAGGACTTCAGGAGCCAAGGAAACAATCTTCATGAACCCGCCCTGGCGCAACTCTCTCGCCACTGGTCCAAAGATGCGGGTTCCGCGAGGATCTCCCGTTTCTCTATTGATGAGAACGGCAGCGTTTTCATCAAAGCGGATATAGGAGCCGTCCTTTCGCCGTACTTCTTTGCGGGTGCGGACGATTACCGCATGCACCACATCACTCTTCTTCACTGGGTTATGCGGATCGGCCGTTTTTACAACGGCAGTCACCACATCGCCCAAGCGAGCGTAACGTTTCTTGTAGCCACCAAGGACGCGGATGACTTGAAGCTTTTTCGCTCCAGAATTATCGGCGACGGCGATCATTGATCGATGTTGCAACATATGCGGGGACTAGGCCTTTGAAACAACCCTCCAGCGCTTAAGCGCTGACAGCGGGCGCGTTTCCTCAATCACAACCTTATCGCCGGCTTGAATATCCGGTGATTCGTTATGCGCAAGGTATTTCGCGCTGACAGCGTATCGCTTTCCGTACTTCGGATGGACTACAGTGCGGTCCACACGAACGGAAACGGTCTTCATCATCTTCATTGAGACAACGGTCCCAATGAGGCGACGGCGCTTCGGTTCTTGTTTAATGGTTGTCGTCATATATTACTTCGTCTTCTGCGCTCCTAAATGTGTCATCATTCTGGCAATGTCCTTCCGAATCTCTCGGAGTTCGCGGACATCCTTCAGCTGGTTCATAGAACGCTTGAGCCTCAGGTCATGGAGGCGTGAGCGCCCTTCAGCAATCAGGGTCAGAAGCTCTTTCTCGCTTTTCGTTTTGATTTCGTCGAAGGTCATATTACGTTCGGGTAATGATCTTCGTCTTCACCGGAAGCTTGTGCGCGGCCAGTCGAAATGCTTCCTTCGCAACCTCGGGCGTCACACCATCCATCTCGAACATCATCGTACCCGCGCGCACCGGAACCATGTAATAGTCCACAGCACCCTTTCCCTTACCCATCGGAGCTTCCGCGCCGTGGTTGGTCACAGGGTGATCAGGAAAAATACGGATCCAGATCTTACCGCCGCGCTTGACCGCGCGCGTCATCGCACGACGCGCCGCTTCAATCTGCCGGGCAGTAACCCATGCCTCGGTAATCGCCTTAAGGCCATAAGTGCCAAAGGCAACATCAAGCTTTTGCGTGGCTACTCTATCACCCGCAGTCCGGCGCTTATGCCACTTGCGGTACTTCATTTTTTTCGGGAGCAACATAGAAATTTACTTACGTCGCGGAGCGCGAGGAGCGCGTTCCGTATGTTCTGCAGACTGCACCTCGACTGCTGGCGCGCCTCTTTCAAACACGTCGCCACGATAAATCCACACCTTCACGCCGATCACGCCGTAAACCGTGTTCGCGCGCACGCGAGCAAAGTCAATATCAGCACGAAGGTTATGAAGAGGAATTGAACCCTGGGCAAGCGTTTCTGTTCTGGCAATTTCCGCACCATTCAAACGTCCGGATAGCGTAAGCTTCACACCCTTGGCACCAGCTTTCATCACGCGCTCAATTGCCATTTTCATGGAACGGCGGAATGGCAAACGGCGCTCAATATCCTGCGTAATCTGCTCCCCCACAATCTGCGAAGCAAGCGAAGGGCGAGAAACTTCCTGAACGTTGATATTTAATGTCACACGGCGTCCAGGGTAAAAGGTCTTTAGAACCTTCTTCTTCAGGTCTTCAATTCCCGCGCCAGAACGACCGATCACAAATCCAGGCTTCGCGGCATGGATGGTGATGGTGAGCTGTTTTGGCGTGCGTTCGATGCCCACTTCATTAATGCCGGCTTCCTTCAGTGTTTTGCGGAAAAATTCCCGAAGCTCAACGTCTTCCTGAAGTTGGGCAACGAATTGGCGTCCACGCGCAAACCACTTGGAATCCCAAGTGTAAACGGTATTGAGACGGAACGCTTTTGGATGGACTTTATGACCCATATAATTAGGATTTGGAGGAAACCGCGATGGTAATGTGGGACATCCGCAAACGGATCGGCGTTGCTCGGCCTTGGGCACGCGGGGTAGATCGCTTGATCTTCGGACCTTCGTCAACGAAGGCGCGCGAAACAACCAAGCCCTTTTCATCGAGCTTGAGGTTGTTTACCGCGTTCGCGACGGCGGAATTCAACGCCTTCAGAACCGGAGTTGCTGCCAGTTTATTCGAAACTGCGAGCTGGCGCCTTGCAGCGTCAACCGTGAGTCCGCGAATAAGGCTGACAACAAGTCGCGATTTTCTGGGCGCGATGCGAACGAATTTTGCTTTGCTGAGTGCTTCCATACTTTCGCTTTAGCGGCTGATCTTTTTGTCTGTCGCACCTCCCGCCGGGGCCGCGGCTGGGGCCGCTGCCGCCGCGAGCGCCTTTCCGGCGTGGCGGACAAACTTACGTGTTGGTGAAAATTCACCAAGCTTATGTCCAACCATGTTCTCAACCACACGGACCTGGATAAAATCCTTGCCGTTGTGGACTGCGAACGTGAATCCTACCATCTGAGGAGTGATTGTGGACGAACGCGACCACGTTTTCACAACGGTCTTATCCCCAGGGCGGAGTTTGTCCACCTTTTTTTGGAGGTGCGGGGCAATGAAAGGCCCTTTTTTCAAACTTCGTGTCATAGGGGTTAGGCTGCGCGATTCTTATCGTGATTTCTTCGTCTCACAATGAGCTTGTCTGATGCCTGCTTCTCTTTCCTGGTTTTGACACCGAGCGCCGGTTTTCCGGTAGGTGTCTTCGGGTGCTTGAGACCAATGGAGTTTCGGGCCTCGCCTCCACCGTGCGGGTGATCAACCGGGTTCATAGCCTTGCCACGTACTGACGGGCGAATACCGCGCCAACGCGAACGGCCTGCTTTGCCCCAACGAACCAATCCCCAATCAGGATTTGAAACCGTACCGATCGTAGCCATACACACCTTCAATACCCGGCGAATTTCTCCCGATGGAAGCTTTAGCGTTGCGTGGTCTCCCTCAATAGCGAGGAGATCTGCTGCCGCACCTGCTCCGCGGACCATCTGTCCGCCCGCTCCAGGCTGGAGCTCAATGTTATGCACCTGCATGCCGACCGGGATCTTCTCAAGCGGGAAACGATTGCCAACGGTTGGCTCGCCCTTGTCTTTACTGGTCACAACCGTCATCCCTACCGTCAAGCCGTGCGGAGCCAAGATGTACGTCTTATATCCGTCAGCATAGGCCAAGAGGGCAATGCGCGCCCCGCGATTTGGATCGTATTCAATGGTCTGGACCTTGGCTGGAATATTTAGCTTCTCGCTCTTCCAATCAATGGTACGAACATGCGTACGACTGCCTCCTCCGCGGCGGCGAACGGTAATCTTTCCGCCCGCTCCACGGCCGGCCATCTGCTTGCGGGCAACGAGCAGCGACTTGGTCGGCTTGTTCGTCGTAACATCAGCAAAAGACTGCACGCTTGATTTGCGACGACCGGCAGTTGTTGGTTTGTAGTTCTTAATCGGCATACACTAGAGCGTAAAGATATCAACGCGCGTTCCCTTAGGAACGGTCACCAAGGCTTTCTTCCAATCTGAAAGACGTGCAGAAATGCGTCCACGAACTTTCTCTTTTCCGTGCACGCGCATGATGCGAACACTGGTAGGAGAAACCTTATAGACACTTTTGAACGCTTCACGGATAGTGACGCGATTTGCCAGGAGCGGAACGCGGAAGGCGTACACGCCAGAGTCAGCAAGGTGTGCCAGCTTCTCCGTCACAAGCGGAGCAAGAAGCGTCTTTGCCGCAAGAGCAGAAACAGGAACGGACGGAGCCCGTACCACATCTTCTTTTTTAACCTTTGCGGTTTTACCGGACTTCGCCACAACCTTCGGCTCCTCTACGGCGTCTGCAGTTTTTGCAGTATTTCGTTTAAAAATTGCCATATTAGAGGACAAAAGTGTGTTCGAGTGTTTCAATCGCCGCCTTGGAAGCCACGACAACGCCGTACTTCGCGAGATCGCGTGCGTTCAAGCTATGAGCATACATGCTCTTCGTCTTTGGCATATTCTTGAGCGCGCGGATCATCTTATCATCGCCGGGAGTAACAAGAACAAGTGCGGACTTTTCAGCCCCTGGAAGTACCTTTCGCATTTGAGCGGCCAGCTTTGTCTTTCCTTCCGGAAGGACAAAATTCTCAACCGCTACAAAGGCTGAGTCTCTCAGCTTGTCCGTCAGCAACATAGCGATAGCAAGACGCCTAGTTTTCTTGTTGATCTTCACGCTAAAATTCTGCTCCTTGTGTGGACCATGCGTGATACCACCGCCAATCCAGATTGGAGAACGAGAAGAACCATGACGAGCACGGCCCGTTCCCTTCTGCTTCCACGGCTTCTTACCACCACCGCGAACCTCTGAACGATCCTTCACGTGAGCATGAATTGCTCTGCTATTTGCGTCCTGAGCTACGACAACGTCATGAATGACAGATGTCTTTGGTTCAACGGCAAACAAAACGTCAGACAGCGGGAGCACGCCGACTTCTTTGCCTTCAAGATTGTAGAGTTTTACTTCGACCATACATTGCCGAGAGTTGAGTGAATGGTGACAAGGCCACCGCGCGCACCAGGAACTGCACCTTTGACACCGAGGATGTTCTTCTCTTTATCAATGGTCACAACCTCTAAATTTTGAACGGTCACACGATCACCGCCCATACGACCCGCCATGCGCATCCCTTTGAAAACACGCTGGATACCACCCGCACCAATGGAACCGGACTTGCGAACCTGGTCCTTATGACCGTGCGTGGTCGGATGACCGTGGAAACCGTGGCGCTTCACAACGCCCTGGAATCCATGGCCCTTAGACACTCCTGTCACCGTGATAAGGTCACCAACGGCGAATGAGTCTACAGAGAGCACCGCTCCAGGCTCAAGCGCTTCATCTTCCTTCAGACGAAGTGACCGCATGTGCGCGAAGCCTTCATTTGCCTGAGCTTTAGAAACGTGCTTTTTCTTTCCGTAACCAATGAGCGCGACTTTGTGACCGGCATCATCTTGACCTACCCGCGCAACCGTACACGGTCCCGCAGAAATCAAGGTGACGGCAACAGCATTACCATCCTCTCGGAAGGCTTGGGCCATCTCCAATTTTGTTCCAATAATGTATTTCATAGGCAGTATGTTCTTGCGCAAGGCAGAGGAACGCATGAGTCTTTTTAACGAAAAGGACCATGGCCCTTCGCTCCGTCGGACGGAGCTTCGGCGCCATAGCCCGAAGTATCGGTTCCCTTGCGGGAAGTCGAACGTTCAGGTTTTTTTCGCAAAAAGTGTAAATAGGCAATCAATACTCACAACTCCGTCACAGAGCGTCGGGAAGGTTTTCCGCTAGGGATCTTTCTTTCCGGTCCGTTATGGGAGGTTTGTGTTCGAGATTGCGATCAAATCATCATCTCATGATGTCCTGATCGCAATCTCGAACAAGCGCACGTTACATTTTGATCTCAATGTCTACTCCGGCAGGAAGGTTCAAGCTCATAAGAGCATCAATCGTCCGTTCGGTTGGGTTTACAATGTCGATCAAGCGCTTATGAATGCGCATCTCGTATTGATCCCGGGAAGTCTTGTCAATGAAAGTGGAGCGGTTGACCGTGTACCGGCGGCGCTCTGTTGGAAGCGGTACCGGGCCAAGGACGGAAGCTCCGCTTCTCTCAGCGGTCTTAATGATAGTGACCGTGGCGGCGTCAATGATCTTGTGATCATAGGCGCGGATTTTGATGCGGATTCGGGATTCCTTCTCCGCTTCTTGTGTTTTTTTCTTATCGTCAGACATACGAACAAAGGGCGAGGTTTTAAGCAGAGGAAGGGAGAGTCTTCAGGTGAAGACCTCTCCCTTCTTGCTGTTCTCTTATTTACTCAAGAATTTTTACTACAACACCGGCACCCACTGTGCGCCCACCTTCACGGATAGCAAAGCGCGTCTTATCTTCAAGAGCAACAGTGCTCATGAGGGTGACGATGCAGTTCACCGTGTCTCCAGGCATAACCATTTCCGTTCCGGCTGGGAGCTCAATAGCACCAGTAACATCCGTGGTACGGATGTAGAACTGTGGCTTGTATCCCTTGAAAAACGGCTTGTGGCGTCCACCCTCTTCCTTAGTCAAAGCGTAAATTTCCGCTTCAAACTTTGTATGAGGAGTGACGGAACCTGGCTTTGCAAGCACCTGACCACGTTCTACGTCCGTCTTTTTGACGCCACGGAGAAGCACGCCGGCATTGTCTCCAGCCATACCGGAGTCAAGCGACTTATTGAACATTTCGATACCTGTAACCACCGTCTTTTGCGTATCGCGCAAACCGATGATGGCAACTTCATCGTTCACCTTCACCATGCCGCGCTCAATACGGCCGGTTACCACCGTGCCGCGTCCCTCAATAGAGAACACATCCTCAATAGACATGAGGAATGGCTTCTCTGTGTCGCGAATCGGGTCCGGAACGTATTCATCAAGAGCCTTGATGATATCGAGGATCGGCTTTGCGGCCACATCATCAGCCGGGTTCTCAAGCGCCTTAGAGGCGGAACCGCGGATAACCGGGGTAGTGTCTCCTGGGTACTGATACTTCGTCAAAAGATCACGAACTTCCTGCTCCACAAGGTCCAAAAGCTCTGGGTCATCAACCAGGTCAACCTTGTTCAAGAAAACAATGATGTACGGAACACCAACCTGGCGAGCGAGCAGAATATGCTCACGCGTCTGAGGCATTGGACCGTCAGCAGCAGAGACCACCAGGATAGCGGCGTCCATCTGAGCGGCACCCGTGATCATGTTTTTCACATAATCAGCGTGTCCCGGACAGTCAACGTGCGCGTAGTGGCGCTTGTCAGACGAGTACTCAACGTGGCTGGTGGCGATCGTTACGATCTTTGTAGCATCACGAACCGTACCGCCTTTGGCGATATCGGCGTATGCCTTTGCCTTTCCAAAGCCACGAGCGGCTGAAACAGCCGTCAAGGCCGCCGTAGTGGTGGTCTTGCCGTGGTCAACGTGACCAATGGTGCCGACGTTAACGTGCGGCTTCTCACGAACAAATTGCTCTGCCATACATCGTTTATGGAGCGTTTTCTTCCCGGTAAGGGAAGAATGCGCAAAAGAGTGAGAAAATACTAAGAATGAAATGCTGCAAGAGTGTAGCAAAACCCCCGGAATCACGCAAGGGCCAAGGGGGACTACACCGCCTCCAAGTAGAATCTCTCCTCACCGTCCCCTCCCACCGGGCCCTTTCGAGCGATGGGTTTTCTGGGCAAATTAGCCTCTGAAGCCTCTTCTCTCAATGATTCCTGGGGTTCCGGAGAAAATGCCGGCGCTTGCACGGATCGCTCAGATTCATAGGGAACCACTTCAGGCTCCTCTGGAGCCATGGCGGCCATCACCTGGCGCTCAAGAGCGATGGGATCAAAATCCGCCTCCCCGTCCTCAAGATCAAGGCTCGGCTCTACCCCCGCGTCAAATTTTTCAACATAGCCGTTAATTCTCGCTTCGTTCCCGACAGTTTCTTCCTCTTTGCGAAAGGTGCGAATATCGAGCAATGATTCGTATTCCGCCAGTGGCAAAAGTACCACCGGCTCTTCCCCATCGTTACCGGTAACGATTATTCTGTCCCCGGTACGCTTGGCCAGTTTCAAAAGACGGTCAAATTGCGAATTCTGCATATACCCGAATCTTAAGGAGTGCGCCCGCGAAAGTCAATGTTTAAAATTTCTCCGTTTCTTTAAATTTGAGCTGATACTTTTGATGGTCGGCGATGAATTTCGCGATTCGATCAACGGCCCAAGCGAAAGCCAGCACAGCCAAGAAGATAAGGAAACTCTGATATGTTACTTTTGAAATGCCCGATCCTTCATACGTAAATTTCACCAAACTGACGAGGACGCCGAAGGTGGTAATGGTACTCAAATTTTTAATAGTCGAGTTCGTGCCCTGATTCATAACGTCCGCGGTGACATCAATGGCTCTCTGCAAGTAGTCTCTCGTCATCTTCCAAATTTCCTTAATATACTCGAGCGTATCGAGCAGAACCTCAAAACGGTACTCGAACAGCGTTGTTAAATAGGGCTCGAGTCCGGCATGAGAAGCAACAGAGTGCCGAGTATTCACGTATGTACCCATTTGGTTCATGCGGTTCCCAATGAGATCAATGGTGACACGATACCTGTCAAGCTTTGCCCGCAACACTCGCGCCTCTTTCAGTCCAATATTTTTTCGTTCGATCATCTCATCAATCTCCTCCCAAATCGTTCGATGGATGGAAAGGTACTTGCCCAGCTGATCTTTAAATTCTCGAAAAAATATCTGCGCATCAACTAATTGACGCGCAAAATTCTCATCCTCCGGAGTAACAGCGATAACAATGTGCGAATCAGTCTTAAACACCACCGCGTCATCAGCCTGAATTTTCTGATACACCACGCCAAATGTTTTCGGCACATGCTCACTAGCCGGTTTATCCGTTGTCATCGTCACGACCGCAGGATGGTCAGTCTTCAAGTTAGCAAGAACCTTCGGCGTGGGTGCACCAAGTGAAAAACTATAAGAAAGTCCTGGCGAAAATTGATCATCAAAATAGCTTTTCAGCTCAGCCTCCGCTTTTTTCACGTCATTAGTTGCGAGTTCGAGCACGTGAAGCCCGTCTTCATAGTACCGAATCTCAATCCCCGACTTCGTGGTTGCTCGAACAACCTCAAGAAACCCCGGTTCCTTCTCAACAGACGTCAGCCACATTTTCTTTTGGTAATCGCGCAACTTCTTCGCATCGAGTGGCAACTTAGACGTCCCCGCTGACAGCAAATCATAAATCTCGCTCAAATGAAGCGTCGTGCGCTGATACCAGCCGCCAAAGGACACAATAAATTTCTTTTCTACCGCGCCTCCTCTCTTCATACTTATACCGAGTATAACAGAACAACGAGCCCCGCATGGGACTCGTTTTTTCTGATTCGATCGCTTGTCATGACTGTGATTCGAGGAGGTCATACTCATCGACCATATATTGTAGCTGTTCTCTAGAGTATCCCTGCGCCATCAGTGAGGTCTCAGCGGTTCTAAACAAAGCATCAACATCTTCTTTTGGCCATTCATTAATTCGGTCAAAGGCATTTGAGAACCGAAACGCAAAATCCTCCGGTATGGTGTATTTCCTTCCCTGAGCTATCGCGGCAACAAGACCATACATTTTCTTTTTCTCCGCCCAATTTCGCTCTTTATTCTCAAAGTTGCTTCCTAAGCTGGAACCCAGATCCTGCCCTATGGCATAAATTATCCTCTGTCTTTCCTTCTTATCTTTTCTATCTCGCTCAAAATCTTTTGATGGCGATTCGACCTGTCCGTCGACCTTCTTCATCCGGTCCATCGGTCTAGCTCCTCCACCAGCTTCCGCTGTACTCATATTTGGTGATCTTAATATCGATGATGCCTCAAATAGTACCCCCCCCCCGGACTTCCAAGTCGAGGACATGTTGTGCAAAAAAAACGAGCCCCGGATGGGACTCGTCTTTTCTTGCGGGGGTCGAGGCATGGGTCGACAAAGAAGTCGACCCCTACGGACTACTTGCCGGACCTTTCTTTGATAATTGTCTCCGCCACGTTTCTTGGAACTTCCTGGTACATGCCGAATTCCATGGAGTAGGAGGCACGGCCCTGAGTAAGTGAACGCAGGTTAGTGGCGTAGCCGAACATTTCGGCTAGAGGGACCTGAGCGCGGACCGTTTTCACGTTACCGCGGTCGCCCATTTCTTGGATCTGTCCGCGCTTGGAGTTCAAGTCGCCGACAACAGTTCCCATGAAGTCTTCTGGCGTAACCACCTCGACCTTCATAATTGGCTCGAGCAAAACAGGTTTCGCTTTAGCGATAGCTGCCTGGAAAGCCATGGAGCCAGCCATCTTAAAGGCCGCTTCATTAGAGTCAACGTCATGGTATGAACCATCGTACACCGTAGCTTTGATGTTAATAAGCCTGAAGCCGGCCAGCACACCGCGATCACAAGCTTCACGAGCACCCTTGCCGATTGGCGTGATGAACTCGCGCGGAATGGCTCCGCCCTTTACTTCATCAACGAAGACAAAGTTCTCGCCTTCAGGATCCACGAATGGTTCTACGCGCAACCAGGCATGGCCGTACTGTCCGCGTCCACCGGATTGCTTCACGTACTTGCCCTCGCCCTCAGCAGATGTACGGATAGTCTCGCGATACGCTACCTGCGGTTTACCTACTGTTACTTCAACGTTATATTCCCGCTTCATGCGGTCAACCATGATTTCCAAATGCAACTCGCCCATACCGGCAATGATCGTCTGGTTTGAATCAACGTCCGTATGCACATGAAACGTAGGATCCTCTTCCATGAGTTTGCCGAGGGCCATACCCATACGCTCCTGGTCACCCTTGGTCTTTGGCTCAACAGCTTGGGAGATAACCGGATCCGCAAAGGTGATGGATTCGAGAACAATCGGATGATCCGGGTCACAAAGTGTTTGGCCAGTAGCCGTACCCTTCAAACCAACAGCGGCGGCAATCTCACCGGCATACACCTGATCAACTTCTTCGCGCGAGTTCGCGTGCATACGCACGATACGCGAGAGGCGTTCCTTCTCACCCGTGGACGAGTTCAAAATATACGTGCCCGCCTTCACGGTTCCGGAGTACACGCGGAAGAAGGCTAGCTTGCCCACGAATGGATCAGCAGCGATCTTAAAGGCGAGGGCGGCGAATGGCGCGTCATCTTTGGCAGGACACTCGATAAGCTCTTCTGGATTATCAGGATTGAAACCAGAGATGGCCGGGCGATCAAGCGGAGACGGCAGAAACTCGACTACAGCATCAAGCATCTGCTGAACACCCTTATTCTTGAGCGAGGATCCGCAAATAACCGGAAACACCTTCATGGCAATAACACCCTTGCGCAGTGCCGCTTTCAGTTCTGGCACGGAAATTTCTTCGCCGGCAAAAAATCGCTCCATGAGCGTTTCATCATGCTCAACGCAGGCCTCAACCAGCTTTGTACGATATTCTTCTACCTTTGTTTTATACTCATCAGGAACATCAATCTCCTCAATCTCTTTGCCAAGATCATCCTTGTACACGTACGCCTTACGCGTGAACAAATCAATCAAACCCACAAAATTTGCCTCCGTACCGATTGGCAACTGAATAGGATGCGCGTTCGGAGACAAGCGCGCGTGGATGCTCGCCAAATCCTTATAAAAGTCTGCACCTGTTCTATCGAGCTTGTTGATATAGCACACGCGCGGTACACCATACTTGTCAGCCTGGTGCCAGACGGTTTCTGATTGCGGTTCAACGCCAGCTACGCCGTCAAAAACGGTTACTCCGCCATCAAGCACGCGCAAAGAACGCTCAACTTCAACCGTGAAGTCTACGTGTCCTGGGGTATCAATAATGTTGATGCGGTGATCTTTCCAGAAACAGGTGGTGGCAGCGGCTGTGATGGTGATCCCGCGCTCCTGTTCCTGTTCCATCCAGTCCATGGTGGCCTCTCCCTCATGCACTTCACCGATCTTGTGCTTCTTTCCGGTGTAGAAAAGCACGCGCTCCGTGGTGGTGGTCTTACCCGCGTCAATGTGGGCGATAATACCGATATTCCGAACTCGCTCTAAGGGATAATCGCGGTTCATAAATAGCTTTGGTAATTGACCGTTAGTACTATCTCGCCAAGTGAGCAAACGCGCGGTTGGCGTCTGCCATGCGCTGAACGTCTGCGCGCTTCTTCACGGCTTCACCTTCATTCTTGGCGGCGAGCATGATTTCTTCAGCTAACTTTTCAGCCATCGGCTTGCCTTTCTTTCCGCGGGCAGCGATCAAAATCCAGCGATAGGCCAAAGCGAAGCGACGATCACCACGCACCGGCATAGGCACCTGGTAGTTAGCACCGCCAACACGCTTGCTTTTCACCTCAACAGTTGGGGTGATGTTTTTGAGCGCGTTATCAAACACGACCATGGGGTCTTCCTTTGTCTCAGCAGCAACAATATCAAAACAATCATACACGACCCGTTCTGCCGTAGACTTCTTTCCATCCTTCATGACGTAATTGACGAGCTTCGTAACCAAAACATTCCCGTACTTAAAGTCGGGAATGAGTTCGCGTTTAACGGCGCTTTTACCACGCATATTATATTAGTGTTTTGGATTTCCGTTGTTCTTCCCGCGTGGGAGCGGTACTCGGAAACGTGAGTTATGTATAGGCGGGTCTTAGACCCGCCACCTACTGTTATTTCTTTGCTTTGGCTGCCTTTGGTTTCTTTGTGCCGTAAATGGAACGGCTGCGGTTTCGGCCTTCAACGCCGGTGGCGTCATAACGTCCGCGGACAATGTGATAGCGAACACCTGGCAAGTCCTTCACGCGTCCGCCGCGGATCATGACAATGGAGTGTTCCTGAAGGTTATGTCCTTCGCCCGGAATATAAGCGGTAACTTCTGTCCCGTTTGAAAGACGGACGCGGGCAATCTTACGGAGAGCCGAGTTCGGTTTCTTTGGCGTCATGGTGGTGACCTTGACGCACACGCCGCGCTTGAAAGGCGCTCCCTTAGGGAGAACCGTGCGCTTGCGGTGCAGGGAGTCGAGCGTGTATTGCATAGCCGGAGACTTGCTCTTCGACTTGTTGCTCTTTCTACCCTTGCGGATAAGCTGGTTAATGGTTGGCATAAAAGTGGCGGAAGGTTAACACGGGGCGAAAATTAGGTCAAATAGCTTACGAATGGCTTAATCGCCTTTTTATAGGCCAATATACGTTCCGAGTAATCCCAAGCAGGAGACTCCCGATAATTGATCACAAGCAAAAGTAGCTGGCGCTTGGACAACAACGAACACATTGAGCGGACTTACGAGCGACAGCACAACCAGAACCAAGAGGATACGAGGGCCGTATTGTTCGAGTAATACGCGCGCCTTGTATGCACCTGCCTGTTCAAGCCCCGCATCAAGCACTTTTGATCCGTCGAGCGGAGGCACAGGGATAAGATTAAAGAAAAGAAGCAACATGTTCACGAGGACAACGAAGATAAGAAATGCCGGCAAAGCAGACGTGGTGGCGAGCATGCCTGCCTTGCCAAGCTCGCGGAAGGCCACGCCAGCCAAGACCGCCATCACCATATTTGCAAACGGTCCGGCCATGGCGATCACCGCTCCGTCAAATAACGGATTGGCCAAACGGCGCGGATCAAAGGGCACGGGCTTGGCCCAGCCAAAACCCACCACGAGCAACATGAGCGTGCCAAAAATATCCAAATGGGCAAGCGGGTTCAAGGTCAGCCGTCCCATGTCTTCCGCGGTGGTATCCCCGCGCCACTTCCCTACAAGCGCGTGCGAGAACTCGTGGACGGTCAGCGAGACAATCAACGCCACAGCCCAAGCGAGTGCGATGATGGGAGAGGCAGAGAGGAGTGTAAGAAACATAAAGGAAGCGTGTTGGGGCCGAGAATGTCCTTGTCAAAATTGTGGTCGGGTTACCTCCCAACAATTTTTCCAAAAACATTCTCGGCCCTTTAAAAAATCATTCGATGGAAATGTCAGCACCAACGGAACGAAGCTTGCCGAACAGATCTTCATAACCACGCTCAAGATGATCAATGCCGGTAAGCGTAGACTCGCCCTGTGCAACAAGGGCGGCGATGACGTACGCCAGCCCCGCTCTGATGTCCGGCACCTTGAGTTCTTTTGCCGGCTGTAATGAGGCAGGACCTTTGATCACCGCGGAATGCTTATAATTCTGATCCTTAAATCTGCACGCTACCTCGCCGAGACAATTATCAAAGAGCGTAATGTCCGCCCCCATCTTCACAAGTTCCTCCGTGTACCCAAACCGTTCCTGATAGACCGTCTCATGGATCACGCTCGTCCCCTCAGCCTGCGTCAGGGCAACTACGAACGGCTGTTGCCAATCCGTCATGAAGCCCGGATGCGTGTCAG
>Ga0172379_10004988_pt1 | contig 18965 bp, 15 predicted proteins | sample GrowelOW334metaG_FD_119756 | JGI IMG/M metagenome (GOLD analysis project Ga0172379, IMG submission 119756) | Groundwater microbial communities from an aquifer near a municipal landfill in Southern Ontario, Canada - Groundwater well OW334 metaG | ecosystem: Environmental > Aquatic > Deep...
ATTTGTGAGTAAGAATTTATTTTTAAAATAACATGACCTCCACGAGGTCGAACAAAAAAATCCAAGGTTGACATCAATGAAATTTTTACGAATATATTATGTTTTATCGTATCTCATCATCTTTATTATCCCGGTAAATGTTTTTGCTCAGAAAGATACGTTAAGAACAAAGATTGAACACATTATTGAAGTGGCGAAAGGAAATGTAGGAGTAGCTATTATCAGTTTGGGAAATAACGACACATTAACAATCAATGGGGATAGCAAATTTCCGATGCAGAGTGTTTATAAATTCCCCCTCGCGTTGGCTGTTCTTGATAAAGTTGACAAAGGCATTTTATCGTTAGACCAGAAAATATTTGTGAAGAAGGAGGAATTGCTTCCGAATACGTGGAGTCCGTTAAGGGAAAAATATCCTGAAGGAAATGTGAACATTACTTTGGATGAATTATTAACCTATACCGTTTCGGTAAGTGATAATAACGGTTGTGACATTCTCTTCAGATTATTAGGCGGACCGAAAATAGTGAATGGCTATATCCATAATCTTGGGATTACAAATATTGCTGTTGCAGCAACCGAAGAAGAAATGCACAAAGATGGGAAGGTTCAATTTAGCAATTGGTGCACTCCTTATGCAATGGGGCAACTGCTTTCACTGTTCTATCATAATAAAATTCTTTCGACTAAGAATGGGAAATATCTTATGCAGATCATGGTGAAAACAAGTACCGGTACAAAGCGGATTAAAGGTTTGCTGCCGACAGGAACAATCGTTGCACACAAAACCGGGTCATCCGGTAGTAACGAAGCTGGAGTTATTGGCGCTCTCAATGATGTTGGGATTGTAACGCTTCCGAATGGAAACCATTTTGTAATTGTTGTGTTTATATCTAATTCCACCGCTGAAGAAGCGGTATGTGAGAATGTTATCGCTAAGGTTACGAAGGCCGTATGGGACTGGAGTTTGGGTCACTAATAGAAGTACAATAATTAATTAAATCATGAAATCAAGTAATACCAAATATTTTAGAAATAATCATCGACCAGTTGAAGTAAATATATATTTCATTTCTATGATTGTCTGTCTCTTTCTTATGTCTCACATTTCTTATTCCCAGAGTGGGCAATGGATTAAAATAAATGAAAGTTCATGTTATAGTATTGCGACACTTAATGATTCTTCATTATTTGCCGGTACTAGTGATGGACTTGAATATACTTCTGATTATGGAAAAACTTGGTTTGAAAAATCTTTTTCTTCCTCAAGCAATCGCGTTGATCATATAGCTATAAATGATTCTACTAATTCAATTTTTATTTTTTCCGGGGGTGACCGAATAATTTATAAATCTACAGATAATGGGAACAAATGGATTGTATCTATTGGGGAGGTTATCGGAATCACTTGTTTAATTTCAAAATATGGAACTTTGTATGCTGTTAGTAGCGCGGGGAAATTATATACGTCAATCAATGATGGTGTTTCATGGGATTCGAGTTTTGTAGTAGTAAATTTACAATCTGTTGATGCTTGTCGTTCCGGTCAGATTTTTGTGGAAACTGGACCTGCTGAAATTTATACGTCAAAAGATTCTGGCAAAACTTGGAACAAACTAACGTACCAAAATTCAGAGTCTTTTAGTTCATCATTTGCGATTAATAACAAAGACGAGATTTATTCAATCTATGGCACTGGGATTATTGTATCAAAAGATTTTGGTGCTACTTGGACATTCCAATCTGTTCCGATAGATGCACCGTACGAGCGTAGTTTAGCAATTGATGAAGATAATAATTTATACCTTGGAGTAAGAGTACTATTAAAATCCTCCAACGGTGGATTGAATTGGACAAATTATGGGGGCCAATTTTATTCTTTAAATGGAATAGCTGTGTACAATGATAATATCTTCGTTGCTACCGAAGGTGGCATATTTCATTTTGATCAAACCATTCCTATTTATGTTGGTAGCAATTATTTCCCACTTCATCTCGGAAATATTTGGCAATATTTAAGCTATTCAAGTTCTTATCGTGATCCTGATAATTATGAACTCGAACAAAATTGGATTGAGAAGGACACTCTAATAAATAATTATAAATATTACTCTTATAAGAGTATTTGGGACGATTTCATTTATAAGAATAAATGGGTTAGGTATTCTGAAGTGGACAAAAAAATATTCATTCGGGATGGTGATACTGATAAAATATATATGGATTTCAATTTACCTTCTATGGCTACCTTTCAACAGTTCACGGGGTCATATATGGTTCAAGCAACGATATATGAAGGGAGTAAAAATCTTTTTGGAGATACTATAAAGTATAAAGGTTATGAAAACGGCACTCTCTTGTATGGATTAAGGATGGAAAATTTCGGTGAAAATATTGGTTTACTGCGATATAGTAATGAGGGTACATTTGGTCCAGATTATAGTGATGGTAGAGATTTAATAATGGCAGTTATTTATGATTCAACAAATACACCGACATATTTATCTAATCATTATAAACCGGAAATAAACTTAGCCCCAATTAATTTTATTAATACAGAACAATTTCAAATAAATTTTTTGATTAATCATAAATACTCAAAGTTTTACGATCCTAGTATACCTTTTAAAGGAATCAATTTTATCGATTCTGTTTATATGATAAGTTATTATTCAAAAAATGATTCAACAATAATGAATGATATTGTTTATGCAAGTAATACTTCAAAAACCAACAAATATTTAATTTCTTCAGTTGTTGATACAATCTTACTAAAAAATGGATTTACATTTAACTATAAAATTATAGCTAAGGATAAAGGGATAATTCCTGAGACTTCCGCTTCTCCGGATAACGGTTATTACCAAATCATATGGGATGAAAATACTGCTATTGATGATTATGAAAAAGGTGCAATGGCATTTAGTCTTGACCAGAATTATCCTAATCCGTTTAATCCAAGTACAGTAATCAGTTGGCGGTTGTCAGCCAGCAGTTACATAACATTGAAAATTTATGATGTGCTTGGTAAGGAAGTTGCAACGTTGGTGAATGGGGAGAAAGGACCGGGACTATATAATTACGAATTTGGAATTAGGAATTATGAATTGGCAAGCGGAATATATTTCTATCAACTTCGAGCAGGGAGTTTTGTACAGACGAAGAAGATGATTTATTTAAAATAAACGGATGTTGGACTTAAGTATAACAGATATCTCAACAACATTAAGATAAAAACTTGCTTTTCAAAAGTGAAGAATTATCTGTGAGTACAATATCGGGATGAAATTTAGCTTCATATTTTCGCAAATCTTTTTCAGTATCAATTGAATAAAGACAAATCTGCAGGTTCTGTCTCTTAAGGTTTTCAATAAAACTTGATTCAACTAATTTATAGTTTAGGCAGACGATTCCGTTTACGCTCTGTAAAATATCTAAAAGTTTTCCCGTAAAGGGAATATGAATAAAATGTTCAAAATCAAAACCAAATTTATCTACCGCACTATACCCGTCATTGTAATTATCAAATAGAAAAGTTAACCGCCGATTTTTATTAAAATTGAAAACGGAACTAACTTTAGCTTGCAAATAAATAATTCGAGAATTTACCGTATTGCAAACAGGATAAAAACTAAAGCACAATTGCATTGTATTCAAAAGAGAATTAATCCTAAACAAAACTTCCGGCAGCCAGGAGATGATAACAATATTCTCCAGCAGGTTTCGCTTTGCTGCTTCATTGATTATTTTTTCTTCCGCACCGGACTCTTTTATATCAAGATAGAGTTTTACTTTTTTATGCGGTTCAACTACTCGGAATAATTCATCTAAAGTTAAGATTGATGCCGAGGAATTTTTATAACGAATCTTTTTCATTTCTGAAAGAGTTTTATCTGCGATAAACGGTTGAGATGAGAACTCATCTCCTAATTTAGCATCGTGATGGATTACAATTTCTCTATCCTTTGTTGTGCGGCAATCAACTTCAAAATAAAAAACTTCTTTTGCGAGAGCGTTCCGAAGTCCTTGAAGTGAAGCATCATGGGAATTGAATCCTCGTAAACGATGAGAAACGATGAGTGTTTTATTTTGGTTTTCAATCATAATTGTTCTTAATTACAGAAAAGAAATTAACTTGTTTTGTACTATATGAAAAATAGTGAAGCAAAAATAAAAAAGGAAATGATTGCTCTGGAAATATTATTTACCGTTTCCATTGCGTTGATTATTTGTTTGATATTTTTAGCGAAGTATATTCTTGCCGGAGTTCTAATTCTCACAGCGTCGGTAGTTTTTGGGAATATAATAGGAAGAAAAAATCTGTTGATGAATTTTAATCACTTTAAGAAATTTTCTTCCGATAAAATAACCGGACAATTTGAAGTTGCAAAACCGACAGCCAGCTTTTCCGAAGAGAAGAAACATGGAATTCTTTTACTTCATGGATTTTCCGCTTCTCCGCAAGAGTTTCGCTTTCTAATTCCTTTGTTAAAAGAAAATAATATAACTTTTTACGCTCCGCGTTTAACAGGGTTTGGAATTGCCGATGTAACGAATTTGCAGTTCGTGCAATCAATGCAGTGGCTTCGCGATTCTTTAGAAGCCTTTGATCTATTAAGTCAGCATGTTGAAGAAGTCAGCATTGTTGGTCATTCGATGGGGGGATTGCTTGCTGTAATTCTTTCACAGCAGCGAAAAGTAAAAAAACTTGTGTTAAGTGCGCCGTATTTAATTGAAAACAAAAATCATAAGTTTAAAAAGAAAATATTGAAAATACCCGGCGTTCTTTGTCTTATGAGTTTGTTTTTGCCGGTAGTAAAAAAATCTTCTTTTGAAGAAAATTCTGATCGGTTCGTTTATCATGCAGTTCCGCTTCATTCGATTAAAGCATTGTGGGGCTTACACAGTTTGCTGAATTATTCAAAAATTAAAAATGAAATGTTTCTTTTATCCGGGAATCTTGATAACACCACCAACATGAAATTAAATGAAGAAATATTAACTGAAAAGAAAATATCTTTTCAGAAATATGAGTTTGAAAAATCCGGACATAACATTTTGGAAGACTTTGAGAGGGAAGTAGTCGCAAAGAAAATTATTGATATTCTAAAAACATAAAATTCATTATACAGAAAGCACTTTCACCTTGAAGAAAAATAATTATTTCAGAAAAACAGTTCCTTTCTTAATGCTCTGGTTAATTTTTGCGGGATGGGGAAATGTCGGACACAGAATAATTAATCCGAATGCAGTCAATTCATTTCCGCAAGCATTTAAACAATTTAGTTTTTGGAAAGATTCATTAGCCAACCATGCTTCTGATGCTGACACCCGTAAAAGTAAAGACAAAAACGAATCGCCTAAACACTATATTGATTTGGAAGAGTTTAGTGATTTCATAACTAAAGGGAGCGTTATTCAAAATTACGATTCTGCTGTTGCTAAATATGGACTTTATGCAATTACCAATGCGGGTTCTTTGCCCTGGACAATAAAAAAATGTTATGATACACTCGTTTCTGCTTTTCAACAAAAAGACTGGCATCATGCCGTACTTTTATCGGCTGACTTAGGCCATTATATTGGCGATGCTAACATGCCCTTGCATTTAACTACCAATTACGATGGACGACCATCGTCTCAAACCTCAAATGGAATTCATTCGCGATATGAATCTACAATGATCAGCAAATATTCCACTTCACTTCCAATTCAACAGAATGAAGCGGTTTATTTAGCAAATGCACAAGATTATATTTTTACGATGGTCTATCAGAACTATCATTACGTTGATTCATTGTATTTAGCAGATTCAATTTCTTATACAACAGCAAAAAGCAATAATTCAGATTTATATTATTCGACTCTTTGGAGTTTAACAAAGAATTATACCGGTAAATTATTTTCCAATGCGTCTGAGACTATAGCTTCTGTTATGTACACTGCGTGGGTAAATGCGGGAAGTCCTGCGGTGTCGCCAACGTTAGCTGAAGAGTTAAATCTTCCAGAGAAAAGTTTTTCTTTAGCACAGAATTATCCTAATCCGTTTAACCCGACAACAGTAATCAGTTATAAGTTGGCAGTCGGCAGTTATGTAACACTGAAAGTTTATGATGTACTTGGGAATGAAATTGTAACGTTGGTAGATGAAGTAAAAGAGGCGGGAAGCTATGAAGTTGAATTTCAGTCAACAGTAGGCAATCGGCAGTTGGCAGGCGGAGTATATTTTTATCGGCTAAAAGCTGGGGCGTTTGTTCAAACAAAGAAAATGTTATATTTAAAATAACACCGTATAAATATTTCCATTCCTTACTTCGAGAAAAGAGAAATTGAGTTTAGAGTACCTCAATTTCTCTTATAATATATTCTCTTAGCATATTCAAACTTTCCAAAAAAATTCGATAATAACGGTAACGAGTTATGTGCTATAATTGAAAAATATTGAAGAGAATTTAGATGGATGAAAAAATATTACTTTATGACTACCGGTACATGGTGAGTGGAATAAATAATGGTTGATCTAATTATCATTGTCAGTTTATTAGCGCTTCACGGAATAATTGCTTTATGTGAAATGGCTTTTGTTTCATCAAAACATTTTAGACTTCAAGAAAAATATCAGAAGGGAAATAAATCAGCCGGATTAGCGCTGCATCTTCTTGAAAAACCGGAAGAACTTTTATCTACGATGCAGTTCGGTATCACCCTTACCGAAATTATCGCCGGAGTTTTTGGTGGAGTAAGTCTTGCGGATAAAATAACTCCGGTATTTGAATCAGTTTCATTGTTAAAACCTTATGCAGCCAACATTTCGTTTATTCTTGTAGTTTCATTTATTACTTATTTAGCGGTGATTATCGGTGATCTTGTTCCTAAATCGATAGGTTTGAGAAATCCCGAGCGTTATGCAATATTTTTTGCTCCTTTCATTAATATGGCTAACAAACTCTGTTACCCAATCGTTAAAGTGTTAAGTCTTTCTACAAAATTAATACTCAGAATTTTGTTAATAAGAAGGAAGAACGGTCCTCCGGTAACCGCCGATGAATTAAAATATCTCATTTATGAAGCGTACGAACATGGGGTCTTACAAAGCAGAGAATCAGAACTTCTACAGAGTATGTTGAAGCTTAATAAAGTAACTGTAAAAACGATGATGAATCCTGTTGATCAAATAATATGGATAAATTATTCCGACCCATTTGAAAAAATTCACGAAATTATGTTAAACAACAATTACTCAAGGTTCCCGGTTTATCGTGATTCTTTCAATAATGTTGTTGGCGTTTTATCAAGTAAAGAATTTATAGCAAAATATTATACTGAAGGAGTGTTTCAACTTGAAGAAATATTGTTTGACCCACTTATTGTTAAGCCGGGACTTGATGCTCTCAAACTTTTAGAGAAATTTCGTGATGTACGCAGTTACATGGCAATAGTAATGAGTGCCGAAGGTGAGGCACTTGGAATTGTGACGATGCATAATTTAGTTGAAACTATTGTTGGTAAACTGCCGGAATTTTATGAAACCGAAGAAGATCGGTTTTTCCAAAGAGACGACGGTACTTATTTGCTTGATGCCGATCTATCATTAAATAAAACTAAAGAATTACTTTCAATCGATGTTGAAATAGAACAAAATGTAACTCTTGGTTCTTATTTTCATCAAAGTATGAACAGAATTCCTAAAGTAGGGGATAAGGTCATTCTGGAAAAATATAATTTTGAAATAGTTGATATGGATGGAATGCGTGTTGATAAAATATTGGCTAAGAATATTGCAATCGCTCAATAAACGAAGTTAATTTTTAGACGATCTACAAAATGTTCTTATTGCCAAAATATTTCAGAGCAAAAACGGTTATGTCATCCGATTGAATTGTTCCCAGTGAATGAACGCGTACATCAGCAATAACTTTGTTGCCAATTTCATCCAAAGAGAGATTTGCACATTGAGATAAACTGTTTATAAGTTTTTCATTAGAGAATAATATTCCTTCTTTATTTAACGCTTCCGTCACTCCGTCAGTGAACAAAAAAATAACCTCATCTTGTTGAAGAGTAAATTTTTTTGAAACGAATTTGAAATTCTCACTTACACCTAAACCAATTCCATCTGTTGTTTCTGTTTCTTTAATTTCAAAAGATGAAGTGATCACACAAGGCGGATTATGCCCGGCATTAACATATTCAACTTGTCCGTTGGTTAAATTAAGTATCCCGCAGAATACAGTAACAAACATTGATGAAGGATTATCTTTTACAAGGATATTATTAATATGTGAAAAACCGGTCTGTAAATCAGGATTGGAGATTAAATATGATTTGATGATCATGCGTGACATAACCATATACAAAGCTGCGGGAACTCCTTTGTCAGCTACATCGCCAATAACAAATGCAAGTCTGTTCTCATCGATAAAAAAATAATCGTAGAAATCACCACCGACTTTTTTGGCGGCAATCATTTTAGAAAAAATATCAAAACGATTTTTAACTTCCGCAGAGTTTAATTCTTGCGGCAGCATAGATTGTTGAATATGTTTTGCAATTTCAAGTTCTTGTTGGATGGCTATAAATTGGCTGCTGACTTTTAATGCTTCTTTTATTTTCTGATTTTCACTTATGGCTTTACTTAAAGTAATATCCAGGTCGTTGAATTCGATTGGTTTCATTAAGAAATCATATGCTCCAATATTCATTGCCTGCCGGATATTTCCCATATCACCATAAGCGGAGATAACAACTGAAATCAAATTTTCGTTCAAGTCTTGAAGCTTTGAGAGAAAGGTTAAGCCATCCATTTCGGGCATATTAATATCAGTTAAAATTAAATCAACATCTTTCTCTGAAGAAATCTTATCCAGTGCGACAAGTCCGTTTTCAGCAAAAAGAAACGATAATTCTCGATCCTTGATTTGTTTTCGGAAATGTAGTTCGAGGAGTGGCTTTAAATCCGGCTCATCGTCAACAACCAATATTTTATAACACATTTTATTCCTATTTGTTAATGGATGAAATAAAATATTACTCTACGGCAAAATTAAAAAATCTAATAATAAAAGTATCATTAATTCTACTTTGGAAGTGTAATAATAAACTCTGCAAATTCACCTTCCTGTGTTTCAATTTTAATTGTACCGTTATGTTCATGAACAATGATTTCATAAGTGATAGAAAGACCAAGCCCTGTTCCGGCGCCGGGAGGTTTTGTAGTAAAAAATGGTTGATAGATTTTATCAATAATTTTCTGGGGAATTCCTTTCCCGTTATCATGAATTCTTATTTCAACTTTGTCATCAAGATTTTTGCTTGTCACTTTTAATACCGGGTCAAAAATATCGCCGGACTCTTTCTTCTTAATATGAGTTGAGTAGCAAGCGTTGGTCACGATATTGAGAAAGGCTCTGCTAAAATCTTGAGGTACAATACTTATTATTCCAATTGAATCATCAAGTTCGGTTTCAAGTTTTATATTAAATGTTTCATCTTGGGCTCTCATTCCATGATAAGCAAGATTGATATACTCAGTAAGAAGATTATTAAAATTAGTAGGGCGTCTTTCCCCGGTTTGACCTCTTGAGTGTAGAAGCATTCCCTTCACTATACTGTCTGCTCTTTTTCCGTGCTCTTTAATCTTTTTAGCAATTTGTTCAAGATTATTAAGAATATCCTGTACATTTTCATAATCATTTTTATCAATAGTTCCGTTTAACTTTCCCAATTCTTCACGCAATTCCTTTATTAAATCTCCTGAAATCTCGGAAAAGTTATTTACAAAGTTTAGAGGATTTTTTATTTCATGCGCAATGCCGGCAGTTAATTGACCAAGCGAAGCCATCTTCTCCGCTTGTATTAATTGTTTTTGAGTTTCTTTTAGTTCGTGATGTGACGTTTTAAGTTCTTGCAGAGTTTTATCAAGTTGAATATTACTCGCTTTCAATTCTTTGTTGGAAATATGAAGCGACTCTTCAGCTTGTCTTCGTTCTTTAATTTCGTCTATCAACTGAAGTCTGGGTCTTAAGTCATGCCCAATTATTACACTGCCGACTTCATCTCCCATTGAATCTTTAATAATTGAAAAAGAAATTCCGATCGGAATTTTCACTTTCTCTTTTGACAGAAAGTTGACTTTATACTCATCATGCTTTGAGAGATCATAATCATCTCGAGATAAATATTTTACTTCTTCAACAGTAATACTTCTGTTTAAATTATTTTGCTTATACTCCGGTATTTTTTTTAAGATTACGTTTCTCAATGAAAAGTTCGGTTTGGAAGCGCCGGGGAATGCCAAAATTACTTTAAACGGTTTCCCCAATAATTCATTTTCATTATAACCTAATATTAATTCCGTTTGATAATTGATCTTTACAATTTCTTCTTTCGGATTGATCAAAATAATTAAGTCCCTAATATTTGCAACTATTTCATCGCTGGCTATGTTGGAAGTGAATGCCATTAGTTTGAACCTTGCGACCGCATAGACAATGGTCAATATCCAAATTAATATTAAAATCGGTGCAATCGCCGGGACCAGTACAATATTTAAAACAGGGAAGGATAAGTTTGTTGTTGACCCAAGAGACGATGCTATTAATCCCGACCAGACAATTAAATTAGCTTGTATTTTTTCTCTTTTCGATTTAGAATTTCTGCCCCATCGCCATACGAGGTAAATTCCCAACATAGTGTAAAACGAAAAGTAGGTTACATAAAGGATGTACCATGCTGAAATATTGCCGTGTACCTCCATCACTCCTACCTCGGTACTTACAAAATCAGTTGCAAGAAGGGTTCCGGTAAATACGCGAAAAAGAAAAATTGGAGCAGGCAAATAAATGAAAAGATAAATCCACCATTTTGTTAGAACTTTATTCTGCTTTGATAACAACATCATAAAGTGAATGAGGAATGCCGGGAATAAACACCATCCAAAGGCGGAAATTTTATACCAGAACCAAATACTTGATTTATTCCCGCCCGGGAAAATATAATACGAGGATAATGCCCAGATAGCAAAACTTAAACATATCCCAAGAAAAGTTCTGTTGAGCATTGATCTCTTATCTAATCGAAAAAGATAAAAACCAAGAAACAGATATGTTAGAAATGAAAGAAATGTTAACAAAGAAAACAAATTCATATTTTATTCCTGATTGAATGAATAGCTTTCTATAAAATTTACACTAACAACTTATTGATTTAATAATTAAAATGAAAAAGAAGAAATTTTGACTTAGGTCTGCTTCTGAAAAAATCACTTTCCAACTTAAGCATTATTCTTCATCCGGTTTGATAATCAGGTCTAACTTTGTAATTTAATATCATCAGATATAAGAAGGTTTTGTAATGCAAAAGTTTTTCAAACTCAAGGAACTTGGCTCTGATTTTAAAACTGAAATTCTGGCGGGTATAACAACTTTCCTGGCAACAATGTACATCATTATTGTAAACCCATCCATATTAGCGCAAGCCGGTATGCCTTTTAGCGGAGTATTAACCGCTACGATATTAGTCAGCGCTTTTTCAAGTATTATGATGGGCATTTATGCAAAGAACCCGATTGTTCTTGCCCCCGGAATGGGAATTAATGCTTTTTTTACTTACACAGTAGTAATTGGTATGGGCGTTGATTGGCACATAGCTTTAGGTGCTGTATTCTGGTCGGGAATTATTTTTTTATTACTTTCGGTTTTCCACGTTCGTACGCTGATCGTTAAATCGATTCCGCAGCAAGTTAGATACGGCATTGCAGTTGGTATCGGGTTATTTATTGCACTCATAGGATTTATCAATGCAAAGTTTATAGTTGCTAATTCGGCAACAATAGTTGGTTTGGGAGAAATGAATCTAATTACCATCACCTTTCTTATAGGATTAACGGTTACTTTTATTCTTGTCATCAAAAAAATAAAAGGAGCGTTAATACTTGGTATCATATTCACTACTCTTCTTTCAATTCCGATCGGTAGATTTTATGGAGACGCATCTACAATTAATTTTGGCGTTCCCACACTTGTAACCTGGAAGGGATTATTTGCGATGCCGGACTTCAGTCTCATTTTAACTTTGAATTTTGTTGAATCGTTAAAACTTTCACTTCTTCCGGTCGTCTTTTCATTTTTATTTACCGATATGTTTGATTCACTTTCCACTTTAATAGGAGTAGCGGAAGCCGGCAATTTAAAGGATAAAGAAGGTGAACCGCTGCGAATCAGAGAGTCACTAATTGTTGATTCATTCGCATCATTTTTTTCAGGTATAGTCGGAACCAGTTCAGGAACATGTTATATTGAATCAGCCGCGGGAATTGAAGAGGGAGGCAGAACTGGTTTAACTGCTGTAGTTGCGGGATTATTATTTTTGCCGTTTATATTTTTATCTCCCGTACTTTCAATTGTTCCGTCTATAGCAACTGCTCCGGCTTTAATTTTAGTCGGTGTTTTCATGACCTCTCCAATACTTAAGGTGAATTGGAAAAAGTTGGATGATGCTATTCCGGCTTTTTTAGGAATGTTTTTAATCCCGCTTACTTTCTCAATTACCCAAGGGATTATCTGGAGCTTTTTGAGTTTTACAGTAATTAAAATTGCCGTTGGGAAAGCGAAGGAAATTCATTGGATGCTTTTAGTTATAGACGCATTTGCAATACTTGCATTATTCTTAAAATGATTTGAACAAACAAAACGAATGTAATGCAAAAAACCGAGGGTGATGTTCCTGAGTTACAATCGCAAATTCATTTAGTTTCAACATAAGAGTTTGGTCGAAACAGAGTTTCGACCTACAATTATCAGCTGTAAATTCTTAAGTTAGTCCCACTAAGACTTGTGTTGTATTTTGTTAATGATTGTTGTGCCGGACCTTGAGTTACAACTCCATCTAATGTATAGGTTGAACCGTGGTTTGGGCAGAAGAATTGATTTTGTTGAAGTTGAAATTCAACGGTAGTGCCTTGATGCGTGCATGCGGCTGAAACAGCTACAAATGAAGTTTGGCTCACACGTCCAACTACAATTCCATTATTAACAACGGAACCGCCGATAGTATTTAACGGCTGATTTGCATGTAAGGTTAAATCAAGCGTTACATCTACATTTGATGGCGCTACGGGGTTGTCTGTGTTCTTTGGGCTGCAACCTACACAATAAACAAGTCCGGCTAATGCAGCGCCTTTCCCGATGGTGACTAAGAAATCCTTACGATCCATAAAACATCTCCTTGATTAAAGTATGTTAAAAAAAATCATTCAACAAAAATTTGTTAAAAATTGAAAGCCTGCACGATTGAGAATTTCAATTCATCTTTTACCGGGATCATCAATAACGAAGGTCTCTCAACTTTAAATGCCGTTAAACTGATTCCGAATTTTCCATTAACAATTAATTTATTGTTTGTCCATTTCGATGAGGCAGAAATTACAATATCTTTTGTTATTCCATGAAATGTAAGTTTACCATAAACTTTAAGACTATCTCCATTCTGCGAAATATTAGTGCTTGTAAAGTTGGCTTCGGGATATGAAAGAGCGTCGATAACTTCCATCGCATGAGAATCCCGGTTTGAATTTCCGCTATTGAAAGTTGTAACATCAACTTGAACGGATACTTGTTTGATCTCTTTTTTCCCAATATCAATTGTAATATTACTTTGAGCTTCTTTACTAATTGATTCTATTTCATGGAAAGGATGAGTAAGCTGATAGGTTATTGAAGATTCCTTCTTAACAGACTCAATCTGTTTTGTTTGAGCCGATAATATAAAACTTAGAAATAAAATTATAATTAATGACGAACCTTTAAATATTTTCATTGCATTTCCGATTAAAATGTTATAACAATCATTGCAGATGCGAAAATTGCAGTAGTTATATAACCCGCAACTTGATGATAATGTGCTTTATCCGTATGGAATTGGCGATGTGAAACTATCAAACGACCGAGCAGCGGAGTAGCGATCATTCCTGCGATGTGAAACCAAGCCAATGTTTTATGAATTGATGTTGTGCTGACTTCATCGCGACGAATCATGGGGGGAGGGGAAAGAATTGATAATAATCCAGTGAGAGTGTAGGCTGAAACAGTCAAGTTAACAAACAAATATTTCGTTTTTTCATAATCTCTTCTGCCGTACACACCGCCGTCGATAATTTTCTGACCATAATAGCAAGTTGCTAACATTAATCCGAGTGTAGTAAATCCGCCGATTTGATGAATTGATAACATGGTTCGTCTTAAACCAAGTTCGCTTTTACGGGACTCACGGGTTAACTCAGGCGCTAATCCTACTGTTCTTAAAAATCCATTTTCTCCCCATAATCCTTTTTCCATCAGGCTCATATTTTTAGGGAGCAAATTTGGTTTTACCGTTGGGAGAATAGTATCTCCATCAACAGAAATGAAATTGTGTGATAGTTCCGATTGATCAATCGAATTTTGAATTGTTTCTGAAGTGTGTAAAGTTTTGGAATTGAAGGAAAGCCCTTGAGCGTTTGTAAATGAAGAGAACAACAATAACGTGAAAAACATTGTGATAATATTTTTCAGTAAAGTTATACTTAATCTTATACCTAATTCAGATTGCATATAAAATGATCGACTTATAATCATTTAGAGTTCCTCTACCTGTGATAGTAAAAAATAGTTATTTCTTCATAAAATTGTGATGCGCAAACACAGATAATCTTGTTAACAGAAAAAAGGTGGTAAGAAAGAATCGATGTTTACAATAGATCAAATAATAAATGAAATAAGATAAACGCAATCCAATAGACTGCGTTTATCTTAATTGAGTTTACTCCAAACTATTTCGTTTGTGCAAATCTTGCATTAACTTCGTCCCAGTTCACAACATTCCACCAGGAAGAAATATAATCCGGTCTTCTGTTTTGGTAATGCAAGTAATAAGCATGTTCCCAAACATCCAATGTTAAAATCGGGAATCCTTTTACTTCAGAAATATCCATAAGAGGATTGTCCTGGTTAGCACTTGAGGTTACAACTAATTTTCCGTTGGATGCAACAAGCCAAGCCCAGCCAGAACCGAAACGAGTAGCAGCAGCATTAGAAAATTGTTTTTTAAATTCATCGAATGAACCGAAAGCACCATTAATTGCATCAGCAACAGCGCCGGTTGGAACGCCGCCGCCGTTTGGTTTCATTATTGTCCAGAACAAATTGTGGTTATAAACGCCGCCACCGTTATTTTTTACTGCAACCGGCGCTTTGGAAATTGAAGCGAAAAGCTCTTCAAGAGATTTTCCTTCCAGTTCGGTTCCGGCAACTGCGTTGTTTAAATTATTAACGTAAGCTTGATGATGTTTCGAATGGTGTATTTCCATTGTTAATTTATCGATATGCGGTTCAAGTGCATCGTATGCATAGGGAAGTTTAGGCAATTCAAATTTAGCCATAGTAGTAGTACTCCTTAATTTATTATTGATCGTATTATTAATTTCTTTAATTGATTTTCCGTAAAGGGAAAATGAGGAAAGAGCCGCTGCTTTTAAAAAGAATCTTCTCTGCATCATACACCAAAGGAATTTCCGCAGCCGCAGGTTTTTGTTGCGTTCGGATTATTGAAAACAAAACCTTTTCCATTCAATCCGTCGGAAAAATCTAATTCAGTGCCGGAAAGATAAAAAAGACTTTTGCCGTCAACAAACAGTTTCACGCCTTTAATCTCTATAACCGAATCACCGTCTCGCGGTTCGCTGTCAAATCCTAATGAATAGGACATACCGGAACAACCGCCGCCTTTAACTCCAACGCGCAGTCCAAAAGATTCAGCGATCTTATTTTCACTCATAATTCTTTTAACTTCACCGTAAGCTTTTTCAGTTATGGTTATTTCAGTTTCAAATTGAACTTCACTCATTGGTACCTCAAGAATTTCATTATTAATGTTCTTACAAGTAGTAACAAAACAAAATAGGAGAATGTTCCCGAGAGATAAAAAGAAATGAAATGTTTTGGGGAAAAGATGAATTGTAACACAGATTAATAATCTGTGTTACGGAGTGAAATATTTAAAAACCAAAAAGTGAGAGTGAGTTTTTTGCCCAATTAATGACCGGGGAAAAGTAAATTCCGAAGAAGATAACAGCGACGGCAAGTACCGAAGCATAAATGTTTTCTGCCAAAGGGAATTTAACTTGAGCAACTTCTTCTTTCGGTTTATTCAGGAACATGTGTTTCAATACGCGGACGTAATAGTAAAGTGAAACCACACTGTTCAAAACCATGATAACGGAAAGAACGATCATCTTAGCGTCTAACAAGGCGAGAAAAATATAAAGCTTTCCGATGAATCCTGCTGTTGGAGGTAAACCGGTAAGTGAAATCAGAAACACACCAAGACTAACTCCCATTAACGGCATTGAATAACCAAGTCCATCGTAGTCCGATAATTCTTCACTATTAATTTTATTGCGGATAATGATGACAACCAAAAAAGCGCCGAGATTCATTACCATATAAATAGCAAAGTAAATCAAGATGGCAATTAATCCTTGATCGGATAGAACTGCGAGAGCCGCTAAAAGATAACCGGCATGTGCGATGCTGGAGTAGGCAAGCATTCTTTTAATATTGCTTTGCCAAAGTGCGGCAAAATTACCTAAGGTCATTGTTAAGATCGCAAGAAGAACGAGGAAATCCTGCCAATAAAATGAAGGAAGAATAACCCAGGTTCCAAGTGTTGAAGTTTCCAGGAAGAAACCGGTTTTTATTAAACGGATGAGTAATGCAAAGCCTGCGGCTTTACTTGCAACGGATAAATAAGCCGTGATTGTTGTTGGCGCGCCTTCGTAAACATCAGGCGTCCAGAAGTGAAAGGGAACGGAGGAGATTTTATATCCAATTCCCGCAAAAATTAAGATCAATGAAAGATTAAGAAGGAATTTATTTCCGGCGGTTACTTGCAATAAATAATTAATTTCATAAAGATTAGTGCTTCCGGTTAAACCATACATAATCGAAATACCAAAAAGCATAATGCCAGTTGAAGATGCGCCGTAGATTAAATATTTTAATGAAGCTTCGGCGCTTCTTGTTGAAGTTTTAATAAAACCGGCTAACACATACGAGGAAAGAGAAACTAATTCAATTGAAAGATAGAGTAAAATTAAATTGGTTGCCGAAACCATGAAAAACATTCCGAGGATCATTCCGAAGATCAGCGTGTAGTATTCGCCGATCCTATCCATCGAATCATGCAATTCTTTCGAGATAATCGAAAAAAGAATTACCAGGAATGAACTGATGAGAATTATCATTTTAAAGAATGAGCCGAAAGAATCAACCGCAACCATTCCTTTCCCGGTATCATTTAGAAAAGCCATTGCGTTAGCGTTGTAATTATCCAACACAAAATAAAAAGCTACGGCTAATCCAATTAAAGAAATGTAAGGAAGAACTTTTTCTACTTTGCTCGTAATTAAATCGGCTAAGACAATTACTGCAATGAGAACGGAAATTGCAATTTCCGGGTAGAGCAACGGTAAACTATTGAAAAAATATGTTAACGGCATAAATTAAAACTCTAAGCTATTCAATTAAAATTGTATCGATGAAAAAATTGTCTGCGACTTAGCCATAAAAGTAACCATCGTGTTTACCGATGAATTCATCAAGTCCAGCATAAACGAAGGATAAACTCCGAGAATAAGAATGATAACGGCAAGAGGAACCAACATAGCATATTCTCTAAAATCAAGATCAGGAAGTTTGTTCCATTTTTCATTTAATTTTCCGAGATAAATACGTTGCAAAGTCCAAAGCATGTAGCCGGCGCCTAATAAAATTCCTGAGGTGGAGATAACAGTCAAAACACGAATTTGAACATTACTGAACGCACCGAGAAAGACGAAAACTTCGGAAATAAATCCGCTTAAACCGGGTAAACCGATTGCTGCAAAGAAAGCAAAACTTACAAAGCCGGTGTAAATTGGCATCTGAACCGCCAATCCGCCAAAGTCATTAATACCGCGTGTATGAGCTCTATCATAAATAACTCCCACAATAAGGAAGAGCATTGCGGTAATTGTTCCGTGATTGAACATCTGGAAAACGGCGCCGGAAATACCGGCAGTGTTTAGAGACGCCATTCCAAGCATTACAAATCCCATGTGTGAAACGGAAGAGTAAGCGATGAGTTTTTTAAAGTCTGTTTGAGCCATTGCACAAAGCGCGCCGTAAACAATGTTTATTGTTCCGAAAAGAGCGATCCACCAAACTAATTGCTGTGTGATTTCAGGGAAGATTGGATAATTAACTCTCAAAATTCCGTACGTACCCATCTTTAAAAGAACGCCGGCAAGAATAACGCTTATTGCAGTTGGCGCTTCAACGTGTGCATCGGGCAGCCATGTGTGGAAAGGGAACATCGGAATTTTGATTGCAAAACCGACGAACAATGCAATGTAGGCTATAAATCTTAAGTTGTTTGGATTTAACGGAGAAAGAATTCCGGTTTGCGTGTAATTCTGCGGATCCATTAAAGCAATCATATTAAACGTGAAAACTTTTGTTCCATTAGCAAGAGTTTCCGTTGCGCTTAAATACAAACCAATCATTACTAAAAGGATAAACACCGAACCGAAGAGCGTGTAAATAAAGAACTTGATAGCTGCATATTCTTTTCTTGGACCGCCCCAAATGCCGATCAAGAAATACATTGGAAGAAGCATTAATTCCCAAAAGATGTAGAAAAGGAATAAATCCAACGAAACGAAAACTCCGACCATTCCGGTAACAAGCAAAAGATACATTGCGTGATATCCTTTTAACGAATGATCAATTTTCCAGGAAGAAATAGCGGCGATAAATGAAATTAAAGCTGTTAAAAAGAGGAGAGGAGCGCTTAAACCGTCAATGCCCATGAAATAATCAACTTTAATAGTTCCCAACCAGGAAACCGTTGCAATTTCGATCCATCTGAATTTCTCAACAAATTGATACGTC
>Ga0172379_10004989_pt1 | contig 18962 bp, 21 predicted proteins | sample GrowelOW334metaG_FD_119756 | JGI IMG/M metagenome (GOLD analysis project Ga0172379, IMG submission 119756) | Groundwater microbial communities from an aquifer near a municipal landfill in Southern Ontario, Canada - Groundwater well OW334 metaG | ecosystem: Environmental > Aquatic > Deep...
CAGCTCTTCCAGAAGATGGACCGGAAATTTTCGGAGTAATAATTGCTTCTTTAGCTGGCAGCGTTGGAGTTAGATTTTTCCGAAGGAAGCGCGGGAAATAAATATGGAGGGGCGTGAATAAATCCTGTTTTTTACTGTGCCCTTAAGTGTTACAATACTCGTTGATTTTATGGTGCAAGCTTATCTCGCACAATTCATTTCTATTCTCACTCAGTTGCTGATTTTTGCAATCTTTGCGCGAGTTGTTTTGTCTTGGCTTAGGGTTTCTCCGCGCGGTGTTTTATTTTCCATAATTGTTGAGTCCACAGAGCCGATTCTTGGCTTTTTTAGGCGTTTAATTCCACCAATCGGTGGGGTTTTGGATATTTCTCCCATTCTCGCGTTTTTCGTTTTGGATATTCTTAGAAGTATTCTTGTAGGATTTTTAACATGAAGATTTACAACACATTTTCGAAGAAAAAAGAAAAATTTGTGCCAATTAAAAAAGGTGAGGTTTCGATGTATGTTTGCGGGCCGACTGTGTATGACGTGGCTCATCTTGGTCATGGGCGTGCAGCCGTTTCGATGGATTTAATAAGACGTTATTTGGAATATAAAGGCTTTAAAGTCACATTTGTTAGCAATATTACGGATGTTGATGACAAAATAATTAAGCGTGCAGCACAGGCCGGAATAAGCGAAAAAGAGTTGGCCGAGAAAATTATTCCGGAATATGAAAAGGATTATGCGGCGCTGAATGTTTTACCTCCGACAAATAGGCCGCTTGCCACGCAGTATATAAAAGAAATGGTTAAGCTTGTGGAAACTTTAATGGAAAAGGGTTTTGCGTACAAAACTTCGGATGGTGTGTATTTTGAAGTCTCCAAGTTTAAAGAATATGGAAAATTGTCCGGGCAAAAACTCGATGAGCTGCAGTCCGGTGCGCGCATTGCTGTTGATGATAAGAAAAAGAGTCCGTTAGATTTTGCCTTGTGGAAGGCTACAAAAGAAGGAGAACCTTCGTGGGATGGTCCGCTTGGCGTTTCCGGCAGACCCGGTTGGCATATTGAATGTAGTGCGATGAGCAAAACACTGCTTGGCGAAACTTTTGATATTCATGGAGGTGGTGCGGATTTGATATTCCCCCACCACGAATGTGAAATTGCGCAGAGTGAAGCGGCAAATGGCAAACAGTTCGTGCGTTTTTGGGTTCACAACGGTCATGTGATGGTAAATAGCGAAAAAATGTCCAAGTCGCTTGGAAATTTTACGACTTTGCAGGAAATCTTTAAGAAATATAATCCCCTGATTGTGCGATATTTGCTTATTTCTACGCATTACAGGCAACCGCTCAATTTTACTCCGGAGGTGCTAGATCAGGCTAAAAATTCATTGCAGAGAATTCATGATTTTGCCCGTGGGTTGAAGAATGGATATGAGAATTTGCCGGAAGAAATTGATGGTAAAAAGAAAACTGTTGATGCAAATCATGAGAAAAAAGATTTTGAAGAGATGATGGATAATGATTTTGAAGTTTCCGGAGCTTTATCGATTGTTTTTAATCTTATAAATAGCGTAAATGGTCTCAAGTCGACGGGTAAATTAACAAAAAAAGACGTAGACGAAGCTGATAAGTTTTTACAGGACATCGATGCGGTTTTGGGATTGATTTTTGTGAAAGAAAAAGCGCTGCCTGCGGACGTCGAGGCTTTAATAGCCGCGCGCAACGAAGCCCGCAATAACCGCGAATTTAAGCGCTCGGATGAGATTCGCGCAGAGCTTGAAAGCAAGGGGATAATACTTGAGGACACAAAAAACGGTACTACTTGGAAGCATTCACTTTAATTTATGATTAAACAATTTCTAAAGAGAATAATTTTTGACAGGCGTGAAGAAATTCCATTTATGATTTTCTTCTCGTTTTTGGTCACATTCGCGATTGCTCGTACTGTGTCTTATTCAATTTACTTCGATATAGTTCCGGATTTTTTATTTTTTGTAAAAACAATTTATATAAAAGGTAATCACATTCATCATTTTAATTTTGGAATAATCCTTATTTCTTTGGCGGGATTTTTTAGTCTAACCGATACTGTGCGCAAACATGTAAGGTCCATTGCGCTTTTGTATGGCGTAGGATTGGCTTTAATCATGGATGAATTCGGTTTGCTTGTAACTCTAAATCAAGATGTTTATTGGGGCCGCAGAAGTTTTGATGCGATTATAATTACCGGATTGATATTGCTGAATATCGTTTATTTTAAAGGTTTCTGGATGGTTATGGGTCGCAGATTTAAAAAGATTTTGAAATTTTTTAAGGGTTTCAGAAAGGCCTTCGAAATAAAGAAATAGGTTTTGAACTTTATTGTTTAATTAGGCCATCGGCGATCTGCCAAACGTCTCCGGCGCCCATGGTAATAATAACGCCGAAATTATGAGTTTCTTTCTTTGTATATTCTAAAGTTTTTGCCAAGCCGTCCCCAAAAACCGCGATTTTGCGATTTTTGTTAATCTCTTCCACAAGGTGCTCGGGCGAAACGGAGGCAACGTCTTTTTCTGAATCTCTAGCTCTGTAAATGTTTGGGATAATCACCTTATCCGCCTGTTCAAAGCAAGTGCCAAAGTCTTTTAATAGCGATCTGGTGCGGCTGTATTGATGAGGCTGGAAAATAACGCACACTTTTGCCTTTGGAAATTTCTCGCGCACTGCCTCAAGCGTTGCTCTTATTTCTGTTGGATGATGAGCGTAATCGTCAATTATTACCGTTTTGCCGATGTGCCCTTTGATTTCAAACCTTCTAAATGCTCCACGGTAAGCATTTAAACTCTTTAAAATGTTTTTAGGTGTAATTCCAAAATGAATTCCAAGTGCTATGGCTGCCAAGGCATTTATCCTATTATGTTCGCCCGGAATTTGCAGATCAAATTCACCTATTTTCTGGCCATTATTTATTATCTCATTTTTATTCAAAAAATAGTCTGTTGATGGTTGTGTGTTGCTATATGTAAAAAGATTTGCCCGATTTAAATGTTTCTTTAACAAGTTTTGCAGCAGCTTATCGCTTGAATCACTATTCAAATTTGCGAACATAAAGCCATCTTTTGGCAGTTTCTGTGCAAACTCATCAAATGCGCTCATGTAATCTTCAAAGTTTTTGTAATAATCCAAGTGATCTGGTTCAAGGTTATTTAAAATAATTATTTTTGGCTGATAATTCAAAAAAGCGCGCATATATTCGCATGCTTCCAGTACGAGGATTTTGCTTTTACCAATGCGAAAATTTGAATTTCCAAGCTCGTGAATTTTTGTGCCAATAATTACCGTTGGGTCAAAACCGTTTTCGATCAGCATTTTGGAAACCATTGCAGTTATTGTGGATTTCCCATGTGTGCCACAAATTGCAATTGTATAAAATTTGCGTGTTAATTCCCCTACTGCCTGCGGATAAGTCAAAATCGGGATTTTTAGTTTGTGAGCCATTTTTATTTCCGGATTTGAGTCCGGAATTGCAAGTGAACGCACCACTAAGTCCACATTTTTATCTATATTTTTCTCATTATGGCCAATTAAAACTTTTGCGCCTGCATTCTCTAAATGTTTAGTTAGAGCCGATTCTTCGGTGTCGCTGCCACTTATTCTTTTCCCACTATTTAAAAGTATCTGGGCAAGTGCGCTTACGCCAATTCCGCCAATCCCTACGAAATGAATTTTCTTACTCTTCTCTAGGAAATTTGTTTCCATGTCTATATTGTAATCTGTTATACTGACGGAGTGAATAGCTTAAGTTTAACAATTATTTATTCGGTAATTGCAGGGTCTGCCACTTTTGTGGGTCTTTTTCTGGTTTTACGCTTTAAGGAATGGACAAAAAAGCACTCTATCTATCTTATAAGTGCTGCGGCCGGGGTACTCATGACGACCGCTTTTTTTCACCTTTTGCCTGAGGCTATAGAGTTGGCGGCAGATTCACTTAGCATGTTTTCGTCGCCTTATTTCTTTGTTTTGCTAGGCTTTGGGGTGCTTTATATAACTGAGCAAGTGATTGTTATTCATTCCTGCGCCGAAGAAGATTGCGAAAATCACAGCTTTGGTATCATTCCCGCTATTGGAATAGGAATTCATTCACTTATGGATGGAGTTGTTATAGGTGTTGGGTTTGAAGTTAGCAATACGATTGGTATTTTGACCGCTATGGCTGTTATTTTGCATGAATTGCCGGAAGGAATATTTACTTTTGGTATTCTTGTACATTCTCATCTTTCAATTAAAAAATCGATTATTTATACATCTCTTGTTGCCTTGGCAACTCCCGTTGGTGCGATAATTTCTTATTTTGCGATCAAGAGCATCGAACCACTATTCCTTGGTAATATGCTCGCGTTTGCAGCAGGAACCTTCATTTATATTGCAGCATCGGATTTGATTCCACAAACTCATAAAGTTTCAAGAAAGGCCAATGTCCCATTCGTATTGGCCGGAAGCGTTTTTATAATGATTATTGCAACCTTTTTGGGGCATTAATATGATGAACGGTCCACATATTTCGCGCACAACTAAGTTTGTATTAATAGCAGAATTTATTCTTTTGTCTTATATGCTGTATGTGTTAAGCACGTCACTTTATAAGAGTTATCAGGTGGATAAATTCATAGCAACCGCCGAAGAGGAAAATGTAAAACTGGAACACTCAAATTCACTTTTGATTGAGGATTATGAGTACTACAGGTCTGATGCTTATAAGGAAAAAATAGCCAAGCAGAATTTTGGGCTAATCCGTCCTGGCGAGGAAGTTATAATTCTTGCGAAGGACACTACCAGCATTTTTTCTCCCGAACAAAAAGCCGATGAAATTTCCAAGCAGTATTACAGCGGCATGAGCAATGCTCACAAGTGGTTTTTGTTTTTCTTTGATAAGGAAAGGTTCTCGAATTAAAATTTGGTGTCAGAGGCCGGGATCGAACCGGCGACCTTGGGCTTATGAGTCCCACGCTCTAACCAGCTGAGCTACTCTGACAAATGCCTGGCCCATTATACCTTAAATGTTTTTACTTTGACCATATTTTAATATAAACTCCTATTTGCGGGGTGGAGCAGAGGCAGCTCGCAAGGCTCATAACCTTGAGGCCGTGGGTTCGAGTCCCACCCCCGCAACCAAGAATTTAACCCCAAAATTATATGAAGAAAGTGTTTCTGTTCGTGTTTTTGTTGTTACTTGCCGGATGTGCGCAGACAGTTACTCCCTCTACCACTACAACCACAACTACAACTACAACTACCGTACCTGTAGCTGATCAGCTCACGCAATCGGAAAACAACCAACCCGAAAAAGTTATTGATCTAAACATTTATAAAAAGTGGAAGTTACCACAACGCGTAGTTAGTGCTAATCAGTCATATTTTAAGGACTCGGGAGTAAGTGACTGCATCGGACTTGAAAATGGTTTTGTTGATGGTGGAGATTTGTTAAGTACCTTAATAATTGACTCTGATGCAAGGAAGCTAATGAATTTGAAGGCTTATTCAAGCGAATATGTGCTTAAACTGGAGAATGCAGTAGTTAAAGCGACTCATGAAAAATATAGTTCTGATTTATATGCGTTTAGCGTCTGTCATTTGAGCGACAATGTGGACATCGTTGCAGGAATTTTGTGGCCAACGGGCAAATCTTCTACAGATTCCAGTTTTGGTGAAAGAAAAATTTTGGTTCTTGTAAATAATTCTTCGCCGGTCTTTTTTGAAAATGTTTCAACACTTAACAAGACCGCTACCGGTGCGGGAGTTATGCCATGTAGCGCGACGCTTAGTGCTAATCAAAATGTTTTATGGAGTTGCTTCACAGGGCTCCACTTTAATGGAAGTCAGGTTGATGGCTCAAAGATGACTGAATGGACATTATCTCTTATTGGGGGAATCCCGTTGAAAAGAGATTATGTTGATTGGAATTAAATCAGCATGCGTATTAACGCGACTCAATATATCTCTGCAGAATGATCAGCGCAGCAATGGCGTCATCTCCACCTTTTTTGCGTCTGTCCGCACGGAAAGGAATTTTAGAAAGCGCTTCTTGAGTACTTCCAAATTCATCCACATACGATATTGGCAGCATAAAGAGCCGCGCCAATTTTTCGCCTAACTTTCTTATTTTTAACGAACCTCCGGTCTCTTCATTGTCTTCGCCAAGAGGAACCCCTATAACAATTAAAGAAATCCCCTCTTCTTTTACTATTTTTCTGAGTCGTTCGATAATTTTATTTTGCGAAACAACCAAAATGCTTTCCCTCGGGAAAGCCATTTGTTGTGATTCGTCACTCACGGCATAACCAACCCGTTTTGAGCCGATATCAAGAGCAAGAATTTTTCCCATAGCTTTATTTGCGTTCTACCACTTCGATTTGCAAACCGGTTTCTACTCCTTCGCCAAGGCTTATCTTAATGTCGTATGTTCCAACCGCCTTGATCTGTTTTGGAATAATAATCGCTTCGGCTGGTATTTCTACATTGAATTGAGCCTTTACTGCATTAGCAATGTCTCCGCCTTTAACACCTCCGTAAAGAGTGCCTTGCTTTGTAATTTTCTTCTCTACCTTAACTTTAATGCCCTCAAATCTGCGTTTCATCTCTTCCAATTGGCCTTTTAATTGTTCTTTTTCAATCAACATCTGCTTGCGTTTTTCTTCCCAAATTTTAACAACAGCCTCAGTTGCAATTACTGCCTTTTTTCGTGGTTGCAAAAAATTGCGGAAATATCCGTCTTTCACATTTTTTGTTTCGCCTTTAGCGGCAACTCCTTGTACTGAATCTAAAAATATTACTTTCATATTGTTGATGTTATGGATTTGATTACTATTTAGTTGTAGTGGTTTCCTCTACTACAGGTTCCGCAGGTTCTTCCGTTTTTGGTTCCTGTGTTAGATAGGGCATTATAGACAGCCTGTCGCTGTGGAAATCCAGACTGTTTGCCCCAAAAGGGATAGTAGCCTTTGGAAGCGCATAGAAGTATACCGGGGTTGAGATAAAAACAACAGGGATTTCTTCAGAAATAACCCTCGAGAGTTCCGAGAGCAGTTTTTCCTTATCTTTTGGGGTAGGTTCCTTCCTGATGGCTTCTGTTAGGCCATCTGTCCTAAAACTCTTAAAATTAGAGAAATTGAGCCCCAATGCGTTGGCCTGAGAGGAATGAAGGAGTGGATAGGCATCGCGGTTATAGCCCATGTTCTGCTTCATTAGGAGCATGCTGTAACGTCGTTCGTTGATCTGTTTTATAAGTTCTTCGCCTTCGGCTACTTGAACAATCACTTCTATGCCGGCTTCTTTTAATTGTTTTTTAATTTCATTTGCCAGGTCTTCCGGTATTTTTGACATCGAAAGAAGTGTAAAAGTTACTTTTTCTCCTTTGTCATTTGCCCTCATCCCATCTGCGCCTTTTTTAAATCCAATATCTTCCAGAATTTTCTCTCCCGCCACTTTGTCTACTGCAAAAGTTGTATCATCTTTGTGGTCTGCAAGGTCTATGGAATCAACTCGCTGCTCTCCTGCGAAAATAAATTTACTTTTATCTAAAATCATCGCAATTGCTTTTCTTATTTTCTTTTCCTTTAAAATTGGATGATCCGTATTGAAGTAAAGAGCGGTAAATTGGTTTAAAGTGTATGGATATAGCGTAAATTTTGCGTTTGTTGCGAGTGATTTAGCATTTTCACCGCCGGAATTTATTTTGCTCATGGAGTTCATAAATCCCGCATCTTCAGTAAGGGCATTTTCATTGTTATATGTAAAAAATCTTATTTTTGGTATGGCTGGCTTTGTGTCGTAATACTTATCAAATTCCACCAAGTCTACATAATCACCATTGGAATCCAAGTTCACAGAGCTTACTTTGTATGGACCGGTTCCAATTGGTTTTAGATTAAATGTGGACTTTTCCAGATCTACAATTGGCGTTCCTTCCAAAAGATGTTTTGGCAAAATTCCAACAACGAGATTTGAGACAAAATATGAATTAGGCTTTTTAAGTGTGAATTCAACTGTGCTTTCTGCAGTTTTCTTCACTTCTATCCCATCAAAAGAATTTTTTAAAATTGAATTTTTAAAGCCCGGATCTTGAATCACATCTTTAAATGTAAAAACAACGTCGTCTGTAGTAAAAGGCTTTTCGTCGTGCCACAAAACGTCATTTCTAAGCTTAAAAGTATATTTTAGACCGTTTGAACTTCTGTCTACGCTTTCGGCCAAATCGGTATAGAAATTTCTTTTTTGTGGATCATATTTCATAAGTCCGGAAAAAATCATTTCGGACATATCGCGATCAGCATCATTAAAATCAGCAAAAAGAGGGTTTAAAATCTTTATTTTTCCTACAAATCCTTCCGCAAACACACCTTTTTCGTTTTTCGTAACAAATTTAAAATTGGAAAAAAGAAGCTGTCCAACCGAAACAAGTAATATTGCGACAAGCAAACTTATCAAAAACTTCTCCCCGGCCTGCATGTAAGAGAAAATCCTAAGGAGCTTCTTTAATGGGGTCATTTTACTTATTTAACGAATATGAAAGCCAGAGAAGTCAGTATGAATAATACGGACATTACTGCAGTAAATATGAAAAGAATCTTATCTATTCCGCGTTTGCTCCTGTAAAATTCGCCACCGCCGCCCATAGTTGCAGAAAGTCCAACGCCTTTGTCTTGAATTAAAATGCTCAGAACAAGCAATATTGATACAACTACCTGGAAGATGATTAGAGCTGATTTCATGGTTATTTGTTGCTAATAATTAAATGTTCCACCCAGTTAATGAGGCCGAATGCCAGGCCGGCAACCAGATAAGTGGCCAGACCTCGAACCTCAAAAGTAACTCCCTTGACCACTATGGTATCTATAATTACCTTAAAAATCCAGAAAATTATGCCATTTAAGATTATAAGTGAAAGTCCAAGGGTAATTATCTGAAGTGGAAAGGTCAAAAGTTTGAGGATTGGTTTGACGATTGAGTTTAAAATTCCCATTACAAGGCCGCCTAGTACAAAGAATTTTAGGCCACCGGTATATGTTAGGTCTTGTGGCATGAAATATATGACGCCGTATAGGGCTGCGCCATTAAGGATGATGCCAATTAGGATTTTCTTTAACACGCGCAAAATTATACCATATTGGCTTTGTTTTTTTGAGGATTTTTAAGAGAGTGTTATTTTCTTACGCCAAGCTTTACCTTTTTGCCGTCGATTTCCAGTTCGTCCTCTGCGTCCCACTCAAAATCCCCTCCTTCTTGAATTTCGATGGCGAGAGTTTCACGTTGAATGAAGTCGGCAAAGCGGGTTACTGCTTCTTGAATTTCTTTTGGCGCGTCTATGTAGACGTAGATGCGGTCGGAAATGCCGAAGTCTGCTTTTTTGCGTAGTTCTTGAACAAAGCGGACGATGTCGCGAACGTAGCCTTCTTCCAGTAATTCTTGGGTAATCTTTGTGTCTAGGCTTACCAAGATTCCGTCTTCGCTTTCCACGTCAAAGCCTTCGCTACCTTTATAGCCAACCTGGACTTCTTCTGCAGTTAGGGTGAACTGAGCTTTTCCTTCTTTTGGCAAAACTATCGAGCCGTCAGATTCAATTCTAAAATCTCCCTTCTTTGTAAGCTCTATGATCTTTTGAGTTTGCGGTCCGAATTTTGGCCCTATTTTTCTGGAATCCGCAGTTATGCAAATGGTCGCGATTTTTCCTTCTTTTTCAAATTGAATATCTTTTACATTTAGTTCTTCCAATATTACATCGCGGTAAGCTTCCACAAGTTTTTGTGGCACTTCTTTTGGTAGCGCAAGTAATAATGTGGCGAGTGGTTGGCGCACTTTAATATTATTTTTCGAGCGTAGTTTTAGTGCCAAAGAAACTATTGTTCTTACGGCGCGAATTTCTCTATTTAATTCTTGTTTGATTAATTTTTTATTTAAAGTTGGCCAGTCGGTAAGATGAACCGAAACTTCGCCGGTTAGATTTTTATAAATTGTGTCGGCGACGAATGGCATAAATGGAGCTAGCAATTTGGTGAATGTAACTAGCACTGTGTGAAGCGTTGCATATGCATTTGATTTGTCGCTGTCGCTTTCGCTTTTCCAAAATCTTCTGCGGCTTCTGCGCACGTACCAGTTTGAAAGATTATCTACGAAAGCCATCATTGGTCGCGTGGATTTTGTGAGGTTATATTCTTCCATATTAAATGTTACTTCTTCCACCAATGCGTTTAATTCCGAGAGTATCCATTCGTCGAGTTTATTTGTGGATTTGTCTACTTTGTCTACCGGTGTCCACCCGTCGATATTGGCGTAGGTAACAAAGAAACTGTATGTGTTCCAAAGTGTGAGCGTAAATTTCTTCACAAGTTCTTCCACGTGCTTTTCGGAGAATCTTACGTCCTCTGCAAGTGGTGCCGTTGATGTGTAAAGAAAGAATCTGGTTGAATCAACTCCATGATTTTCGAAGAGTGCCGATGGGTCCGGATAATTTTTCTTTCGCTTGGAAAGTTTCTCGCCATTTGCGGCTAATAAAATTCCATTTACTATTACATTTTTGAATGCCGGTTTGTCGAATAAAGTTGTGGCCAAAACGTGGAGCGTATAAAACCAACCGCGAGTTTGATCCAGTCCTTCCGCTATAAAATTTGCCGGAAAATTATCTTCAAATTCTTTTTTATTTTCAAATGGATAGTGGAGTTGTGCATACGGCATGGATCCACTTTCGAACCAGCAATCCATCACTTCCGAAATTCGTTTCATGTGTTTGCCGCAGTCGTCGCATACCAATTCTATGTCGTCAATGTATGGTTTATGTAGATCGAGCTCCCCTTCTCTTTGTGGGAGTTTTTTGCCGATTGAATTTTCGCCAAGTTCTTTAACGGAACCTACGCATTTTTGCTTTCCGCATTCACACTGCCAAACAGGAATTGGGCATCCCCAGAACCTGTTGCGGGAAATATTCCAGTCGCGGGCGCCTTCTAGCCATTTGCCAAATCTTCCTTGTTGAATGTGGTCCGGAACCCAGTGGATCTTCTTGTTGTTCTTGAGCATTTTCTCCTTTATGTCGGTAACGCGAATGAACCACGCACGTGTGGAATAATTCAAGAGTCGCGTGTCACAGCGCCAGCAATGAGGATAGCTGTGTTTGAAATTCTTAGATGCAAAAAGTTTTTCTTCTGTTTTTAAGTAATCTTTTATGTTTACATTTATACTTTGATCGTAAGCAGCTTTGCCTGCCCATGGCCCAACTTCTGGCTTAAATGTACCGTCCATTTTTACGTGACAAATAGGGTCTACCTTCTCTCTTTGGCCTATTTTAAGGTCATCTTCGCCGAAAGCAGGTGCAATGTGAACAACGCCGGTGCCATCTTCTACTGTAACGAAATCGGCTAACAAAACTCGATAACAGTCCGTTCGGTCTTTGTAGAATGGGAAAAGTGGCTCGTAATGGGTGCCTGCGAGGTCTTTAATATTAATTTGTTCCACTTTGTAATTGCTCTGTTCGCTATCTGGTTCAGGTGAACTAACTTCTGAAAGAACGGCTTCAACACGATTTTTTGCAAGAATGAATTTTTCTCCTTCTGATTCAACAAGAACATATTCAATTTCCGGATTCATCGCCAAAAACATATTTCCCGGAAGCGTCCATGGAGTTGTAGTCCAAGCCAAAACAAACGCGCCCTTGTATTTGCCTTCCAGAAGTTTGAACTTTAAAGTTACCGAAGTGTCCGTAACGTCTTTATATCCTTGAGTCACTTCGAAATTGGAAAGCGGAGTCTCGCATCGTGGGCAAATATGCATGCTCTTAAAGCCTTCATAAACCATACCCTTCTCCCAAATGCTTTTAAAAACCCACCATATGGATTCCATGTAGTTATTCTGCAGAGTTGCGTAGCTATTGCCAAAATCCACCCAGCGGCCAATGCGTTTTAAAAGTTTTTCCCACTCAGCCGTGTAGCGAAAAACGCTTTTTCGGCATTGTGAATTAAATTCTGCCACTCCCATTTTTTCTATATCTTTGCGGCCGGTAAGCTTTAATTCTTTCTCGATTTCGTATTCCACAGGAAGTCCGTGGCAATCCCAGCCGTTAACGCGCGGCACGTAGTAGCCGCGCATCGTCCAATAACGAGTTACCGCGTCTTTGAGTGCATTAGCCAAAATGTGGCCATAATGAGGCAATCCATTGGCAAATGGAGGTCCATCAAAAAACACATATTTCTCTCCATTTTTGCGATTTTCCAAGGATTTTTCAAAAATTTTCTCACGTTCCCAAAACTCCAGCATTTCATGTTCCATTTTTGGAAGGCTTTTTCTTGCGTCTACCGGATTGAAAGATGGCTTTTTCATAATTTTTTAAAATTAAAAAATCCTTGATATTTACAAGGATCCTTGTGTTCAAGGACGGTACCACCTTGCTTCTCCAGCTTCCGATGCTGTGATCGGTAACCGGGGCTCTTAATCTGCGTTTTTAACGCGGTCTACCGCGGGAAATTCTACTTTTACAACCTGTAAAGGCGGTAATTTCTTTTTCCTCTGGTCCTTAGCGGAATGAAAGATTGATATATCCCTCATTGGCAAAATGCCATCCAGATTTCTTGGTAAGATTATACCTATTAGTTTTTTATTGTCTAGATATTGACATAACTTGGATTTTAACATTAATATGTCGTTCGTAAAATCTTAACCTAATACTATATGAAAGAAGGTTGTAATGGAGACTTTAGCCCTGAAATATGTCCAAAATGCAAAATAGATCCATTGGATTGTCCTTTGGCCTCAGAAGACGGTTCAATTGCTCCAACTCTGACTCCAACTCTGAGGGGTGTCTCTGAAGAGGAGTTAAATGCTCTAATTTCTGACGTTGATGCTACTACTATCCAAGATATTGATCCAAATACTGATAGGTTGATTCAAGAGCTTGTTGAAGGTACAAATAGCTTTATAAGTGCGGCGCAACGAGTATATGGAGGACAAAAATTTGATGGACCTTCTTCTGTGGCAGTTCGCCAAACTCAAGAGGAGCTTGATCAAACTTTAGGTGCACCAGATTCTAAACCAAAAGCTAATTAAACTCTTTTTAACTCCGGATCCGAAAATATTTTACTTTCCTGAGGGAAAACTTGCCCCTGATATTTGGAGGTCTTCTTTGTAGAATAAGGCACAATTGCCTTTGAGCTCATCGGTTCGAAAGCAAGTTGGCAAACGCGCATGCCCGGGTAAAGCGCAACCGGCATTCTGTTAATATTTGTAATTTCCAGCGTAATTGTCCCTTCAAATCCCGCATCAATAAATCCTGCGGTTGAATGAATAATGATTCCAAGCCTGCCAAGAGAGCTGCGGCCTTCCACGCGTGCCACCAAATCATCAGCGAGCTTAATTTTCTCCATAGTTACTCCCAAAATAAATTCGCCTGGCTGAACTATAAAAGACTCCCCTTCTTTGGTTTCTACCAAACTCGTCACTTCTTTAAAACTCTCTGGATTTTTTGGATCCAAAATCGCCTGTTTTGAATGATTGAAAATCCTAAAAAACTTTCCAAGTCGCAAGTCGGCAGAAGAGGCGTTTATGTTTGATATATGCCCATTATCCGGTGATTCGATAACTATTTCACCTGTCTCTATTTTCTTATAAATGTCGCGATCCGAAAGTATCATAAATTTGTTGTGTCAATTTCCAATTTTTTACAGATTGCCATTAAAATTCTTTCCATTTTATCCATCCTTGCTTCGAGATTGGTGAGCCTTCCATCAAAATTATTTAGTTTTAATTGAATGTCCAAAAACTTGTCATCCATTCTCCTCATCTGTGCAGCCTGGCAAAGTTGTTCCAATTCCGAGTCATGGACAACTTTGGCTATGTAATCCAATTTGTCGTGACTTATTCTGAGTTCTGAAATTTGTTGTGTAACCATATCTAGGTCTATTTGAAGGGCGTAAAGTTGCTTTGCCATTAGGCTAGGAGTTAAAAAATATACTCGTAACCCTAGCATAGCGAGATTAAATTTTTCTAAACTTTTTATTAAAAATTTCTAAACCTTGAGCTTGTAATTTTCCACCAACTTTTGCGCAAGGCCAGTATAATTTCCGGGAGTGAGCGAAAGCAACCTCTTCTTGTCTCCTTCCGGAATTTTGAGTTGCTTAACGAATGCTGATATTTCCTTGTCCGTTAATTTCTTTCCGCGACTCAATTCTTTGAGTTTTTCATAAGCGCCTTCGATCTTGTTTTTTCGCAGAACTGTTTGAATTGGCTCTGTTAAAACTTCCCAGTTGTCATTTAAATCTTCGGCCAATTTGTCTTCATTAATTTCCACCTTCTGCAGGCCGTTCATTAGGCTTTTGTAAGCCAAAACACTGTAACCAAAGGCTGAACCTATGTTGCGTTCCACAGTCGAATCTGACAAATCTCTCTGCATGCGTGAAATCGGCAATTTTTCCGCCATGTGGCGAAGCAGTGCATTTGCAACGCCCAAATTTCCCTCTGCATTTTCAAAATCAATTGGATTTACTTTGTGTGGCATTGTAGAAGAACCAACTTCTCCTGCTTTTACCCTCTGTTTGAAATATTTCATCGCAATATACATCCAGAAATCGCGAGAAAGATCGATTAAAATTGTATTTATGCGTGCAACTGCATCAAAAAGTTCCGCCATTGTGTCGTGTGGCTCAATTTGCGTTGTGTATGGGTTTGGTTGTAGGCCAAGGTAAGCGAGAAATCTGTGAGAAACGCTATTCCAATCAACTTCCGGATATGCAACCAAATGCGCATTGAAATTTCCAACCGCGCCATTGATTTTTCCTGTGTGTTCGACTCTCTTTAAAATTTCAATTTGCTTTTCTAGTCTGGCGACCACGTTTATTAATTCTTTTCCAACTGTTGTTGGGCTCGCAGGTTGGCCATGAGTGTGCGCCAACATCGGCACAGCTTTATATTTTTGTGCCATTTGATGAAGCGCAACCACAACGCCGGAAGTAACCGGCAAAAATTCCTTTGTGCAGAAATCTTTAATGATTAAAGCATAAGAAAGGTTATTAATGTCCTCGGAAGTGCAGCTAAAATGTATAAATTCGCCAAGTTCAAGAAGCGAAGGATAAGCCTTTAAATGCTCTTTGATGAAATATTCAACCGCTTTTACGTCGTGATTCGTCGTGGCCTCAAACTCTTTAACTCTTTTGGCATCCAAAACCTCAAAATCCGTAGAAAGGCTGCGCAAAATCTTGATTTCTGCATCTGTTAAAAGTCTTGTTCCATCCAGTTTTACCTCATTGCACAGAAAAATAAACCATTCCAATTCTACAAAAAGTCTGTAGCGAATAAGCGCATATTCAGAAAAATAAGTCTCCAAATGGCGCACTTTTTCGCGGTAACGGCCATCTAATGGTGAAATTGCGGTGAGTGTGTCTATCATGGAGTATAGAATAGTGAAATTCGGTGTTTTTCACAAGGAATATTCTGACAATCAATGTTTTTACTTGTGTCTAATTTCTTCTGGCATTAAACTGCCCTAAAAGGTGGTAAATTTTATATTTTTAACACAAAAAAAGTATGAGGAAAATTTCGGTTTTTGCCCTAGGTATTATTGCCATGGTGGCACTTAGTGGTTGTGGTAGCACCGGTTCCGTATCAATTGAACCAACAAATGTGCAACCCGGTATGAATGTTGCCGCTATTATTAGCGAAAATGGTGACATGAGGTTTTATAGCTTGGTATCTTTGGAGGAAGGTGGAACTTCTTTTGCCGTCAAGTTTATTAATGGCGATGAATATTCTATAGAAAAATCTGAAATTAAATATGTTGTTCCTGCTAAGCTTGATTTAAAAGTGGGAGATTCGGTTGTTGCTCCAAATTCATACACCTATGGAACTTTTATGCGTGGCAAGATTAAGGAGGTAAAATCAAACGCCTATGCCGTCACTTGGGATAATACTGCAAGCGGTCTTGCGGATGAGGATGTTGCGTTTGGCAGAATTCTTCCGGGAAATTTGGTAACTTACAAATGTACAGTAGAGCCATGTTTCTTAAAATAGAGGTATTCGTTAGCTAATAGTTAAGGGGAGCTTTATATTCTAAGGCTCCCCTTTTTTGTTTGTTTAAATGTGGTTATTTCGCGAGTATAATCGGCAATATATGGACGCGCTCGGTTTTATTAAGGAATTCCAGAAGCTTTATACCGGTTCACCACAGATTTCTCACTGGACCCGCCAGAGCGAAAATTGCGATTACGGAGACATAATTGTCGTCTCTAAGAATTCCTACATGTGTTTTTGGAGTTCTAATTTGGAAAACTGTCTTTATTGTTATGAATCTCGCAAAAATCTTGATTGCGCGGACTGCACCTTTTGCGAAGACTGCGAACTTTGTTACCAGTCCATAGATTGTGTGCGTTGTTATGGCTCAAATCATCTGCAGGACTGCAAGCAATGCAGAGATTGCTCTTTTTGCTATTACTGCACCGGCTGTAACGATTGTTTTGGATGCGCCGGCTTGCAGCGCAAGCAATACAATATTTTTAATGTGCAATATTCTAAAGATGAGTATTTAAAGCGAATTGCAGAGCTTAAAAAAACGCCCGAAGCCGAAATTCAAAAGCAATTTGAAGCCGTGCAGGTAAAAACGCCGCGGGTTTTTATGCATCAGATGGACAACCAGAATTGTTTTGGGGATTATCTTTTACACAGCAAAAACTGTTATTGGTGTTTTGACAGTTATTTATGTGAGGACAGTCTTTATATTTTTAATGCAAATTTGGAGAGAGGTACAAAAGACTGCGTGGACTGTGGCCCAATTGCAAATACTTTTGAGCGTTCTTATGATTTGGCTTATTGCGGCTATTTATTTGACTGCAAGCATTGTTATTGGTGTGATTATTTGAATGATTGTGATTGGTGCATAAACACGTGGAATGCAAATCACTGTTTTGGGTGTGTTTATATTAAGCATAAGGAATATTTGTTTTTGGATAAGCCGATTTCTAAAGAGGAATACAACAAAATCGTGCCGCGAATTAATGCGGAGCTCGCCAAAATGGGAATTATAGATTTATATGGATTGGTGAATTATAAGGTTTAAATTCACTGTCTCATATTCATTTCCACCGTGTCGCTTGGGCATACAAGTACGCCTTCCATGTCTGTGAAGACTTTGAGGTAGTATTTTGATTGTTCGTTGCGAACAAATGAGCTTGCGCTGCCAATTGCGCCAAGAATTCCGCCCTGCGCTTTTAATTGATCCTCTGTGCTTTGTGCAATTTGTATTGGTAGGGAGAAATCTATGCTCCTTGTTTCTCCGGCTTTCATGTCGAAAGATTCGTTTAATGTCTTAATGCCCATTTCTAAGTTCTTTTGCACAGGTCCGTTTGCGCTATTTATGCTCCATTCTTTTTGCATCACCACTTTCATGCTTTTTATGTGCTGATCGCTTGTGGCTGTAAGTGTGATTTTTCCGCTTACCGATGCAGTTTGTTTATTCATTTCCGGATTTACTTCCAATTTTACTTTTCCCACGCCAATCCCAAGCCAATTTTTAATTTTGCCCCATAGAGAAGTTGGTGCTGCCATAAAATTAGTTATTTAAATTATAACTTGAAGCTTTTTTTGACCGAGGAAATTCTATCTTCCACTTTTTTTTGTAGATTTTTGTCGTTTAAAGCCAGGATTTTGATTGCTGCAAGTGCTGCGTTCTTTGGATCAATAACTGTCATAGATGGCGTATCGGAAGGCATAACTACGCTTGAGTGAATATTTACAAGGTAGTCGGCTTTGTCGGAAAAAGGTGGACATGCAATTACCGGATGAATGCTCGAAGCGGCAATTACTCCCGAAAGACCGTTGCTGCGCCCTGCACATGTTATATAAACAACCTGATCTTTTTTATTGGTTTCTTTTATATATTCAACGCAAAGTTCCGGCACTTTGTGTGCTGAAAGAACTTTTATTTCGTATGGTGCGGCGAACTTATCCAGTTCGTCCGTAATTTTTTTTGCGTGGTCTTTATCTGACTCTGAACCCAAAATAATTGAAATCAACATACGCTAATATTATACATTAAAATCTTGACCGTTGCTAGCTGGCACTCTAAAATGGTGAGTGCTATGGATATTATACCGTTTCCGCAAATGCCAAATATGTTTGGCCAAAATTTTCCAAAGGTTGATGTTAGGGAGACCCTAAAAGATGTAATTGTGGTTGCTGATGTTCCCGGAATTGATCCCAAAAAAGTAAATGTGGAAATTTCCGAAAGTTCGGTGAAAATTTCTGGTAGTGTTCAACAAGAAAAAGAAACCAAGGGTAAGAATTTTCATCGCAAAGAGCGAATGATTCAATCTTTTTCGCGCGTTATTCCCCTTCCGTGTCCTGTGAAGCATGAAGGTGTGAAGGCGATGGCAAAAAATGGCACGCTAACCATCACTCTTCCGAAGAAGAATGAAGATCAGCCAAAAATGAAAAAGATTCCGGTGGAGGAGGCGTAATTATTTAGTGTACGCTTCTTGGCCTCTTGTTTGTCCTGCTTTAGAGCTTGCTCTTTCTTTTTCTGCGTGAGCTCTGGCTTGTTGTTCCACTTTTGCTCTTGCTGCGGCTGCGGCTTCGCGAATTTCCGCCATGGTTGTGGTAACTTTGTCTCTTGCGGCTTGATAAGCCCCTTCAGTTAAAGGCGTTTCGTGTTGAAGTCTTGATGTTGTGTACCTTCTGTCTTTTTCCCCATTCCCATGATTTACGGATGCAAAGTCATTAGTATTTAATTTTGTGTCAGGCATTCGAGGATCTTCTTGATCTGTCTTTTGTGTTGATGAGGCCGACATGTCATTAATATTTCTACCAAATTCAGCGGTTGAAACTGGTTCAGTGGTTGTTGTGTGGCTTGTTGTTGTTACTGTAGTGCTTGTTGTTGATTGTGCATGTAAAGTTGGGTAAATATAACGCTTACCCTCTGTGTCACCGTTTACTTCTTCTTCTGTGCTTGGTTCACCATCAGTAACTGTAATTCTAG
>Ga0172379_10004990_pt1 | contig 18960 bp, 14 predicted proteins | sample GrowelOW334metaG_FD_119756 | JGI IMG/M metagenome (GOLD analysis project Ga0172379, IMG submission 119756) | Groundwater microbial communities from an aquifer near a municipal landfill in Southern Ontario, Canada - Groundwater well OW334 metaG | ecosystem: Environmental > Aquatic > Deep...
GAAGTTGATACGGCTCGTGGCAAGATCAAGGTTTTGGTTTCAATGTTCGGCCGAGAAACGCCTGTGGAGCTCGATTTCTTGCAAGTTAAGAAAGTCTAGATTTTTATTGCGTAAATGGTAAACCTATAGTAGGATACCGAACACACACATGGCCAAGAAAATCATCAAGAAAGTCAAAGTTATTGCTCCGGCCGGTAAAGCGACCCCGGCCCCTCCTTTGGGCCCAACTTTGGGTCAAGCTGGCGTTAATATTGGTGATTTCACCAAGAAGTTTAACGATGCTACTAAGGGCATGATGGGCGATATGATCCCGGTTGTTATTACTGTTTACGAAGATCGTACTTATTCTTTCGTCCTCAAAACTCCTCCCGCTTCCAGTCTTATCCTCAAAGCTTTGAAGAAAGACAAGGGTTCGGGCAAGCCTAACTTAAGCAAAGTCGGTACTCTTTCCAAGGCTGATCTCAAAGCTATTGCCGAGAAAAAGATGCCTGATTTGAATGCCAATACCGTTGAAGCGGCTATGAAGATTATTGCCGGTACTGCCAGATCTATGGGAGCCGATATCAAATAGCTTGTGCTGTTACAGTTCAACTATTTTGTAATCGAAATAAATTTCTAATTTTTAATTTCTAATTTCTAAGAAAGCACCAAGCCCCAATTTCCAGGTAAGGAGATTGGGGCTTGGTTCTTGGTCATTTCTTAGGAATTAGAAATTAGGTCAATTAGAAATTTCAATTTCTGTTTTGGGTGTTCCTGCATGATCGACCTTGTACTCCAATAGTAAAGCGCCGTTCTCAGCTTTTTCCAAAGAGACCAGTTTCAAATGCTGGAGCATTTCTTCTTTAAATAACTTTATTCCATTACCAAAAACTAGAGGTTCGATAGTGAGGTAAAGAGTATCAACGACATTGGCTTTCATAAACATCGTGTAGATCTCTGAGCCGCCACAGATGGCGACTTCCTTGAAGCCGCGTTTTTCAAGTTCGCGCAAGAGTTCGACCGGCCCTGTATTCATGGTCTCGGCTCCGGGATAGGTCTTCGTTCGCGAATAAACGATGTTGAGGCGCTCAGAGAGGGGCCGGGGCAGGGTAGAGAAGGTTTTGGAGCCCATAACGACTACGCCGGCCCTTTTGGTCAAATCAACGAAACGTTTCTTATCTTCTTTGGAAGTCCAAAAAGCCGGATGCTGGTCGTTTTTGGCGATGAATCCGTCGGCGGTTAGGGCGGCAATAATGAATGTTTTCATAGGAGATTGAAATTAAGGCTTTGTCATCTTTGAATTTGCTGGCCTAAGTATTATACTTCAAAGACTTTTAAACATAAATGACCAACATGAAACACTCTTATGAAGTCGAAATAAAAAGTCTGCTAGGTACCAAGGAACGGGCTTCCAAGCTCAAGGCCGACTTTCTTAAAGCCTACCCCAAAGCCAAACTTTTAGCCGAAGAAAAACAGCTCAACCATTATTTCAACTTGCCGTCCGATATGGCTAAGCTCGAGTCCAAAATTTCGCCCCTGGTTCCCGCGGACAAACAAGAGCTTTTCAAGAACGTTCTTGAACACGGTAAGAAAATGTCTATTCGGACCCGTCAGTCCAATGACAAGGTTATTCTAGTTATCAAAGCTTCGGTAGGAGATGACACTAGCTCGAACGGCGTCAAAAGGATCGAGTTTGAGCAAGTTGTTAAACAAAGTCTGACCGGCCTTGATAATCTTCTCTTGTCGGGCGGCTGCACCTATCAGGCCAAATGGTCGCGGGAAAGGGAAGAATATGGCAATGACAACATTCACCTTTGCATCGACAAGAATGCAGGCTATGGTTATTTGGCCGAATTCGAGAAAGTTACGGACGATGAGAAACTTCTTGAAACAGTCCGTCGAGAATTACTTGCGATCATGGCTAAGCTTGAGGCCGATGAGCTGCCTCAAGATCGCTTAGAGAGAATGTTTGCTCACTACAATGCCCATTGGTCGGAATATTACGGAACAGAAAAAACTTTTAACATCAAATAAAACCATGTATCTCGCAGACAATGAAATCAGGAAAGCTGTAAATAGTGGCGACATCGTTATCCAAGGCTTCGAAGAAGAACGTCTTCAACCGGCCAGTTACGATATTCTTCTCGGTAATAAGTTCATCATTGCCGTGACCGAATCGACGACTGCTATTGATCCTGTTATGAAAATCTTTCCAGAAACTCGAGAAGTCATTATTCCGGACAGCGGCACTTATATTCTTCATCCGGGCATCAGTATTTTGGGTACTTCCGTTGACTACTTCGGCTCGAACAAATATCTCATCCACCTTTCAGGGAAGAGTAGCCTGGCTCGGCTTGGCCTCATTATCCATAATACAGCCGGTATTATCAATCCTGGCCATTTCCTCAATATCACCTTCGAGCTTTGCAATTTGAACCGCTTGCCGATCATCCTCCGACCACAGATGAGAATCGGCCAGATTCTTTTCTCGGAGATTTCCAGCGTCCCTCGGAAAGACTACAAGTCAACCGGCCGCTATCATAACCGCGACTGGCAGCACTTCGTCGATCCCAAGGAGGATGAGAAGAAAGTCGCCGCCCGTTTAAAAAAGAAGACTAAATAAGCTATATTTTTATGGCAAAATCAAAATCCATGAACGTGCGTCATCCGGAATATCAGTATCTTGATCTCCTTCAGGATATCTTGGATAATGGCACTTTGAAGCATGATCATAATACTGGGAACGGTCTCATTAGTGTCTTCGGACGGCAGATGCGCTTCGACCTTTCCAAAGGTTTTCCGCTCCTTACGACCAAGAAAGTTCCTTGGAATAGTATCATGGGCGAACTCTACTGGTTCATGTCCGGCCAAACCAATATCAAGTATCTGGTTGATCACGGCGTGCCGATTTGGAATGACTATCCTTATAAGATTTATGCCAAGAAATCTGATAAAGGGCTATTGCCAAAATTAACTTTTGAAGAATTCGTAGACAAGATAAAGACTGATAATCTTTTCGCCAAAGAACATGGCGAACTGCCTCGGATTTACGGCGAGCAATGGCGAGCTTGGCCGGCGGCCGATGGTCGCAAGATCGACCAATTAGCTTGGGTCATTGATACGCTCAAAAACTTCCCGGAAAGAAAGCATACCATTCTCTCGGCGTGGAATCCTCAGTTCCTCTATGCGATGGCCAAACCCGGCGAGGCTCTAAGTTTCCCGCTTTGCCACATCCTCTTCCATTTCAATGTCTCTGGTAATAAACTATCCTGTCTCCTTTATCAACGGAGCTGCGATATGTTCCTAGGTGCCTTTCAACATTGCGAGCTATGCCGCTCTAACTATTATCATTGCCCGGCTGGCCGGTTATGAGCCAGGTGAATTCATCCACACTCTCGGTGATGCCCATATCTACGAGGATCATTTGGAGCAAGTCAAAGAACAGCTGAAAAGGGAACCGAAGCCTTTCCCGCGATTGGTCTTGAGTAAAGAAGTGAAGGATCTGGAAAGCTTCCGCCCGGAAATGGTTACACTCGAAGGTTATAATCCTCATCCGGTTCTTCGGGCCAAGATGACCGTGGCCGGTGGTTTCGATGAGAAAGATCGCAAGGCTTTCAAAGCCAATGGGAAAGATAAGGTTAAGTCCCCAAAGAAAAAAACCATTACTAAAAAAACAAAGACAAAGCCTAAAAGGTAGAAATTTGCACCCCTTTTATTAAATGTTACGATACAGCTATGAAAGACCTACAAATAAAAAAACTGATGGAGGCCGAGAAGAAGAGGCAAAAGAAGGTGATCAATCTGATCGCTTCGGAGAATTATGTTTCTAAGGATGTTCTGGAAGTTTTGGGTTCGGAATTGAACAATAAATACGCCGAAGGCTATCCTGGCCGCCGTTACTATCGGGGGACGAAGATTCATGATGAGATAGAGCTTTTGGCCCAAAAGAGAGCCTTGGATCTTTTTGATTTGTCAGAAGATCAATGGTCAGCCAATGTCCAGCCTCTTTCCGGCTCGCCGGCAAATGTTGCCGTTTATCTCGGCTTGGTGCCGCCAGGGGAGAAAATTATGGGTATGGAATTAACTCATGGGGGACATTTGACTCATGGACAGAAGGTTTCGGCTACGGGAAAGTTCTGGGTGCCGGTACCTTACGGTGTTAGCAAGGATACCGAACTTATAGATTATGAAGAGGTCAAGAAAATCGCTTTAGAGAATAAGCCCAAGATTATTGTGGCCGGATTCACTGCTTACGCCCATGTCGTGGATTTCAAGAAATTCCGGGAGATAGCCGACGCTTGTGGCGCCTATCTCATGGTCGACATGTCTCATTTCGCCGGACTAGTTGCAGGGAAAGTCTATCCCTCACCTTTTCCTTACGCCGACATTGTTACCACGACTACGCATAAAACTTTGCGTGGTCCGCGAAGCGCCATAATCTTCGCCAAGAAAGACGAAAGGGGATTGGATAAACTTATCAGCAAGGCTTTGTTTCCGGGCCTTCAAGGCGGTCCGCATATGGATCAGATCGCGGCTGTGGCGGTGGCTCTCAAGGAAGCGGCCACTCCTGCTTTCCGTAAGTACGCGAATCAGGTGGTCAAGAATGCCAAAGCTCTGGCCAATGAATTAGCTAAGCTCGGCTGGCGAATCGTTGAGGGTGGCACAGAAAGTCATCTCTTGCGTGTTGATGTTTGGCAGGGCGGTAAAGGTTTAAGCGGTCGGGAAGCGGCTGATAAGTTAGAAGCGGCAAACATTATCGTTAACGAAAACACCATTCCTTTCGACACCCGCTCGCCCATGGATCCTTCCGGTATTCGCCTGGGCTCGGCCGCCGAGACAACGAGAGGGAAGAAAGAAAAAGACTTTCGGAATATTGCGATTAAGATTGATAAGATTTTGAGAGGTAAGTAGAAAAAAAGAAGAAGACGCAGGAGAAACTCCTGCGCCTTTGATTCGAATTCTGACTTATCCAAATTATGGACGGGAGAACAGCAACCGCTACATACAGATGGCCTGTCGTCCAGGTTTGCCACACCTGAATTACCAGGGGGCCCGTGAGGGGTAGACCTGGTGCACACCTGAATAACTGTAGGAGTTACATTACTATGCATTGGAGGTGCATAGGTCCTCCCGTCCGCGGTCCATTATAGCTTGCTTCCACTTCTTTACCTAAGCTGTATTCAGTTTGGCCATCTTTTGCTAGAATGACCTGATGAAACAACAGTTGCTGGAAGATTTGAAGAAGGCTGTCTTAGCTTGCGGAGCGGGGGTCGAAGGGTTGAAGGTAGACTATCCGGAGAACCTCGAATATGGTGACTTCACGACTAATATCGCTCTAATTCAGGCCAAAAAGCTTGGTCTAGCGCCTTTGGACTTGGCCAAAAAGATCGTGGCTGAGTTCAATAAGGATAAAGGACAGTCTGTGGATAAGGTGGGGATAGCTGGCCCCGGTTTCATCAATTTTTACCTTAAACCCGGGGTTTTTGTGGAAAAGGTCAAGGAAATAGGAGGGGAAGAAGATTATGGTCAAGTTGCAGCGATGAAGGGCCAAAAGATAATGGTCGATTTTACCGACCCTAATCCCTTCAAGGAATTTCATATCGGCCATCTCATGAGCAACACCATCGGCGAATCTCTTTGTCGGATTTTTGAATTTAACGGCGCCCAAGTGGTTCGGGTCTGTTACCAAGGCGATGTTGGCTTGCATGTAGCCAAAGCTCTCTGGGGGATGATTCAGAATAGAAAGAATTTTCCGGAAGACAACGCGCCGCTTTCAGAAAAGATCGCTTTTCTTGGCAGCGCATATGTCCTAGGCTCTCAGAAATACGAGGATGAGCCAAAAGTTACTGAGGAAATAAAAGAAATCAATAAAAAAGTTTTTGAGAAGTCCGACAAGGAGCTAAATGAGATGTACGAAAAAGGTCGGAAATGGAGCCTAGAACATTTTGATGAAATCTACGCCAAATTAGGCACAAAGTTCGATCATATTATTCCCGAATCGAGCGTGACAGCCGATGGTCAGAAAATTGTTGAGGAATTTTTGGCTAAAGGCGTTTTTGAAAAGAGTGAAGGGGCAGTTATTTTTGACGGTCAGAAATTTGGCCTTCATACGCGGGTCTTCATTAACTCCCAGGGTCTGCCCACTTACGAAACCAAAGATATGGGTTTGGCTAAAAGGAAAGTTGAACTGGAAAAAGATTTAACCGCTTCAATAATCGTTACTGCCAATGAGCAGAATGATTACTTTAATGTTATCTTCAAAGCTTTAAGTTTCATTTACCCAGACTATGCACAAATTTCTAAACATATCGGTCACGGGATGTTACGTTTTGCCAGCGGCAAGATGTCTTCTCGAAAGGGTAATGTTATTACAGGCGAAATGATGATTGAGAAGGTAGAGGAAATGGTGGCGGAAAAGATCAAAGATCGGAACTATTCTCCGGAAGTTAAGAAAGAAATTATTGAGAAAGTGGCTATCGGCGCCATCAAGTACTCGATCTTGCGCCAAGCCATTGGCGGGAACATTATCTTCGATTTTGATAAGTCTATTTCCTTCGAAGGTGATTCGGGTCCGTATCTTCAATATTCCTATGTCCGGGCCAAATCAATTATCAAGAAAGCCGAAGACCTGGGCATTATAAAGGGCAAGGATTCTTCTCAGATCAAAATTTCGCCAGACTACATACCCGCTTTGACTGAGAAATTACTTGCCCGTTTTCCGGAGATTGTAGAAAGAGCGGCTAAAGAGAATGCTCCGCATTACATCGTGACTTATTTAACTGAATTGGCCGCAGCTTTCAACGGCTGGTACGCGGAAGGTAAGATTGTGAATGAGAAAGATTCTGATTCGCCCTACAAAGTTGCTGTGACTAAAGGAGTAATGATAGTCCTTAAAAACGGCTTGAACTTACTGGGAATTAAAGTACCGGAGAATATGTAGATAATTTACAGATGTCGGACATCCGTTAAAGTTCAGACCAAAATGCTTATATGACCAATAACAAATCCATGGATAAATTAACAAATAAAGAACCCGAAACCAAAAAAGAAAAAAGTCCCCGCGCCCTAAGCGAGGAGAAGACTTTGGCTTTCTGGAAGGAAAAGGGGATATTTGAGAAAAGTTTGGAGAAAGAAAGTCCTAAAGGTGAATTCATCTTTTACGAAGGGCCGCCGACCGCCAACGGCCATCCCGGTATTCATCACTTGGAAGCTCGGGCTTTCAAGGATGCGATCCCGCGCTACAAGACAATGCGCGGCTATCATGTCCGGCGCAAAGGCGGTTGGGATACCCATGGTTTGCCGGTCGAGCTTCAGGTTGAGAAAGAATTGGGATTAAAGTCAAAGAAAGAGATAGAGACTTATGGATTGGATAAATTCAACGAGAAATGCAAAGAAAGCGTCTGGCGCTATGTTCATGAATGGGAAGACTTCACGGCCAGGATGGGCTATTGGGTTGATCTCAATAATCCTTATATCACCTACAAGCCGGATTACATAGAATCAGTCTGGAATATCATCAAGACGGCCGGAGAAAAAGATTTGCTCTACAAAGATTACAAAGTGGTGCCTTGGTGCCCGAGGTGCGGTACGGGATTGTCGTCGCATGAATTGGCGCAGGGGTACGCCGATGTTAAGGATTTGAGCGTGACGATAAAGTTCAAAGTTAAAAGGCAAAAGGCAAAAGGCAAAAATGAAAGTCAAAAGGAGGAAGTTGAATCGCAGATGCCGACATTTTTATTGGCATGGACGACGACGCCTTGGACACTGCCGGGAAATGTGGGGTTAGCGGTTAGCTCGAAAATTACTTATAAGGTCTATGAGAAAGATGGCGAGCATTTGATCGTGGCGGCTGAGATGGCAGAAGCGGTTGGTTTTGGAGAGTCTAATGCAACCGGCCAGCAATTTAACGGAAAAGATCTGGTTGGTCTTGAATACGAGCCGCTTTTCCCATTCCTAAATGAGAACGCGCCTGAGTCCGAAAAAGATAAAATCAAGAATGCTTTCAAAGTTTATGGTGCTGATTTCGTGACGACCGAGGATGGCACGGGAATAGTACACACGGCTGTTATGTATGGCCAGGAAGACTTTGAATTGGGAACGGCGGTTGGTTTGCCTAAAGTTCATTTGGTGAACGAAGACGGCACCTTCAAAAAGGGAATGGGTTATTTGTCGGGCCGGTTTGTTAAAGAAAAAGATGAGAAGGGAAAGCCGACTTTGGATGTAGACATAATCGAGGATTTGAAAAAGAGAAATCTTTTCTTTTCTCAGGAATGGTACAAGCATAGCTACCCGCATTGTTGGCGCTGCAAGACTCCGCTTATTTATTACGCCCGCGATTCTTGGTATATCAAGATGTCTGCGCTCCGAAATGAACTTGTGAAAGGTAATGAAGGTATTCATTGGGAACCGGACTATATCAAGGAAGGGCGTTTCGGTGAGTGGTTGTCCGAGATCAAAGATTGGGCTATTTCCCGCGAGCGTTATTGGGGCACACCGCTTCCAATTTGGATTTGTTCGGCTTGCGGCAAAAAGAAAGTAGTTGGTTCGGTGGAAGAGTTGGCCAAGAAACCCAAGAATAATTATTGGGTCATGAGGCATGGGGAAGCGGAGAATAATACTAAAGGAGTTTTGAATTGTTCTGTCGAGGGTGATTTTCATCTAACGGAGGAAGGTCGGCAAAAGGCTGCTGAGACAGCCAAAAAAATGAAAGGAATGAAGATTGACTTGATATACGTCTCGCCATTTCCGAGAACTCTTGAGACAGCCCAAATCTTAAAAGAGACTCTGGGTTGGAATGATGGTCAAATCATTACAGATTCTCGACTTCATGAGCTAGGCTTTGGTGTATATGATGGCAAACCGGTGGAGGAATTCCATAAAAAATTTCCTTGGCAAGGACGTTTTGAATCAATGCCCGAAGGTGGCGAGACTTATGACAAGCTCAAAAAAAGGATGGGTGATTTCCTTTCCTTTTTGGAGAATAAATACGAAGGCTTGAATATACTAGTGATAACTCATGCTTCTCCGGCCATGATGATGATTGCTGCTGCCAAAGGAATGGACAGGAAGCAGTCAATCGAAAATGAGATAAACAATTATATCGAAAAAGCGGAAATCCGAAAGATGGATTTTTCCATCTTGCCTCACAACTCCGAATACGAAACCGATCTTCATCGTCCTCAAATAGATGAGGTTACTTTGGATTGCTCGTGCACTGATCCCGTTTCGAAAATGCCCGGTCAGATGAAACGAGTCAAAGAAGTTATGGATGTTTGGTTTGATTCTGGAGCGATGCCATTTGCCCAGGATCATTATCCTTTCGAGAACAAGGAAAGGATCGAAGGAACCGGTTATCCGGCGGATTTCATATCCGAAGCGATCGACCAGACTCGAGGTTGGTTTTATACTCTGCACGCCATCGGAACACTTATGGGCAAAGGCAAGGCTTACAAGAATGTCATCTGTCTCGGCCATATTCTCGACGCCGAAGGCAAGAAGATGTCCAAGTCGATCGGCAATATCGTGAATCCTTTTATGATAATGGACAAGTATGGCGCGGACGCCGCCCGTTTCTGGATGTACTCGGTCAATCAGCCTGGTGAATCGAAGAACTTCGATGAAAAAACGGTTGATGAAATAGTCAAAAAAGTCTTCAACCTGGCGGGGAATGTTTTGTCATTCTATGTTATGTATCGTGGAGAGCTCGATACCGCCGCGTCCTCTTCCAATGAGAGCGGCAATATTCTGGATAGATGGATTCTTTCCAGGCTGGCCGAGCTTACCGAGGAAGTCACGGATAATTTGGAGGCCTATAAATTCCTGGAACCGGCCAGAGCGATCCGCGATTTCATCGGTGATCTTTCCCAGTGGTATTTGCGCCGCTCTCGCGATCGATTCAAGAGCGACGGTAAAGATAAAGAGGAGGCCCTAGGAACAACTCGTTATGTTCTCGTCACTCTGGCCAAAATCATGGCGCCTTTCACACCTTTCTTTGCCGAGGAATTGTATAGAGAGGTGGGTGGAGAAAAAGAAAGTGTTCAATTGGATAATTGGCCGACAATTGACGATATAGATAATGAATTGATCGAGGCTATGAAAGTTGTGCGAACTTTGTCTTCGAAGGGGCTTGAAGCTCGTATGACCGCTAAGATTAATGTTCGGCAACCCTTGGCAAGCTTAAGCACTGGCTTAACTCTCCCTAGAGACGCTAATCTTATCGATCTTATTAAAGACGAAGTTAATGTCAAAGAAGTCTTATCTGATCCTAATTTGAAAGACGAAGTTACGCTCGATACAACAATGACGCCTGCTCTAAAAGAAGAAGGGGAGCTTCGTGAATTTCTTAGGAAGATTCAGGATTTGCGCAAAGAGAAAGGACTTTCCGTTGGGCAGATGGCAACCTTAATTGCGACGGCTGATCTTAAAGAGCTGATTACGAAGAATGAGAAGGAGATTAAGAGGGTGACGAGTTTGGAGGGGGTGGAGTATGGGGAAAAGTTGGATGTAAAGGTGGAAAATTGACGAATGGGTAGAGTTTACAGTTTACAATGATAAGTCATTAGTGAAGTGTCTAGTTATCAAGTTAATAGTTGCCTTCAATAACCTCTATCGAAGCAAATCACTATAAACTTTTAACTACAACTGTAAACTTATCACTGTAAACTGTAAACTTGCCTTCATGCACTCCATCCGCACAACCCACGGCCTTGTTCTCGAATCCCGGCCCTTTGGCGAGGCGGGGAAGATGATTTCCATTTTGACGGAAGATTTGGGTTTGGTGAGGGCGGTAGCTGAGGGGATCCGGTTGGAGAAATCGAAATTGCGCTATTTCGTCCAGGAATATTCATTCGGACAATTCTCTCTTGTCCGGGGCAAAGAATATTGGCGATTGACGAGCGCCAATGAATGGGAGAAGTTTCCCTCGCGGACGATTAAGGGGCCGAGCCTGGAAATTGTGGCTCGATCGGCACTACTACTTAAAAGATTTGTCCACGGTGAGCAAGCTCATTCGGAATTGTTCACCTTAATCGTGGGCGCCGTGACTTTAATTCAAAGTAAGAATAATTGGAACGAGGAGGAACTTTCGGTTTTGGAATCGCTTTTAGTCTATTTAATACTTCAATCGCTCGGCTATATTGGCAAAGATCCGGAGCTTGATCTACAAACGGCCGACCTAAATCTGGAACTGGTAAAATCAATAACAGCAAAGAAAACCTTAATTAATAAGCATATAAATAAGGCTTTGAGGGAAAGCCAAATGTAATTTTTTATTATATAATAAAGACCGTGCCTCCCTCAGATGACAGTAATCATATAGATGAGCTCAAGGAGTCTCTTTACTCTAGGAATGCTCCAGAAATCCGTTCCCGGCGGCGTCTCCGTTTTTTTGGCCCGACCAACGAGGTCAAGAATGATTGGGGTCATAAGCCAGAGAATCCTTTGCCGCCAGTTGAGCTCAATAGTGAATATAAGAATCCCAAAATGTCTTTCTTTACCAAACTTTTCATTGTCTCGGCTATCTTCTGTCTGGTGGCCGTCGGTTTCGGTGCTTACCTCTTCTGGAATGGCGCTAACTTGATCTCGGCCGACAATATTGATATTGAGATCAGTGGTCCGGTTTCTGTGCCAGGTGGCGAGCCGGTCAGCTTCGATATTCAGGCCACCAACAAAAATAATGTGGCTATTCAATTGGTAGATCTGACCGTTGATTTTCCTCCGGGAACAACCGATCCTAATGATTCGACCAAGAGTCTACCCAGTTATCGTAAGCTTTTGGGTGATTTGGCGGCTGGTGCGACGGCCAAAGATAGTGTCCGAGCGGTTTTCTTTGGTGAGGAAAATCTCCAGAAGCAGGTCAATGTCAGTTTGACCTATAGTGTCAAAGGTTCGACGGCCGTCTTCACTAAAACCAAGAACTACGAAGTTTTGTTAAATTCTTCGCCGGTCCAGATCTCTGTCTCGGGTTTCAAAGAGATTACTTCTGGTCAGGAATTCGATCTCAAGGTTAGTCTTAAATCTAATTCCAAGGAAGTTCTAAGGAATGTTCTTCTCAAGGCCAGCTATCCTTTTGGCTTTTCATTCATCCGAGCTAATCTGGCTCCTTTGGTGGACAACGCCGTCTGGAAGATCGGCGACCTGCCGCCGGCCGGCGAGCGCTCGGTTATCATTCACGGAACGCTCAGTGGGGAAGATAGCGACCTCCGAGCCTTTCATTTCAGTGTCGGTTCGGCTTCATCTGGTTCGGCCAGCCAAATTGGTACTCTCTACAATACGACCGAACAGGATATTACTCTTCAGAAACCTTTCGTCTCTCTGGACATCGATATTAACGGCGATTCCACGACAGCGGATTTTGCCGGCCAGTTCGGCCAAAGCCAACGAATTGAGATCAATTGGTTCAATAATCTTTCGTCACCAATCTCCAATCTAAAGATTGTCGCCAAATTATCCGGTTCGGCTTACGATCGCGGTTCCGTTAATGTCAACGAAGGTTATTTCAATTCGGCTGACAATACAATCACTTGGAGCCAGCAGACCAGCCCGTCCTTCGCTTCGGTCGCTCCCGGCGCCAGCGGGACAGTCAGTTTTTCTATTTCTCCTCGCGATCTCGGTAGCGCCCAAAATCCACTGGTTAATCCGGGTATTACGGTGACGGCCGGCGTTTCCGGCAATCGGAGCCAGGAATCCCAGGTTCCTCAGGCTCTGGCTTCAACGGTCAAGCGCAACATAATCATTTCTTCGAGTGTCGGTCTTTCCGGCCGAGTTGTCCGGAATGTTGGGCCTTTCCAAAACAGCGGCTTCGTGCCGCCGAAGGTTGACAACCCCTCGACTTACACGATCATCTGGGATATCGACAATACGGCTAATGCTGTTAGCGACGCCGAAGTAACAGCCACTCTGCCGCCGTATGTTAAATGGTTGAATAAGGTCTCACCGGCTGGAGAAAATATTACTTATAACCAGAACAGCGGTTTGGTGACTTGGACGGTTGGCGATGTGGCGGCCTATTCAGTCGGTCCCAAAAGAAGGGAGGCCGCTTTCCAAATTTCCTTTACGCCTAATGTGACGCAGGTTGGTCAAACGCCCACTTTGGTTAATCAGTCGACTTTGACGGCTACGGATAGTTTCACCGGATCTTCAGTGAAGAGTGGCAAGGATCAGTTGACGACTCGTTTCAGTACCGACCCGGCTTATCGAAGCGGAGATGAGGTGGTTAACAGGTAGCGGTCACAATCTTATTTTCATTTGCCGCAGTTTCAGGTTCCATTTGTAAAAAAGGCAGTTTAGGATAGAATGTCTCCATGACCAATCCGGCAGAAAATAGCAAAATGGAAGAAATTATTTCTTTGGCCAAAAGACGGGGTTTTGTTTTCCAAGGCTCGGAGATTTATGGCGGTTTGGCCGGTACCTGGGATTATGGTCCTTTGGGCTTGGCTTTGAAGAACAATATCAAGAATCTTTGGTGGAAAAGGTTTGTAGACGATCGGGAAGATATGTATGGAGTTGATGCAGCAATTCTTATGAATCAGAAAGTCTGGCAGGCAACCGGGCATGTTGGGGGATTTGCCGATCCGGTTGTTGAATGCTCTTCATGTAAGAGTAAATTGAGAGCTGATCATCTGCTTGAGAATTTTTATAAGGAAAATCCCACCATTGTCCATGAAGCCATTTCGGCCGACCCTTCAAAGCTTCAGGGAGATATAGATTCTTTTGGAAAAGAAATTTCTTGTTCTAAATGTGGAAAGAAGGGGTCATTTTCAAAAATTCGCCAATTCAACATGATGTTTGAAACTCATGTTGGTGCTATCCAAGACGAATCTTCTATTTCTTATTTGCGTCCGGAAACAGCCCAAGGCATGTTTGTTAATTATAAGAATATTATTGATTCTTTCCATCCCAAGCTACCTTTCGGCATGGCTCAGATCGGCAAAGCTTTCCGGAACGAGATTGCTCCGCGTGATTTTACATTTAGAGCGCGGGAATTTGAACAGATGGAAATAGAATATTTGATCAAACCGCCCAAAGGGGAAGAGTGGAAACCACTTTTTGAACAATTCAAAGATGAAATGATCGCTTTCTCCAAAGACATTGGTCTTGATGAAAAACACATTCACCCAATTGAAATTGCTGAAGCCGATCGGGCCTTCTATTCCAAAAGAACCATCGATATTGAGTTTGATTTTCCTTTTGGTCAGAAAGAGCTTTATGGTTTAGCTTATCGCACTGATTATGATTTGAAGAAGCAGGGCGAATTTTCGGGCGTTCCTCTCGACTATTACGATGAGGAAACCAAAGAGAAATTCATACCGCATTGCATCGAGCCTTCCTTTGGTCTTGATAGAACCGTCCTGGCTGTTCTTTCCGATGCTTATACGGTTGACGAAATGGGTGGGGAGAAGAGGACTTATTTGAAGTTTAATTCTAAAGTAGCTCCTATCAAAATCGCCGTCTTTCCTCTGCTTCGCAACAAACCGGAACTGGTCAAGAAGGCCCGGGAGATATACCAGACGCTGAAGAAAGAATTCGGGGCAGTTGAATTCGACGACAATGGCAATATTGGCAAGCGTTATCGCCGCCAAGACGAGATCGGTACGCCTTTCTGTCTGACAGTTGATTTTGAAACCATAGAAGAGAATAAGGGCGTGACGATACGCGATCGCGATAGCGGCAAACAGGAAAGAGTGGCGGAAGGGGATTTGGTTGCTTATATCAAGCGCCAACTTTAGCCGTTATCAGAATTTATTTTTATAGAGGCTGGTGATTTATCCGGTACGACAAGCCACCAACCTCACCAACTGCAGAACATTTTTCTGATACCCGGAAGTTGCGCGGACCAATAGCCGGAGTAAAATGTTCTTACCTGCATTTTATTAACTCTAAGAAAATTAAATATGAAAGAAAATAATGCCCAAAATGCACCAAGCATTACAATTGACGAGTTGGCCTTGATGGTCAAGAAGGGGTTTGATGAAATGGGAGACAGATTTGCTGAACTCAGAAGAGACCTAGATCAAACGAATGCCACTTTAGAGGCCTTTGTCCAGAGTACAAATAAAAGTTTTGAGGCTGTTGATAAACGTTTCGATGTTGTAGATGCAAAATTCGACTCTTTTGAAGCCCGGCATGAATCTTTAGAGAAAGTCGTCATTCAAGACCACGCACCTCGCTTGAAGCGCCTAGAAAGGAAAGTGCAGATAATATAACAAGCCAAAGTTTTAAGTGAAGGGCACTTAAAGACGAACTTCATTCTCAACTAGCATTGGCTATGCTAAAGTGGTTATATGAAGTTTCATCGTCAAGTCTTGCCAAGCGGCCTTCGGGTCGTAACCGTGCCCATGGCCGATAATCCAGCCGTAACCATTCTTGTGATGGTCGAAGCTGGGTCGAAATACGAAGAAAAAGCGACTAGCGGTCTTTCCCATTTCCTGGAGCATATGGTTTTCAAAGGTACGCCTCGCCGGCCCAAGGTTTCCGATATTAGCCGCGAGCTTGATGGGATGGGTGCACACTACAATGCTTTTACCACTCAAGAATTTACCGGTTATTATGCCAAAGCCCATTATCGTCATCTAGATTCCATCCTTGATGTTATTTCCGACATGTATTTGAATCCGCTTTTTCAGAAAAGCGAAATCGAAAAGGAAAAGGGAGTGATTGTTGAAGAAATCCGGATGTACCAAGATCTGCCTCAACAGCATGTCCAAGACATCTTCATGGAATTGCTCTATGGTGATGTGCCGGCCGGCTGGAACGTGGCCGGCACAGAAGAGAATGTTCGAGCCTTTGAGGCGAACCAATTTATCAAATATCGCAGTGAGCACTATGTGGCCGGGGCCACCACCGTCATTGTTGCCGGCTCATTTCCGGAAAAAGAAACTCTTTCGAAAATTGAAAAGGCCTTCGATCCTATCTCCAAATCAGATAATAAATCCAAAGTCCTGGTCAAAGAATCACAGACTGAGCCGCTGATCAAAACTCAATTCAAGGAAACAGATCAGACTCACTTGGTCATGGGGGTTCGGACTTTTCCTGTGAAAGATGAACGGATTCCGGTTATGCATGTCCTCTCTACGATTCTCGGTAAGGGTATGAGCTCCCGCCTTTTCTCCAAGATGCGCGAAGAATTGGGTATTTGCTACTATATTAAGACTGAACATAATCCTTTTACTGACCACGGTTTTCTTTCTGTTTCGGCCGGTGTTGATAATTCCCGGGTTGAGGAAGCGGTAAAGGCCATTCTTGCCGAATGCAGCCGCCTTAAGAATGAGACTGTTACCGATGCTGAAATTAAAAAAGCCAAGGATTACATTGCCGGGACGACCATGCTAGAACTCGAAACTTCCGATGCTCGGGCCGAATTTTGCGGTTTCCAGGAAATCCTGAAAAGGAAGATTGATTCACCAGACGAGATCATTGAGAAAATCAACGCTGTAACGGCTTTTGATGTTCAGAAATTAGCTAAGGAGATTTTTATTGATAAATCTCTCAACATGGCTATAGTTGGAAAATTCAACGACGGCGAGGGTTTTAAGAGTTATTTCAAATTCACGTGATTGGAATCGATACCAAGGCTCCTACAGTTTTTTTGAGGCTTCAAAATTCTTCTAAAAGTGATACAATTCGGGCATGATTGATTCTGCGCGGACTAATATTATTATAAATACCGGCACGATTGTCCGTTTTTTCGCTATTGCCATTCTACTTCTAACGCTGTATTACATGTCCGATGTTGTTCTGGTGATTGCCGCCGCCGTGGTCATTGCCTCGGCTATCGAACCATTGCTTCGCCGCTTGAGCCGTCGACGGATTCCCCGGGTCTTGAGTGTTGTTGTGATTTACATCCTGATTGCCGTCGTCTTGGCTGCTATCCTTATTTTCTTCATGCCACTCGTGATCAATGACCTGGCTTCTTTTCTCCGGGATCTGCCGAAGACAATATCTCTTGAAGATCTTTGGAGTCCGATCTCCAATCTCTCCGGTGGCACTTCTTCGATGAGCTCGGTCTCTGGCCATATGATTTCCATTTCTGATTTCGTCTCCAATCTCCAATCGCTCATTGCCGGAACCAGCGCCGAGGCTTTCAAGACGGCCAGCGTGATTTTTGGCGGTGTTCTGTCTTTTATCCTGATCTTCGTTCTCTCATTCTACCTGGCTGTCCAAACTGACGGGGTGGGGGATTTCCTGCGTGTGGTTGCTCCGGTTAAGCACCACGAATACATTATCGATCTTTGGAAGCGCTCTCAGCGGAAGATTGCTCTCTGGCTCCAAGGTCAAGTCATTCTAGGTATCGTCGTCGGGCTCTTGGTCTATCTGACCCTCTCGATTCTCAATATCCCACACGCTCTTATGCTGGCGGTTTTTGCCGGTCTCTTTGAGATTATTCCGGTTTTCGGTCCGATCATTTCTTCGATCCCAGCTATTATTCTGGCCTTTGCCGAAAGAGGCGCGGCCACCGGTGTTCTTCTCTTGGTTCTTTATTTCATCATTTATCAATTCGAAAGCCAGATTTTCTATCCCTTGGTAGTCAAGAAAGTTGTCGGCATTTCTCCGATCATCGTTATCCTAGCCTTGGTTATCGGTGCTAAGCTGGCCGGCGTTCTTGGCGCCCTTATCGCCGTCCCCCTCTCTGCCGCCTTCATGGAATATGTGAATGACATCGAGAAATACAAGAAAGCCGAAATTGCCGAAAGGGCGGCGGTGGGGAAAGTGGATGCCTAACCAAGTTCGCTTTTCTAGATACATAAGAGTTTGCCATCCTTTCTCTCCCGCTGTAGACTACCTTTATGGCCAAAAATCAAAAACCTTTCTACATAACCACAACTTTGCCGTATGTGAATGCTATTCCGCACATTGGCCATGCTTTGGAATTTATCCGGGCCGATATCATTGCCCGGAAGAAGATTCTTCAGGGCTTTGAAGTCTTTTTCAATACCGGCACTGACGAGCACGGCTCCAAGGTCTATACAAAGGCCAAACAGCTCAATCTCGATCCGCAGAAATATGTTGATGAGGCCGCCGCTAAATTCAAGGAAATTTTACCGCTCCTCGGTCTTCTGCCGGGCATTAACTTTATTCGCACTACCGACTCGCATCATGTTCAAGCCGCCCAGGAGTTCTGGAAGATTGCCGATAAAAATGGCTTGATTTACAAGAAAAATTATTCAGTGAAGTATTGCGTCGGCTGCGAGCTCGAAAAGACCGAGTCCGAATTAGTTGACGGCAAATGTCCTTTGCACCCGCTTCAGGATTTGGAAATCATCCAGGAAGAGAATTATTTCTTCCGTTTCAGCATTTTTCAGAAGCAACTTATGGATCTTTACGAGAAGAACCCTACCTTTGTTCTACCCAATTCGCGATTGAATGAAATCAGGGCTTTCGTCGAGAGGGGATTGGAAGACTTCAGTATTTCCCGCTTGGCTTCGAAGATGCCTTGGGGTATTCCAGTGCCTGGCGATCAAAGCCAGGTTATGTATGTTTGGTTCGACGCCTTGGTTAATTACATTTCGGCCGTCGGCTGGCCTGATGACATGGAGAAATTTAAGAAATTCTGGGTCGAGACCGGTGGCGTGGTTCAATATTGCGGCAAGGACAATCTTCGCCAGCAATCAGCCATGTGGCAGGCTATGCTCATGGCGGTGAAGCTGCCGCCCTCAAGGCAGATTATTATCGACGGTTTCGTCACTGGTGAAGGTGGTATTAAGATGTCCAAATCGCTAGGTAATACAGTTGATCCGCTCGACATTGTCAAAGACTACGGCACCGATGCTCTGCGCTATTATGTCGCTCGCGAGTTGGCGCCTTTTGAAGATAGTCCCTTTAGCGTTGAGAAATTCAAAGATGCTTATAATGCCCACTTAGCCAATGGTTTGGGTAACTTGGTTTCTAGAGTAATGAAAATGGCTGAAACAAATACGATTAAGTTCGATTCGAAGTTGGCCAAGGAGTTTGCAGATTCGAAGGAAGCCAAAGATTTGTTGGATA
>Ga0172379_10004991_pt1 | contig 18959 bp, 20 predicted proteins | sample GrowelOW334metaG_FD_119756 | JGI IMG/M metagenome (GOLD analysis project Ga0172379, IMG submission 119756) | Groundwater microbial communities from an aquifer near a municipal landfill in Southern Ontario, Canada - Groundwater well OW334 metaG | ecosystem: Environmental > Aquatic > Deep...
TGCCCTTGGAGTTGCAATGGGAATAAAGCTTGTTGGAACTTTGCTTATAAGCGCTTTAATTATTGTGCCAGCCGCAACAGCAAAGATTTTTAGCATTCAGATTCGCTCAATGGCTCTTTGGAGTATGTTGTTTGGATTGATTTCTGTATTCGGCGGTCTAGTTGCTTCTTCAGCTTTTGAATCGCCAACCGGCCCAACTATTATTTTATTCGGAGCTTCTATATTCTTCTTGGTTTTTATATTCAATTCGCTTTTAAGGCAGAAGAGCTAGAATAATTTTTGGCCTATAACATACCCGTAGCCGTTGATAAATTCGGCTGCGTTTTGCGTTTTAGAGTTTTCCGGTTGGAGTTTTTTGACTTCTATTGCGCCGTCTCCGCAGGCGATAAAAAGTTTTTTGCCGGCTGTAAATACTTCTCCGGCAGATTTTTTTGAATTTTCGGATTTTTCTATTTCAACAAGTTTAAGCCTGACGCTTTGCCCGCTTTTGCCTTTGAAGAAAGAAAACAAAACAGGCCATTTTGAAAAAGCTCTCCAATGATTGTAAATTTCGTCAGCAGATTTTCCCCAGTTTGCGTGGCCGTCTTCTTTTTTAATCAAATGAGTGATAGTAATATTGTTTTCGTCTTGTGGAGCGGGCTTTATTTCTCCATTTATATATTTTGGCAAATCGCGAATTAATATTTCTGCCGCTAAGTCTGATAACTTGTTTTCAAGCGTTTGATAATTATCAGCATCTTCTATTGCAAGCGTTTCCTGAGATATCACTGGCCCGCTGTCCATTTTTTCGTCTATAAGCATCAAACTGACGCCAGTTTTGTTCATACTGTTTAAAAGCGCAGTCTGAATTGGCGATGGTCCGCGCAATCTTGGTAAAAGAGACGGATGTATGTTTACTGTCTTAAATTTTGGAATATCAAAAACCGCCCGTGGAATTATCTGGCCATAAGCAACCACAACAAAAACATCGGCTCCGATTTTTGAAAGGGTTTCAACGGATTCTGAATTTGATATGGATTCTGGCGAATAAATTTCTATTCCAAACTTTTTTGCTTCAATCGCAATAGGGGAATCTGTAATTTTATTTGATCTGCCTGCCGGTTTTGCGGGCTCGCAAACAACTAAACCGATTTCCCAATCGGTTTTTTCTTTTATGGCTTTCAATATTGGCACCGCAAATTCCGAAGTTCCAAAAAAAATTAGTTTCATAAAATTAGTTTACAGCAAACAGATTACAGCTAACAGCTATTTTTTCAAGTGGTCGACAAATAAAACTCCATTAAGGTGATCCATTTCGTGGAGCATAAGACGGGCAGAAATACCCTTTGCCTTCATTTTAAATTTTTGTCCGTTCTCGTCAGTAGCTTTTATCGTTACCTTATCTGCTCTTGGAAGTTCGTTCCATTTTCCAGGAAGACTCAAGCACCCTTCTTCTTCAATTGCCATTTTCTTTGAAACTTGGGTGATTTCTGGATTTATAAAAACCGTATGGCCGTCTTTTGAAAGTTCATCTATTATTATGAAAAGCTGGATATTTACTCCAACCTGAGGAGCAGCAAGCCCAACTCCATTTTCAGCGTTAATAAGCGCCTCTTTCATTTCTTTTATCAACTTTAAAATTTCCGGAGTTATTTTTTCAACCGGAATCGATTTTTTTCTTAATGCTGGATTTTTTTCGCTCGGTTTTATTTCCATATTGTTTTTTTGGGCAAAGTTTTTACTACGGCAAAAAAATATTTTCCTCTTGATTCAAGCGGAAGATCCCTTTTTTCCAAGACTTTTTTAGCAAGAGCCCTTAGATCATCCTCGTTATAAAGTTTTGATATTCCAAGATAGGAAGCAAATCGTTTCGGTTCCGCCATCATTCTGGAGAGGTCATCCGCCAAAAGATGTTCTCTGGAATGCAGTTTTTTATTGGATTTACGCCCAATTATGTTTCCGAGCCGCATAAAGGTATTCTATAGCAAAATCATTGACTATGCCAGTTTTAAACCGCATAATTTAAGCGATGTATATAGTTCACGCGATTTGCGAAAGGATAGTTTGGCTCGCGGCTTTTTTTGCCACGAGAGTTTTGGGTTCTTTCAAACTGGTAGGAAAAGAAAATATTAAGGGTGTGCCAAGGCCTCTCTTAATAATTTCAAACCATATTTCTTTTTGGGATCCGATGGCAATAGGATCTCTTTTTCCTTTTTTCTCAAGTTATATTCCCATAATATTTATGGCCGCGGATGAATTTTTTAAAAATCCAGTTTTAAAGGCTTTCTTTTGGCTTACAAACACAATACCGGCAAATAAAGGAATGGGGTATGATGTTTCGTTAAAAAAGCCGAGGGAAGTCTTAAAAAATGGCGGAGTGTTTTTAACTTTTCCCGCCGGGCAGAGACATTTTGACGGAAGCGTCCAAAAACCAAAACGCGGGGCGGCAATTCTTGCGATAGAAATTCCAAACTTAACAATTCTTCCCGTAAACATAAAAATGTCCACGCTTAAATGGAGGATTTCCGATATTATTCTTAGAAAAAAGAAAATAACTTTTACGGCAGGCAGACCGTTTAAATTGCGCGATATAACAAACAGTGAAAATCCGGATGAAGTCGCCGTTATTCTTGCGGATGAAATTTCAAAGCTCTCGTAAACATGATTATAGCTATAATGACAATTTTAAACGCTCTGCTTGTGTTGACGCTTGTAATGCTTTTTGTGTTTTTGGGATTACCGATGATTTTTCCAGGCGCGCCGTTTATTCCTTCGTATAGAAGAAAAAGCAAAAACAAACTTCTTACAATAATAGATTATGTATCAAGTATAGCTCCTGGAAAAAAGATGGTGGATGTTGGGTCCGGAGATGGGCGAGTCGTAATAGAATTTGCTAAAAAGGGCTATGACGCAACCGGGATTGAATTCAATCCCTTTTTGGTTTTTTGGAGCAAGTTGAAAATAAAACAAAACGGGCTTAAAAACGCAAGAATAATAAGACAGAATTTTTGGAAAGCGGATTTTTCGGATTACGATGTTATATTTATTTTTCAGCTTACATCTGTAAATTTGCTTTTAGTTGATAAGTTTCGCAAGGAATTAAAAACCGGCGCCATTATAGTAAGCGCCGGGTTCAAGCTGTTCAACGCAGAACTCATCAAACAGGAGGGAATCTTTGGGGTTTATAGGATTAAATCTAATTAGAAAAGCTCAAAACTATCAATAACATTATCAACCAAGCCAATAGCTTTCGCCTCTTCAGCGTCAAGACGAGCCCCATTTTCTTCGCCGTCAATCATATATCTTCTAATCTCGATTCTTGTGAGACCAGTTCTTTGGCAAAGAATATTTTCCGAATATCTTTGCACCTTTTTACTGCTTTCAATTCTGGTTTTTAGTTTTCTGTTTATTTTGGAGGTTGGCGTATTTGATTTAAAGAAAAAATCACCATCATGACTTACAAAATGCATAAAAAAGGAACTACCTCTTGTAGCCAATCTTACATGGCATGCTTGTAACAATGTAACAGCTGCCGAGTCACATGCGCCATTAACAATACCAACAACCCTAGCCTTGGAAAGTTTTATAACATCAAAAACCAAATTCATCATAGTAACATTTCCACCGCTACTATTTATAAGAAGTTTTATATCATCTACAGATTCTGTGTTAAGTCTTAAAATTCCAAACCTAACCATTCGCATCAAATCGGGTTCTAACTTACCATCAATTAAAATTATTCTTCTTGCCAATAATTTTTCGGCGGTCTCCTCAGAAGTTTTTTTGAGATCCATTTTGCGCCCCCTTTTTGAGATGTTAAAGGACTAACCCATAGTTCGATAATCATAACAATTTATACTAGTTTGTCAAATAGAAATAATTAGCGTATAATTTATATATAATATCCTATGGAAAAAACACCTCAAAAAAATAAGGTTCTACTGGGTATAACAGGATGTATCGCGGCTTATAAGTCGTGTTCTTTGGTTAATATATTAAAAAAGGAAGGTTTTGAAGTTAAGGTTGTAATGACTGAATCTGCAACAAAATTTGTGGCTCCATTAACATTTCAAACATTGAGTAATTCTCCTATATATATTGATATGTTTGAAAACATAGATAAAACAAAAGTAGAACATATACATTTAGCAGACTGGTGTGATGTTTTTGTAATCGCGCCGGCAACAGCAAACACAATAAGTAAAATTGCTTTAGGTTTAGCGGATAATCTATTAACAACTATTACTATGGCTTTGCCTAGAAAAACTCCTGTGGTTATTGCTCCAGCCATGAATGTGCATATGTGGGAAAATCCAATATTTCAAAAAAATCTCTCGGAATTAAAAAAACAAGGAGATAAATATGTATTTATTGAACCACAAGAAGGAAAATTGGCTTGCGGATACGACGGTAAAGGTAAAATCGCTGAAATCACTGAAATCGTCGATACTGTTAAAAATATATTAAAATAATATGGATAAAATCTTAAAAAACAAAAAAATACTGATTACAGCAGGACCAACATGGGTTGCAATAGATAAAGTAAGAGTAATCACCAATATTTTTAGCGGTAAATTAGGATCTATTATAGCAAAAACAGCGCAAGAAATGGGAGCTGATGTTGTTTTTATGTTTGGTCCTGGAAGAATATCCGCGCCGGAGAATAAAAAAATAAAAGTTTTAAGATTTAAATACTTTGATGATCTTTTGAATTTGGTTAAAGAAAATATAAAACCTGACAAATTTGACGCAATAATACATTCAGCTGCAGTCAGTGATTATATGCCGTTGCCTTCAAAAGAAAAGAAGATTAAATCTGGTAAAAAAGACTTAACAATAAAATTTAAACCTACAATCAAAATAGTAGATCTTATAAGAAAAATAGACCCAAAAACCTTTCTAGTAAAATTTAAATTGGAGGTCGGGTTATCGGAAAAAGAATTAATTGATGTTGCGTATAATAGCATGCTTCAATCAAATGCTAATTTAATAGTTGCAAATGATTTTGAAATGGCTGCCGTAGGAGAAAAAGATCATAAAGCATTCATAATAAATCCAGAAAAAAACATACAAACAGTAAAAGGAAAGAAAAATATAGCCATAAACCTGCTTAAGGTTTTATCCAAGAAAATCTAAAAAAATGGAGGACTTTTTAAAAGAAACAGAATACTGTGATTTTTCGCATTCAAAAATCAAATCTGTTTCTCAAAAAATAACAGAAAATTTAAAAGATGACAGAGAAAAAGCTGTGGCTATTTTTTATTGGGTAAGAGATGAAATATATTATAGGGTAGGGTTATGGAATCAAAAGGCTTCTAAAACACTAGAAGAAAAAAAAGGCACGTGCACAAACAGCGCTAATTTATTTATTGCTCTATGCAGATCTGTCGGAATACCAGCAGGATATTATGTATTAAGAGTAAAAGGACAACAATACTTTGGTCCAATAGTGCCTAAATTACTTAAAAAAACTATAAGCAAAGAATCTGTTCATATACACGCCGGAGTATATTTAAATAATAAGTGGGTTAAATGCGACCCATCTGATGATTTCGAAATTTCGCAAAAAACATCCCATTTAAATCCGCAAAGCAAACTTATAGAATGGGATGGGAAAAAAGATGCTGTTCTTAATCTTGAACATGAGCATATTATTAAAGAAGAAGGACCTTTGGCTAATATAGATAATAAGATTTCAAAAAAACCAAAAACTGCCAAAGGGATCATTATAAAAATAGCAAATTATTATATAGATTTTTTGAGGGAAAGTGGGCACAATATAAAATCAGTTGACGATCTTGAAAATCGGTTTAAAAAATGGATAAAAAAGAAACAAGTTTTTTACTACTATATCTATTTAATTGCATCTTTAGTAGTAGCTACGAGAATAAAATTATTTGATAAATGACTCCTGACTTATACATCAGGCTTACTTTTTTAGCCGGCGCTTCTTTTACGGCGTTTGGTATTTTGGTTTATATAAAAAATAGGCGAGATTTATCTGTTAAAATTTTTGGATTGCTTGCAGTAAGTTTTGCTGTCTGGATTTTCTCGTGGTTCGTAGCTATGCTCACAAAAACTGAGGGTTCGGCTCTTTTTTGGTCTAGGATGCTAAATTTTGGAGCCACATGGATACCAGCTTTTTTTCTTCACTGGGTAATACTTCTATTGGGGTTGGATAAAAAATTAAAAAAATCGCTTATCGCAGTTTATACATTTATTGGAGGAATTTCATTATTCGGGTTTTCATCTTTATATATAGAAAATGTTAGGAAAATAGAGGAATTAAATATATACTGGCCTGTTCCTGGACCATTGTTTATATGGTTTATCATGCTTGGATATGGTGTTGTCGTAAGTTATGCTTTTTATGAAATAATAAGAAATTTTAAAAATCTTAATAAAGAAAATAAGATTCAAGTAGTTTATTTGGCAATAGGATCTTTTTTGGGTTTTGGTGGTGGAGCTACGAACTTTTTGTTTATGTATTCAACCTCCAAAACAACTCTTGCCATCGCATTGGTAGGAATGTTTGCAGTAGCCATAACTCCGTATTTCTTTACATATGCAGCTGTAAAATACCGCTTTATGAATTTTAAAACCATAGGAGCAGAAATCTTCGGTGGAGTAATAGTTTTAGTTTTATTAATTAAGACTCTCGGATCTAAAAGTACTAATGAAACAATATTGAATTCAGTACTTCTTCTCACTGCAACAATATTTGCTGTGCTTCTTATGAAGAGCGTAAATAGAGAGGTAAAACAAAAAGAAGAACTTCAAAAGATAACAAAAGAACTGGCGGCGGCTAATGAGGAATTAAAAAGAGTGGACGCGGCAAAATCAGAATTCGTTTCCATAGTTTCGCACCAATTGCGAACTCCGCTAACTGCCGTTAAGGGATATATTTCAATGATGCAGGAGGGTACTTACGGAAAAATGGAAGAAAATCAGCTTGGAGTTTTAGAGAAAGTTTTTCAGTCGTCTGAAAGGCTTATTGCTTTTATAAACGATCTTTTGAACTTAAACAGGATTGAGGAGGGAAGAATCATATACAGCTTTTCATCTGTTGATTTGGCGCAAATGGCAGATGATATTGTTTTTGATTTAAAAACACTCGCTGATTTAAAGAAACTAAGCTTAACATGGCTAAAGCCCCACGGATTGCCAAAAGCATGGGCTGATCCTGATAAAGTAAGGCAGGTAATGATTAATTTTATAGACAACTCAATCAAATATACTGCTGAAGGAAGCGTAAATGTTACACTCAAACTTGAAGGAGATTATATTATTTTTCAGGTAAAGGATACTGGCGTTGGAATGAACCCAGAAGAAAAATCAAACCTGTTTAAAAAATTCGTTCGAGGTGAAGGTGGAAGAACAATGCATACAGGAGGAACAGGCCTTGGCCTATACGTTGCCAAATTAATGGCCGAAGCGCATAAGGGAGAAATAATGGGAGAATCCGAAGGAAAAGGTAAAGGAAGCACGTTTACAATAAAGATTCCAACGGAAGATTTTGCCAAGAAAAACAATATAAACCAGCAAGAATCAAAACAAGCTCAAACGCCAGTTCAGCCAACACAATCACCGCCCACTCCGCAAGTAAAATAACGCCCCTATAAGACAGGGGCGTTTTTAGATTTAAAAACTTGCTGAACAGCCGTAAAAAAGGTTAAAATAAATAGTAATGAAACGTGTTTTAACTGCCGAAACTCCCAAAATGGCAGGGGAGATTATTAAGGTTGCAGGCTGGGTTGATGCCCGCCGAGATCACGGAAAAATCATATTTATAGACCTTCGCGACCGAAGCGGGGTTTTGCAGTGTGTTTTTGTTCCTGGCTCCGACTCCGCCAAGGCTTCGCCGGACAAGGATGAAAACACATATAACACTGGAAATACATTAAGATCGGAATGGGCAATCGAACTGGAGGGAAAAATAGCGTCTAGGCCAGAAAAAATGGTAAATCCAGATCTTCCAACAGGAACTGTTGAACTTCAGGTAACTGGAATAAAAGTTCTAAACGAATGTCCAACACCTCCATTTGATCTTTCAGGATCAGGTATGGAAATAAATGAGGAACTTAGAATGAAATACAGGTATCTGGATTTGCGAAGGCAAAGGCTGCAAAAAAATATACGGATGCGACACCAGATAACAAGATTTATAAGAGAATATCTTTCCGAAAAAGATTTTGTTGAAATTGAAACTCCGATTCTCACCAAATCAACTCCAGAAGGCGCCAGAGATTATGTTGTTCCGTCTAGGATTCAAAACGGAAAATTTTATGCGCTTCCTCAAAGCCCACAGCAATACAAACAATTGCTGATGGTTTCGGCTTTTGAAAGATATTTTCAAATAGCGCGATGCTTTAGAGACGAAGACACGAGAGGCGACAGGCAACCGGAATTTACACAGCTTGATATGGAAATGTCTTTTGTGGAGCGCGAAGACGTAATGGAATTAAACGAGTCGTTGCTTATAGCGCTTGTTCAAAAACTTTTTCCAAATAAAAAAATACAGGAAACTCCGTTTCCAAGAATTTCTTACAAGGAAGCTATGGAAAAATACGGAACAGACAGGCCGGATTTAAGAAAAGACAAAAACGATCCGGATCTTTTGGCTTTCTGCTGGGTTATAGATTTTCCGTTTTTTGAGAAGACTGATGATGGAAAATGGACATTTACACATAACCCATTTTCCGCGCCAAAACCAGAACATATGGATTGGCTCATGAAAAAAGAAAACATAGGCGATATTTTAACAACGCAATACGACGTTGCCTTGAACGGATTCGAAATAGGAGGAGGAAGTATAAGAAATCATCAGCCTGATCCTTTAAAGAAAGTTTTTGAAATAATGGGATTCGCCGAAGAAAGAATAATGAATAACTTCGGGCATATGATAACAGCGCTTTCATACGGCGCTCCGCCTCATGGAGGAATAGCATGGGGACTTGATAGGTTTGTAGCGATACTCACAAATGAGCCGAATATCCGCGAAGTTTTGTCATTCCCGAAAACAGGAGACGGAAGAGATTTAATGATGGGAGCGCCAGCTGAAATAGACAAGATTCAGCTAAAAGAATTAGGAATTGAAATAATAAAAAAGAAAATTTAGTGGATGTATAGCGTTAAACTGGAAAAATTCGAAGGTCCTTTTGATTTGCTGTATCAGCTTGTTGAATCCAAAAAGCTTGAAATAACCGAAATATCATTGGCGCAAATTGCAAATCAGTTCTTAGACCATATAAAAACCGGAGTGGCCACAGAAGATTTGGCCAATTTTCTTATTGTGGCCGGACGCCTCGCGCTTATCAAATCGCGCGCGCTTCTGCCTTTTCTCGAGCTTACAAAAGAGGAAGAAAGCGACATAGAAAGCCTAAAGGAACAGCTCGCTGAATATTACAAATATAGGGATCTTGCAAAAGGAATACATAAATTAGACATATCCAAAAATATTTTTTATTCTCGTACGTTTCTTTCGGGTATGGAGCCTGTTTTTTATTTCCCAAAAAAACTAACTTCTGAAAAACTTTCGGAATCGCTTAATAATCTTTTATCAACGCTTACTCTGCCGCAAAGGATTCCTCAGGCGCAGATTAAAAATTCAATTTCATTGGAAGAAAAGCTTGAAGAAATAAGAAACGCTATAAAAAACAGGATTGAATTAAGATTTTCTGAAATCTTAAAATCTCCGTCCCCAGAAGAAAAAATAGCTGCGTTTCTTAGTGTGTTAGAATTAGTTAAAAGATCCGAACTTGAAGCAAAGCAAAAAAATAATTTTGAAGATATTTTTTTAACAAAGAATAATGCGTGAAGATAATTTAAAATTAGAAAAAATACTGGAATCACTGCTTTTTACTTACGGAGAGGAAATAAGCATAAAAAAGCTTTTGGAGGTTACTAAAAAAACCAAGCCTGATTTGGTTTTGGCTTTGAATAATTTAAAAACATCGCTTTCTGAAAGAGGAATCAAACTTGTTAATAAGGATGATTATTGGCAGCTTGTTGCGGACAAATCCTCGTCTGAATACATAGAAAAGCTTGTCAAAAGCGAAATACAGGAAGAACTTACTCCAGCAAGCCTCGAGGTTTTGGCTGTTGTAGCATACAAAGGAATTGTTTCAAAAAACGAGATAGAAGCTATACGGGGGGTTAATTCATCGTACGCGTTAAGAAATCTCGCTTTGCGCGGGCTTGTTGAAAAAGATGAATCAGGAAAATCGTATTCATATAAAATATCACTATCCGCCTTGCGGAAGCTTGGTTTGGAAAAAATCGAAGATCTTCCGAATTTTAGAGAACTAAAGCAAGAAACAGAAAAAGTTGAATCTTTAATTAAGAATGTTTGATAAATTTTTTTCAATGAGGCAAACCATAAACATAATAATAGCTTTCTTTATAATATTGCCGGCGCTTTTGCTTTCTTACCAGATTGGAACTCCGTCAATCGCAAAAACAAAAGCCGGAATAGGGGAATATTTAAGCGAGCCAGCTTTAAATATGCGGGTTCCGAAAGCGCTTAAAACAATTCCTAGAGAAACTCTTCCTGTTAAAAAACAGGATGCCAAAAAGCTTGATATGCAAAACAAGTCTGTTTTAGCTTTTGATTTTAAGCAAGATTTTTATCTTTACGAAAAAAATACGCACGAACAGCGCCCAATAGCTTCCCTTACAAAACTTATAACAGCTGCGGTAGTTTTAGATTATTCAAAGCTTGATGAAACTGTTTCTATTTCAAAAGAAGCTATAAAAACGGAAGGAAACAGCGGATTGCTTAGGGAAGGCGAAATTTTAACTGTATATGATTTGTTGGCGGCCGCGCTTTTGGAATCAAGCAATGACGCGGCTTATGCTTTGGCAGAATATACCGGAAATAAGCTTATTTCAAATCAGGAAACAAACGCCACGCCTATTCGGGCGTTTGTTAGGACTATGAATCAAAAATTCAACGACCTTGGACTTGTAAACAGCAACTTTACCGATCCGAGCGGCCTTGAAGATTCAAAATCTTTCAGCACTGCTTATGACTTTGCAAATTTTATAAAATACCTAAGAAACAATCCAAATTACGATGTTATATGGCAAATTCTTAAATTAAAAACGTATACGACTCAATCAAAAAACAATATTGCTTCGCATGAATTTAAATCCACAAATTCGCTTCTAGATGAGCTTGATGGTGTAATAGGCGGAAAAACGGGATATACTAACAATGCGCTTGGAAACCTTATGCTGGTGCTTACGGGTCCGAATAACACAGAGATTATCTACCTCGTTATGGGGTCAAACGACAGATTCGGCGAAATGAAAAAACTTATAGACTGGGTTAATGAAAGCTGGGAATGGCCAAAAAATTAAATATCTTTCGTCAATTGGTAATGAAACCCGTATCGTATAGAGTCTGGCGTCAAACATAACAGAAAAACGAAACGGGCATCGCCCAGTAAACTCAACTAGTTTGAGTTACTGGGCATCGTAACCTTTAAACATTAAACATAATAGATTATGAACGAAGTAACATTCCAAGTCGTACGAATATTATCGCTGGCCTTTGGTGCTTTTGCGTTGGCAATGATAATTACCCCATACTGGACTAATATTCTTTTTAAATACAGGCTTGGGAAACAAATACGAACAGAGGGATCGCCAATCTTTACTTCAATGCATAAAGGCAAAGAGGGAACGCCGACCATGGGAGGAGTTATAATCTGGGCGGCTCTTTTAATAATAATAATCGCTCTTGCGATTGTAGAAAGATTTTATCCAGCAAGTTTCTTTGCAAAATTAGGTTTTCTTTCGCGCCCGCAGACTCTTTTGCCTTTGGGCGTTTTAATTTTTTCGGCAATCATAGGGCTCGGAGACGATTTAATGGGAGTTTTTCACATAGGTCCGAAAGGAGGCGGATTAAAAATGCGCCACAGAATTATTCTGTATACGATTGTTGCGCTTATTGCCGCGCTTTGGTTTTTCTTCAAGCTTGATTGGGATTTGGTAAAAATTCCTTTTTTGGGAACATTTAACATAGGCTGGATGTATATTCCTTTTGCTGTTTTTGTAATTGTGGCAACTTCGTTTTCTGTTAACGAATCGGATGGACTCGACGGCCTCGCTGGAGGATTAATGCTTACGGCTTTTGCCGGGTACGGAGTTATCGCTTTTTCCGAAGGCAGATATGATCTTGCTGTTTTTTGCGGAGTTATAACAGGCACGCTTGTTTCTTTCCTTTGGTTTAATATTCATCCAGCAAGATTTTTTATGGGCGATACCGGCGCGATGCCTCTTGGAGTAACTCTTGCTGTAATTGCCTTGCTTACAAACGCTGCATTTGTTTTGCCTTTTATAGCCTTTGTTCCAATGATTGAATCGGCTTCGGTGATAATCCAGGTTTTGAGCAAAAAACTAAGGAATGGGAAAAAGGTTTTTCTTTCCGCGCCAATTCATCATCATTTTCAGGCAAAAGGCTGGCCAGAAACCAAGGTAACTGAAAGGTTTTGGATAATTTCCGGTGTAATGTGCGCAATAGGAATAATAGTTCAGCTATTAGGGAAATAACTCTCAAAAACTGGTATAATTAAATAGAATCTAATAATTTTCAATAACCAAGGCTCAATTTTCAATAAATTATCAATTTTTTAATTTTCAAACGGATTCATTTGGTTCCTATGTTACGTCGGGATTGATAATTGAATCATTGAAAATTCATTGATCATTGTAAGTTGAGAATTGATAATTAATAAAGTGGCTTCTTTTGATTTAATAATTAGAAACGGCATTGTTGTTGACGGCTCCGGAAAGAAGCCTGCTTTTAAGGCTGATATTGGCATAAGCGGAGATAAAATTTTTGGCGTTGGAGATTTATCAAACGCTAAAGCAAAATCAGAAATAGACGCTTCAGGAAAAATAGTTTCTCCAGGATTTATAGACGCGCAAAACCATTCAGACAATTACGGAAGTATTTTTTCAGACAACCATCTTGAAAGTCTTGTTCGCCAAGGAATCACAACAATACTTATGGGGCAATGCGGATCGTCACTGGCACCGCTGGTTTCGGGATCTCTTTCTTCCATACAAAAATGGACAAATATTGACGGGCTTAACGTAAACTGGAGAAGCGAAGCGGAATTTTTTAAATCTCTTGCTTCACGCGGATGCATGATAAATCTTGCGACTCTTGTTGGACACGCAACTTTGAGAAGAGATTTTGTCGGCGATGTAATGCGTCCGCTTTCATCAAAAGAAGAACAGCAGACATGTTCGCTTCTTGAACAATCAATCAAGGAAGGAGCTTTTGGGCTTTCTATTGGGCTTGCTTACAGCCACGAACGGCTTGCTGCGGAAGAAGAACTGCATAAGCTTTTGAAAGTTGTTTTGTCGCAATCAGGCGTGGCTTCTTTTCATTTAAGAAACGAAGGGAGAGAAGTTGTCTCTTCTATGAATGAAATATTCACTTTCTTAAGGCATAATCCCGTAAGGTCAAAAATAAGCCACTTAAAAGCGCTTGGAGAAAACAGTATTGCAACCGCAGAAAAGCTTTTACGAATGCTTGAAGTGGCCTCGCGCGACGGGCTTCCGATTTCTTTTGATGTGTATCCGTACATGGCTTCGGCTGTTGTGCTTTATCTTTTGCTTCCAGAATGGGCAACTATAGGAGGAAAATCAGAACTTATAAAAAGAATAAAATCAAAAAGCGCCCGTGAAGACATAATCAAAGATATGCGCGAAAGCGAGTATCCTTACGATAAAATTTTTGTGGCCACAGGAGTTTTGGGGCAGGGGTTCGTTGGAAAAAGCATTGCGCAAATAGCCAGCGACCAAGGAGTATCAAATCCTGAAGCGGTTTTAAATATGCTTGCGGCAAGCAAAGAACAAATTATTGTTTTTTGGCATGATCTTGATGAAAGGGTCGTGGAAACTTTTATTAAGCATCCGCTTTCAATGATAGCGACTGACGGCTCCGGATACAGCGCCGAAGATAAAGGAGGAAATCAAATTCCGCATCCAAGATCTTTTGGAACAACAGCGCGTGTTCTTGGATATTATGTTAGGGAGAAAAAAATAATTACGCTTGAAGAAGCTGTAAATAAAATGTCTGGAAAACCGGCGAAATGGATAGGGATTAAAGACAGGGGAATAATAGAAAAAAATAATTACGCTGATATTGTTGTGTTTGACCAGCAAAAAATCCGAGATATTTCCGATTATAAAAATCCGTTCAGATACCCTGAAGGAATAGACTACGTTATTGTTAATGGAAAAGTCGCTTTAGAAAAAGGAAAATGCAAGCTTCCTCTTGCCGGAAAAATAATAAAAAAGCCAAAATAAGAATAAAATTTAAAAACCAGAATGGATAAAAGCTCCCTAAGCAAAGCTGTTGTTGTTTTTTTGGCTTCCACCGGAATATTGGTTGTTTTTGGGATTGCTGTTATGACAAACGCATCCATACCGCTTTCGCAGTCAAACCACGGCGAAAGTTTTTATTATTTTAGGCATCAAATAATATATGGGTTTGGAGTTGGGTTAGTAGCTTTTCTTGTTTTCTCAAGAATAAATAGAAAAATTTTAAAAAAAATTGCTCTTCCAGCCGTTCTTTTTTCAATACTTCTTTTGATTTTGGTTTTTGTCCCAAAAGTAGGATACGGAGCAGGAGGCGCTAAAAGATGGCTGGATATTTTTGGATTTTCATTTCAGCCTTCAGAAATGGCAAAATTGGCAATGGTTATATATATTGCATATTGGCTTGAATCAAAGAAAGAAAAGCTAAAAAACTCAAAAATGATACTTCCTTTTCTTTTCTGGCTCGGAATAGTCGGAGGGCTTATTCTTATAGAGCCTGATTTCGGAACATTTTTAATAATATGCACAATAGCTTTTTCGATGTATTTTAGCGCTGGAGCAAAAATGAAAACAATAATAGGAATAGCGCTTGTTGGATTTTTAATATTAGGAACCCTTATCGCGGCGGAGCCTTACAGAAGGCAAAGATTTATGTCTTTTTTCAATCCTGCTCAAGACTCTATGGGAAAAGGATATCAGCAAAACCAGGCTTTGATTGCCATAGGGTCCGGCGGCATAACGGGTTTAGGACTTGGCAAAGGAGTGCAAAAATATAGCTACCTGCCGGAAACAGTAGGTGATTCGGTTTTTGCGATTGTTTCGGAAGAGCTTGGTTTTTTTGGAGCTTCGCTGATTCTTTTAATTTATTTAACGTGGATTTTAAGCGGACTTAAAATAGCATCTGGCGCGCCAAAACCTTTTGAAAAATATCTTGTTGTTGGAATAATAAGCTGGATAGGCACGCAGACATTTATAAATGTTCTTGGAATATTGGGCGCAATTCCTTTTTCCGGAATACCATTGCCGTTTATAAGCTACGGAGGAAGCGCTTTAATGATAGAACTAGCGGCAGTTGGAATTGTTATTAATGTCGCAAGAAACAGGTCTTAATACCAATTAAATTTGGTATATATTATTTATTTGGTATATATTATTTTATATTGTATTTATCAATTTTATAACATTTCACCCACGATCGTGAAAAAATGTTATATATGTTTTTGAAACAAGATTTATAACTCGTTGAGAGTTCCTTTTTTGCTAATACTTACAATCTGAACCCTACCTATCAAACCAAAATCTTTAATTGATTTAATAAAATTTTCCGTCAGGGGAGAATACCCAAGCCAGACACTTTTTTGCAATTGATCATACCCTGACGCAACCAATTCATTCCTAATCCAATCTCTCTTTCTTCTATCCGATTCGGGAATATCATACATAACTAATCTAGGAATACCATCTGGTTTTAACGACTCAATTAAATTTTGATAATGTTTAAGCTTGTTTCTTCCCACCAAAGTAATAGACCATTTTGAATTAATACCTCTTCCGGTTTTACTAACAAGACCATCTTTTTTAAGTCTATGCAGTAACGAAGAAAATGTTGGTTTAGAAAATTCATAACCAGATGACAATCCCATAATTTGTCTCCACATACGCCCTTCCGCCTGATTTCTGGGGAACATTGCTTCTAAAACAATATCTCCGGATTCTGATAATCTCTCTAATAAAAAATGAGTTATTGATTTAACTTTTTTATTCATTCTATTAATTTAAATTAGTTTAAAATTGTTACTTAATATAAATTGTAACATTTTACTCACGATCGTAGAATAATTGTTACAAATGTATCAATATACTTAATACTTATGTTTTATAGTGTTTTCTATGCTTGTTGAAACAAAAAAAGGCGGGCTGTTTGGCCCGCTGTTTGAAAAACTAGAATACATTATAAACCAACTTGGAAACTAAATCCTCGTGTTAGGATTGACCGCTTCCTCTCGTCTCCTTCTATCCTGATCCATCCTTTTCAAGATTGGTCGCATTTCCTCACACAAGCCTTCATGCATCGCTTCGTGAAGTTTTCTAGCTCTTTTCGGTCCAAAAAGAACAGTTCCTCCTTCTTTCTTCTTTAGTTTCACCTTGAACCTCCTTTGTGGTTGGGGAAGGATAAGATCGAACACCGAGTGTTCAATCAGGTGTTGCTCATCAAGCGCAAAGAATCATAATCCATCTAAAGTCATTCCCTTAATCCACTTGTCATGCCACTCAAGAAATGGACGAATCTCGTCGGATATAGCTTCGTTGACCTCTGTGAAGAATCGCTCCACCGGAGAGTCCGTTTCAGGAACAAGACGAACTCTTCGCTCTTTCATATTTTTCACAGTCATGATTCACCTCCTCTTTGGTTTGAAAGAACTCCAAAAATCCCTTAATAATAAGGTACTACTAATAGCGTTGGAAGTCAAAAAACGCTATAATACAAGCATGAAATCAAAGAAAATTATGCTTTGCGGAGGAGGTACTGGAGGCCATGTTTTTCCATTGGTTGATGTTGCTCGAGGAATCAAAAAGCTTGATCCGGACGCTAAAATTTATTTTGTGGGCCCGGAAGAGTTTCCGCTTACAAGCTTAAGAAAAGAAGGAGTAATTGTTAAAAAAATAATCGGCGCTGGAAAGCTAAGGCGGTATTTTTCGCTAATGTATATATGGGAAATCATAAAGCTTCCTTTCGCGTTCTTGTATGCGTTTTTTACAGTGCTTTTTATAAACCCTAACGCTGTTTTGGGAAAGGGAAGTTACGGGAGCGTCTTGCCGGTTTTATGCGCAAAACTTTTGGGAAAGAAAATACTTCTTCATGATTCAGATGCTATACCAGGGCTTGCAAACAGGTTTTTATCTAAATTCACAAAAAACATCGCCGTTGCGTTTGAGAATATGAACAGATTTTTTCCAAAGAAAAATATTTTCTTGGTTGGAAACCCCGTGCGCTTAAAATATCTTGGAATCACCAAACAGGAAGCGCAAGATATTTTAGATTTTCCATCAGACAGCAAGGTTGTTTTTATAAGCGGGGGATCACAGGGTGCGCAAAAAATAAACAGCGTTATATTGGAATCTTTGGATAAGATACTTGAGGATTACGATGTAATATGGAGCGTCGGGCTGAATAATTATCAAAGCATAGCGGAGGTTACAAAAGATAAATCTCATTTAAAATTATCGGCTTTGCTTTCAGAAAAAGAGCTTGCAGCGGCTTATACATTATGCGACCTATCAATTGGAAGAGCTGGAGCAGGAACTATATTTGAAACAGCAGCGTTTGGAAAGCCATCTATTCTTATTCCGCTCGAAAGAAAGGGCGGAGATCAGCCTTTTAACGCTATGGCTTATGCCGACACAGGAGCCTCTATTATATTAAACGAATCAGAACTCGCGTCAGAGACGCTTATAGAAGCAATAAACACTATTTTATCAACCAAAGCCATTATTGAAGATATGAAGGAAAATGCCCAAAAGTTTGCTAGAATAAATGCAGGCAATGATATAGCTGAAATTTTACTAAATTTTGCCAATAATCGTTAAACGTTGATCGGTAATGAAGCCTGTATCGTCAAAGCGTTTGACGTTAAACGTAACCGATAGACGAAACGGGCATCGTAACCTTTAAACCCTATGACGATAAGAACCAGAATAGCACCAAGTCCAACCGGCTTTATGCATATAGGAACCGCGCATACGGCTCTTTTCAATTATTTGTTTACAAAAAAAATGCACGGGGAGTTTTTGCTGCGCATAGAAGATACGGATATTGAGCGATCAAAAAAAGAATATGAAGAAGATATTATAAACGGATTAAAATGGCTCGGGTTTAAATGGGATGGAGAAATAATCCATCAGCGCGAAAGATCGGAAAGGCACAAGGAATTTTTGCGGAAACTTCTGGATAGTGAAAAAGCTTTTTATTGCTTTCATTCACAGGAAGAGCTTGCTGCTGAACAGAAAAATCAAGAAGCAGAAAAAAAAGCGTACAAACATGAATGCGAACATAAAAATCTTTCCAAAGAAGAGACTAAATCAAAATCAGGCGGAATAATCAGACTCAAAAATCCAAACAAAAAAATAGTATTTAACGACATGATACGCGGAGAGGTTTCTTTTGAAACAGGTCTTTTGGGAGATTTTTCATTGGCAAAAGATTTGGATAATGCGCTTTATAATTTTGCCGTTGTTGTAGACGACTATGAAATGGAAATCACTCACGTCATACGGGGGGAAGATCATATTTCAAATACTCCAAAACAGATTCTTATTCAGGAAGCTCTTGGTTTTGAAAAACCGGAATACGCGCATGTTCCTTTAATACTGGCAAAAGACAGATCAAAGCTTTCAAAGCGCCACGGCGGAACTTCGTTAATAGAATATAAGCGCGCGGGATACCTTCCAGAAGCAATGATAAACTTTATGGCGCTTCTTGGATGGCACCCTGCAGACAACCGCGAATTTTTTACAATTGACGAGCTTATAAAGGAATTTGATATTTCCAGAGTGCAAAAAGCGGGAGCGGTTTTGGATATTGAAAAGCTTGGTTCAATAAACCATCACTACATTAAAAATCTTGTTCCCGCGGAATTTGCGAA
>Ga0172379_10004992_pt1 | contig 18953 bp, 21 predicted proteins | sample GrowelOW334metaG_FD_119756 | JGI IMG/M metagenome (GOLD analysis project Ga0172379, IMG submission 119756) | Groundwater microbial communities from an aquifer near a municipal landfill in Southern Ontario, Canada - Groundwater well OW334 metaG | ecosystem: Environmental > Aquatic > Deep...
ATGTCGAGGCAATACAAGCGACAAAACCCGCGCATCATCAAACATCCAAAAGTGTACTTCATTCAGCTCGGAACGCACGCAAAGATGAGAAGCCTGAATATTATTGAAACCCTTCGAAATGCCAAAGTGCCAATAATGCAGTCTCTTGCAAAAGACAGTCTCGGAAGCCAGCTTTCCACAGCCGAAAGAATGAAGACACCGTTCGCGATGATTTTCGGAGAAAAAGAGGCCATCGACGACACCGTCATCATCCGAGATATGAATACGCGTTCCCAGGATACGGTAAAGATTGCCGATCTTCCAAAATTCCTCAAAGGAATGAAATAAACCGACCGAAAACGATATCAAAAAAATCAGCGTTGCGATCACTCGCAACGCTGATTGCTTTTAAGAAAACGAAATGAAAGAACGGCCCTCACTCACACCAAAATAAATCTCCCAGTCTTCGTCTGCATTGTGGTAGCGCCTGATTAGTTCAGCTTGTATCTTGGGAATATAGGAGGAGTCAAGATACACCAGAATCTCTTCGCCCGAACCCGTCCACTCCTGAAGCAATTCCTCGTCTATTTTCTCTTCAAGACTTTTGATCGTCTCTAACTGTACCTCTGTAAAGGTCTCATTCAGGTATCTCTTTGAACGTGCCATTTGTGCCACCTTTTTGCTTAAAATGAACCAAAACAACAATAAAATGGTACTTTATGTTTATAGTTTTGTCAAATGACTCTAAAATATTGCGAAAATTGAACCCTTGTGGTAAGATTCTCCACATGACTCAAATCGTAATAGAAGTAGAAAAAAATCAAAACGAAAACGCGCTGAACCTTCTTCGCCGTTTTACGAAAAAAATGCAGGGTTCAAAAATCCTGAATACCGTTCGCGGTCAGAAATATACGTCGCGCCCCGATTCAAAACTTCGGAAAAAACGCCGTATTCTCAAATCCCTCGCCACCGGCGCGCGGATTGAACACCTCAAAAAGCTTGGGAAATATACCAAGAAAAAATAATGACGAACGAACTGTTTGATATTACAAACAAGACAAAAGGCAAGCTTCCCCGCTTGCCTTTTCTCGAAATAAAAAATACCGTTCTCGGCCCGAAATACGAGCTCAGCCTCGTCTTTATCGGAAGCACTCTTTCACGACGGCTCAACAGAGAGCACCGGGGAAAGGATAAGCCGGCAAATGTTCTCTCTTTCCCCCTCACAAAAACAACCGGTGAAATTTTTATCGATCTTAACCACGCCAAAAAACAATCCCCTCTTTTTGAGACGACTCCCGAAAAATTTATCGGACTTTTATTTATCCACGGTTTGCACCATTTGAAAGGAATGGAACATGGTAGTAGAATGGAAGAAGGAGAAGAGCAAATCAGAAAGAAATATAAACTCTAGGGAAATACCCGGAGGTTCCAAATACATTGGCGCGCTTTCTTCTCCTCATAAAGCGTGATTTTTTTGTTTTTAATTTCAATGCAAAAACGACGCGACATTGTTACTGGAATAGATATCGGAACGCACTCGGTGCGCGTTGTTCAAGCTGAGTGGAACCGCGAAGAAGCATTGCCAAAAATCGTCGGGACGGGTATCGCCGAATCTCGCGGACTTCGACACGGTTATATCATCAACACCCACGATGCGGCCGAAAGCATTCGCACCGCCTGCGCAAAATCAGAAAAAATATCGGGAATAAAAATTAAGCGAGCTTTTATTTCCGCGGGAGGAATCGGGCTTGAAGGAGTAACGACTGTCGGTAGCACTATGGTTGCTCTCGCAGACGGAGAAGTTACCGATCGAGATGTGAAAGAAGCCGAAAAGGCCGGAGAAAGTGCCGCGCGAGATATCCAAAACCGCAAAGTCATTCACGTTATTCCGATTAGTTATCGACTCGACGGGAAAGAAGTTCTTGGCCGTCCCCAAGGAATGAAAGGCCAAAAGCTCGAAGTAAAACTTTTACTTATAACCGCGCTTGCTCAACACATCAACGACACGATTCTTTCCGTTGAAACAGCGGGGGTCGAAGTCGAAGACATTTTCGCTTCACCTCTTGCCGCAGCCTATGTAACCGCAACCAGACACCAAAAAACAGCCGGGTGTGTTCTCGCAAATATAGGAGCCGAAACTGTTTCAATCGTTGTCTTTGAAAATAATATTCCGATCTCTCTCAAAGTATTCCCCATCGGATCTACCAATATTACAAATGATATCGCTCTCGGACTCAAAGTTTCTCTCGATGAAGCCGAACACATCAAACTCGGAGAAACCGCTCTCGATACGCGTTTCCCAAAGAAAAAGCTGGAAGATATTATATCTTCCCGCCTTTCAGATATTTTTGACCTGATTGAAGCACACCTGAAAAAGATTGACCGAAATGAACTCCTTCCCGCAGGTGTTATTATTACAGGAGGAGGTTCCGGTATGAGCTTTATTGCCGACTTCGCAAAGACATCGCTTAAACTTCCCTCAAGAATTGGCTATCCGGCTTTCGGAACAGACCCTAATACGGCCGGCGGTTCTGACGTTGCCTCAAAAAGTGAAATACGAAATATCCCCGCATGGACTGTTGCATATGGTCTTTGTATCCTTGGTTTTAGTTCGGAAAAAGAAGAGAAGACCACCGCCTTTATGAAGGGGTTTGGCGAAAAAGCCAAAGATTTTTTTGAAAAATTCCTGCCGTAAAAATACGGCTCTATACCGAGTTCAATATGGGCGATACACGCCATATTTTCAAAACCCGTCAAGGTTTTCTTTTTTTGTACAATTGTTATCATAGAGACACTTAAAAGACCAAAAAATTACTCATTAACTGCATAAACTATGGCAAAAATCAATCCGGAGATAGAGGCATTCGCGCGAATAAAGGTCATCGGAATCGGCGGAGCTGGAAAGAATGCGGTTAATCACATGATAAACAGCAAGGTGAAAGGGGTAGACTTCATTGCGATGAATACAGACTCCCAAGACCTTCATCATTCTCTCGCTTCAAAGAAAGTACACATCGGTAAAAACCTTACGCGAGGACTCGGAGCCGGAATGAATCCCGAGATCGGAAAACGCGCGGCAGAAGAAACAAAAGAAGAGATCCAGAGTGTCATAAAAGGAGCTGATATGGTTTTTGCCACTGCCGGAATGGGAGGTGGTACAGGAACGGGAGCAGCTCCCGTCGTTGCTCGTACATCAAAAGAACTCGGAATACTCACCGTCGCCGTCGTAACAAAACCTTTTTTCTTTGAAGGAGCGCAAAGAATGCGCCTTGCTGAAATGGGCCTCGAAGAGCTCCGAAGGGAAGTAGACGCGATGGTCGTCATTCCAAATGATCGACTTCTCGGCACAATCCAAAAAGAAACGACCCTCGGCAACGCTTTCGCTCTTTCAGACGAAGTACTTCGCCAAGCAGTAGAAGGCATCTCAGACCTCATTACCACTCCGGGTATCATCAACGTCGATTTTGCTGACATTCGTGCGATAATGGAAAACGCAGGCCCCGCGCTTATGGGTATCGGAATGGCATCAGGCGAAAAGCGCGCTTCCGAAGCTGCTCGCGCCGCCATCAATTCCCCGCTCCTTGATATTTCGATTAATGGCGCGAGAGGAATACTTTTTGCCGTTGCCGGTGGAGAAGATATGACCATGTTTGAGATACAAGAGGCCGCGAAAGTAGTGACCGAATCGATAGACAAAGATGCCAAAGTTATATTCGGAGCAATCAAAGATGAAAAACTTAAAAAGAATGAGATGAAGGTTACCGTCATTGCTACAGGATTTCCGGAAGAACTTCCCCCTCAAGCAACTCGTCCTATGCCGTTTTCCAGACAAGAAGAACCTCGTACTGAAAAAAGAGAGGCCGTAAAAGAACCGGTACATACGCCTCCGGCAAAAGAAGAACCAAAGCATGGGCGGATATACAATAGTTTAAACTTTGACGATTCTCCGAAAAATTCTTTTGAAGAAAAACCGGTTCCCGCAACCCAAAAACCAACTCCAAAACCAACCGAAGTAATAGACGCCGATGCGGAAGAAGACGACAGCGAGCAATGGGGAGTTCCGGCCTTTCTTCGAAGATCAAAGCTTAAATAAGAACGAAATAAATCTTATCTGAAAAACGTAAGAACAGGGCAGGAAAACTTCCCTGTTTTTATATAATCTTCAGCTCTTTTGTTATATAATAAATAATATTATTTCTTAATTTTCTAAAAATATGTACGACCTTATCATCATCGGAGGAGGACCAGCCGGGGCATCTGCCGGAGTTTACGCCGCGCGGAAACGCCTAAAAACGCTCCTCATCGCAAATACTTTCGCGGGTCAATCCGTTGTTTCTGAAAAGATTGAAAACTGGATCGGCACCATCGCCATTTCAGGAACAGAACTTGCAGAAAGTATGAAGAAACACGTTCTTGCCTATGCCGGAGATATGGTGCAAATAAAAGAAGGAGAAATAGTCACTTCCGTAAAAAAAGAAGATGATCATTTTTTGGTGACAACCGGCGGAGGGGAAAATTTTCAAACAAAAACCATTCTTGTGACAACGGGAAGTGCGAGAAGAAAATTAACAATATCGGGAGCCGATAAATTCGAACATAAAGGCATTACGTACTGCGCGTCCTGCGACGGCCCTCTTTTCGAAGGACAAGATGTTGTGGTAATAGGAGGCGGAAATGCCGGTTTTGAAACAGCCGCGCAACTTCTGGCTTATACGAAAAGTGTAACTGTTATCAACAACGTAAAACAATGGATAGCCGATCCGATAACTGTCGATAAGGTTCTCAGTAATCCGAAAGCGAAAGGGATATCAGACTCAACGCCGGTTGAAGTTAAGGGGGACGGATTTGTAAATGCTCTTGTAGTAAAAAACAATGAGACGGGTGAAGTATCTGAAATCCCAACAACCGGAATATTCGTCGAAATTGGACAATCCCCCGCCACTTCCTTCGTAAAAGACCTTGTGAAGCTCAATCAGCGCGGAGCGATAGAAATCGACCCCTGGACCCAAGAAACGAGTATGAAGGGAATCTGGGCGGCAGGAGACTGTACAAACGTCCGATACCAACAAAATAACATCGCGGCGGGCGACGCCCTCCGCGCACTCGAAGACCTTTACGTTTATCTAAAAACGAAGTAAAAAACAAAGCCCCCTCCCCGGGGCTTTGTTTTTTTTATCAAATATGTTATATAATATATATTAAACCTTTGGGCGGTTAGCTCAGTTGGTAGAGCGTTGCTTTGACGTAGCAAAGGTCACAGGTTCGAGACCTGTACCGCCCACCATTAAAAAGTCCCCGGCAAGGGGATTTTTTAATGGTGGGCGGTAAGGAAGTGAACTGCTTCACTTCTGCCAGGTCTCGAACAGCGGAGGCATGTTTTTAGCGGAGGTCCGCTAAAAACAGCCGAGCTGGTGCCCAGGCAAATTTTCCGCAGAAAATTTAGCCGAGGGAGAGATACCTGTACCGCCCACAAGAAAATCCGCCGCGAGGCGGATTTTTGTGTACAGCAAAAAACAAAAACTGCTTTGGCAAAAAAGGCAATCTCACCTTTTTCCTTTACATACAATAGAGAAATACTATATTCTTTATATATTAACAATAAAAAGTTTATATATGCTATTTAATAAGAAGAAAAAGGGAGAAGAACTTAATGTCCCTGCTTCAAAACTTCCCAAATATCGAGAATCGAGCGATTTTCGCTCCTCTTTCAATTGGAGAGTTTTTCGTATTATGGCTGAGTTTGTCGATGGGTGGCAATTTTTAGCCGATTTTAATAAAACCGTTACGTTCTTCGGTTCTGCCCGACTTCAAGAAGGAACAAAGTGGTATGAGGAAGCAAGAAAGCTTGGGAAAATGCTCGCGGATGAAGATTTCGCCGTTATCTCCGGAGGAGGTCCTGGGATAATGGAGGCGGCGAACCGTGGGGCATACGAGTCGGGGAAAGGAGATTCTATCGGCATTAATATCAAACTTCCCTTTGAACAGCGCGAGAATCCTTACGTAAAAAAAGGATGCGGTTTCTATTATTTCTTCATTCGAAAAGTTATGCTCGCGTACTCCGCCCGTGCTTACGTTTTCTTCCCCGGAGGATTCGGAACTCTCGATGAGCTTTTTGAAATGGTAACCCTTATCCAAACCCAGAAAGTAACGCACACAATTCCCGTTGTCCTTGTCGGAAAAGAATTCTGGGAGCCCCTTCTTAAGTGGGTAAAAGAAGATCTTGTAAAGAAATTTGAAACAATTACTCCCGAAGATCTCGATATTTATGTTCTCGTTGACACAGCAGAAGAAGCGGCTAAAATCATACGAACAGCACCTGAAAGACATGAGTTTGACGAGTATGTAACCGTCCATAAAACAAATACATAAAAAAAGAAAGGGCCCCGCGAGGGTCTTTTTTTGCCCCAGATTCAAATTTCTGATATTTTAGAGAGAATGAAAGCGCAGGTAAAAATTGAACCTTCTTGGAAAAAAGCTCTTGCGAAAGAGTTTGAAAAACCGTATTTCCAAAAGCTTACCGAATTCGTACGAAACGAATACGAAAACGAGAAAGTCTATCCTTCTCCAAAATTTGTTTTTAATGCTTTTGAACTTTGCCCTTTTGACGATGTCCGCGTTGTCATACTCGGGCAAGATCCATACCACGGGCCGAAACAAGCGCACGGACTGTGTTTTTCTGTCCCCCAAAAAACACCCATTCCTCCCTCTCTTCAAAATATTTATAAAGAGATCCATACCGACATCGGAATTCCAATCTCCCAAAAAGGCAATCTCGAAAACTGGGCAAAACAAGGAATTTTGCTTTTAAATGCCACTCTCACCGTAAGAGAAAACACCCCCGGCTCGCACCAGCATCAAGGGTGGGAAGAATTTACCGACGCGGTCATCAAAACCCTCTCGGACAAAAAAGAACATTTGGTATTTATTCTCTGGGGGAAATACGCGCAAGAAAAAGGCGCCATAATAGATCAAGAAAAACACTTAATACTCAAGGCCGCACATCCGTCTCCGTTTTCCGCTTACAACGGTTTCTTTGGCTGCAAGCACTTCAGCAAAACGAATAGATACCTTCAAAAATACGGAGTAAATCCCGTAGACTGGAGTATTTGACTTTTTATATATTTTATGATACTATATAAATAGTTCTTTTTGAGGGTATTTAAATGACCAAAAAGTATGGTTTCTGGTTTCCAAAAACCGGACACAGCCTATTTATAAGCGAAGGAATGAGTGAGGCCGAAAAAAAGAAAATGTACCATACAAAGATTCCCCACTATTGCCCCCTCGATTTCGAGACGCTACTTCAGCTCCTATATGGTGTGAAGTTTGGCTCTCTCCCCGCCGGCGAAGTATTCTTTTGGCGGATCATTGCGGGCATTCCCGGAATGACTTCTCCTTCCCCATCGGAAGGCCCTGTGTACGAAAAAGTGTGCGCACTTTATCAAGTCTACTTAAACGAAGTAATTCATGGCGATGGCGAAAACATTGAGTATTTTGCGCGCTTAATGCACATCATGATGGGCGGGACAATGTAGAAAAACACCCCGACGCTTTCAAGCGTCGGGGATTTCTTTTTTTATTGGGTATTTAAAAAGGCGGGGATTTCTCCCCGCCTTGGTTGGTGTCGGTTTTTAGACCGACAAACGACGACTAACGCGTCTTCTTCGCCTTGTGGGCGTCCTTCTTGGCCTGATCGGAGGCAATGCGGGCGGCACGCGCCTGGCGTTCCTTCTCGCGTTCTTCCGGCGACATCCGGGCCTCACGGCGCTCTTCAGCCTCGCGTTCAGCGCGACGGCCTTCGGCTTCCTTCTCGCGTTTGCGCTCCGTCTTGGAGAACTTGCGCTCGATGACCCGAACGGGCTTCTTGGCGCGTTGTTCACGCGGGCTCTCCTCGGAGAGGAGGGCGCTCCAATCCTTCAGACCCTGCGGCAAACGATCCAACGGAACGTTGATGACTTCGCGAGTCTCACCGCTTTCGCGATGCTTATAGACGGCGACCGGGATGGCCCCGGAAGAGACGACGCCAGCCTTCAAATGATCGTAGACGTAGCCCAACGAAACCAATTCCCTCATGCGCTTCACAACAGGACTCAGTTCTTCATACGCGTTCATGACTTTCCTCTTCCGCATTTTGCGGTGTTAGTCAAAATTGAAAGATACTGTTTCAATTAGTAGTATATCATATCTAACTTTTTTGTCAATACTTTTCTTGAAAATTTGTTCGTTTCGTGTTCCTATAAAAAAACGCCTATTTCTAGGCGTTTTTTATCCCCCTACCCTTTCGGCAAGCGAGTATTTTTAATAATCCATTCCTCCCATACCCCCCGGCATTCCTCCGCCCGCTCCGGCCTTTTCTTCCTTCGGCTCTTCGGTTATGGCGACTTCGGTTGTGAGAAGAATTGCTGCGACAGAGGCGGCGTTTTGAAGACCGCTTCTGGTAACCTTAACGGGGTCAATGATTCCCGCTAAAAGCATATCCGGAATCATTTCATCTTTCTTGGCATCATACCCGCCGTTACCCTTGGCGGCGCGGACCTTTTCAACAATGACAGAACCGTCCTTCCCCGCATTCAAAGCAATCTGTCGGAGGGGGGATTCTACCGCCTTAAGGACGATCTCAAACCCTACGCGGTATTCCGCCTCAAAACTTTTAATGGAAGCGCTTATAGGCTTCGCTCTGACCTTTTCGACGGCTTTGATGAGAGCAACACCACCGCCGGGGACAATCCCTTCTTCGATGGCAGCCTTCGTCGCATTGACCGCATCTTCGATTTTAAGCTTGAGATATTTCATTTCCGTCTCCGAAGCGGCGCCAACCTTGATGACGGCCACCCCTCCGGAAAGCTTGGCGAGGCGCTCGGCGAGTTTTTCTTTTTCGTATTTATTTTCCGACATTTCAACCTGCTTTTTGACCTGTCCGATGCGAGCCTCTATTTCGGCCTTCTTCCCTTTTCCTCCGACAATCGTTGTGGAATCTTTTCCGGCGATAATTTTATTTGCACGGCCCAAGACATTGAGTTCGGCGGTTTCGAGTTTAATGCCGAGGTCTTCAGAAACGACAACACCACCCGTCACAACGGCAATATCCGCGAGCATGTCTTTCTTTTTATCTCCAAAGCCGGGCGCCTTGATAGCAAGAATGTTGAACGTTCCGCGAAGCTTGTTTAAGACAAAAGTAGTGAGAGCCTCGCCGTCTACGTCATCGGCAATGATAACAAGTTCTTTCTTTCCCGTACCTGCAAGTTTTTCCAAAAGGGGCAAAATCTCTTTAACGGAGGAAATCTTTTTATCGGTAATTAAAATCGCGACGTCAGAATATTCCGCTTCCATTCTATCGGGATTCGTAATCATATAAGCGGAAACGTATCCTTTGTCGAACTGGAGACCTTTTACTACTTCGGTTTCGATTCCAACAGACTGTGATTCTTCTACGGTAACAACGCCGTCTTTTCCGACCTTGTCGATAGTGTCCGCAATAATTTTTCCAATCTCTTCGGATTCGGCGGAGATGGTCGCAACCTGCTTAATCTCGGAATGATCCTTGATAGGCTTTGCCATTGCTTTAAGAGCGTCTACGAGAGCAGCCGCGCCTGCCTCTATGCCAAGGCGAACACCGACGGCGTTCACTCCCATAGCAGTGCGTCTCATTCCTTCGGACACGATGGCTTGAGTAAGGACGACTGCGGTAGTAGTACCGTCGCCCGCGATTTCATTTGTTTTTGTTGCGACCTCTTTTACCATTTCAGCACCCATATTTTCCGTCTTGTCTGAAAGTGAAATTTCCTTCGCAATAGAAACGCCGTCATTCGTAATGAGAGGCGCGCCGTAGCTTCTTTCGAGTACGACATTTCTTCCGCGTGGTCCGAGCGTAATCTTTACGGCGTTCGCCACCTTGTCGACTCCATTTTTGAGAGACTCTCGCGCTTTCGCGTCATAGATGATTTGTTTGGACATAAAGTATAAGTAAATAGTTAGTAGTAAACAGTCGTTGGAAAATTACGATTATTTGATGACGGCAAGGATTGAATCTTCGCGAAGAATATAGTATTCGACACCGTCAATCTTTATTTCGTCAGGACCATACTTTGAAAACAAAACACGATCTCCGACGTTGATCTTCATCGGTATCAATTTTCCGTCATCGGTCGTTTTTCCTTCACCTACGGCAATAACCTCGCCTTCTTCGGGGCGTTCTTTACTAACGGTCTCCGGAATGAGGATTCCGGACTTTGTTTTCTTTCCCTCTTCCGGGGCGCCCGGCCGAACCAAAACTCTATCGGCAAGCGGTACGATTTTTGTTTTTGTACTCATAGTTTTTAGAGCGCCTATACAGACGCGTTTACGAATAATGCAGGTATTATTATAACCCCTCGGAGGAAGCAGTCAATACAATTCAAGAGAGCGAAAGCTCTCTTGAATTTCTTTATATTTGGCTCTATTTCAAACCTTATTGAATTTCGTAGACGATAGTTACATTCGAAGTAAACTGATTCTCGCCGGTCGGTATTTCCGGCGCGGGAGCAATACTAGACTTCATCATTTCCGCTCCGCCGATACCGTAGTCGCGATACATGGGGACAGTTCCACCTCCTTCATTATAGCTAATGATGCGAGTAAGAGAGACGCCCAAACTCTTTGCGAGAACCTCCGCTTTCTTTTGAGCATCCGAGATAGCCTTCTCTCTCGCCTGATCTTGAATGGCGTCTTTATTTTCAACAGCGAGTTCTATCCCTCCGATATTTGTTGCCCCCTTTTCTCCAAGAGCAGCAAGGATTGTTCCGGCCTTATCAATGTCGCGAATCTTTACCGTAACGCTCTGGTTTATTTCGTATCCGACAAGGATCTGTTTTTGAGGTGGGCAATATCCATTTACACAATATCCGCTTCCCTCATATTCATATTTCGGGTACAAACTGTAATTCGTTGTTTTTACATCTTTATCATCAATCTTCATTTCTTTGAAATAAGCGACGATTGCGTTCATCTTTTCGGTAGAAACTTTCTGAGCTTCCGCTACCGTCTTTGCTTCTTTTGTAACAGAGAAAGAAATATTGGCGATATCGGGAGCAGCGAACGACTCCCCTGTTCCGGAAACAGTGATTGTAGTCATCGCGGGAACGTCCCTGCCGATGAATGTATAATTCTTGACCCCGTTCAAAAACTGCCCGACAAGAAATATCGCGGCGGAGAGAACGAGCACTATGAGAGACTGAGTAAATCTCTTGTTCTTAAAAAGCTCTTCCATATTTTGATAAAATTAGACTATTAATTTATATACTACTATTTTACTCTATAAAGGAGACGTGAGCAAAGGCAAAATATTACATCATCTTTCGCATTATGCGATCGTATTTCCGAAGCTCCGGTATCATCATTATAATCTCGGCAAGTTTGTCGGAGTCGTGGCGAATGAACGAACGTGAAGATGCTAATGTATCACCTTTGACGCCCTTCGCTTCTCCACTCTTCAAAAACGAACCGCGGATAAGACGGAAGGATCGGTCATTTTTTTTCTTTTCATGAAACTCCACGAGGAAACCGGTACCCTCCTGCTCCTTGTATTTCTGTAATAATTTTACAGCCGGCTTTTGAGTATTAAAAACAACAAAATCGATACACCCTTTTCCGATAACCTTTTCAATCTCGGTAACATAATCATCTACATCAAAACCTTCTGTCTGACCTTTTTTGTTAGTGAGATTTGCGTTGAAAACTATTTTTGCTTTCGTTTTTTTCAAAGCTTCCGAAATCTCGGGGAGGATAAGATTCGCGAGAATACTTCCATAAAGATCGCCGGGCCCGATAACCACCATATCGGCATTCAAAATACTTTGAACCGCGACTGGGTTGGCTTTTACTTTTGTCTTGAAAAAAAGTTTTTTGACTCCTTCTTTCTGAAAGAGAGAATGGTCGATAGCGTCTTCGCCTTCAATTAATTTTCCGTTGCCAAGTTCCATCACGAGATCGGCGTTACTGCCGGTAACGGGAATGACCCGCCCCCGGACCTTGAGTATCCCCATTGCCGTATCTATTCCTTCCAAAAAATTCTTGTGTGTTTTTTCGAGAGCTGAAAGAAAAAGGTTTCCGAAATTATGACCCTTCAAACCCCCTTCGGTAAAACGATAATTCATAAGGGCGCGAAGCTCTGTCGAAGCCTCAGAGAGGGCTACAAGGCACTGGCGAACATCTCCCGGGGGCAAGACGCCAAGTTCGTCGCGAAGCTCCCCCGTCGAACCGCCGTTGTCCGTCATTGCAACAACCGCCGATATGTCGGACGTGTATTTTTTAAGCCCGGAAAGAAGCATATACCCTCCCGTACCCCCTGAAATGGTAACTATTTTTTTGGTCATATTTTTAAAAAAGGCTGTCTATTGGTATAACCCAACAGACAGCCTTAAGGTTACTCCGTGGTAACCGACTTCGCAAGATTTCGCGGTTGGTCCACGTCGTTTCCTCGAAAAACGGCGACATGGTACGCGAATAACTGCAAAGGAATAATATATGCGATTGGAGCCAAGAGCTCGTCTACTGCGGGAAGACGAATGATCTCCGTCCCTGAGTCTTTTGTTATCTTCACATCGGGGGACGCGAAGATAAAGAGTTTCCCTTTTCTTGCTCGAATTTCTTTCAAGTTTGACTGAAGTTTTTCCGCGAGAGAGTCATTCGGGGCGACGGCAATGACGGACATATCTTCATCGACGAGAGCAAGCGGTCCGTGTTTCAATTCCCCCGCTTGATATCCCTCGGCGTGAATGTAGGATATTTCCTTCAGTTTGAGAGCCCCTTCGAGAGCGATCGGATATTGAAGCCCGCGCCCAAGGTACAAAGTGTGTTCCTCTTTTGTGAACTTTATTGCGAGCGTTCGAAATTCGGCATCCGATTCGAGCACCCGTTCACACACTCCGGGAAGTTCCAAAAGCCCCTTTACGATGGATTGTTCTTTTTCTACCGAAAGCCCTCGAGAACGGCCGAGCATAAGGGTGAGCATCATAAGACCTACAAGCTGAGTGGTGAAAGCTTTTGTTGAAGCGACACCAATCTCCATCCCTGCTCGAGTGAGAAAGACGATATCCGCCTCCCTCGTCATAGAGCTTTCAGGGACATTGCAGATCGCGAGAGTCTTTGCTTCCGGCATTTCTTTCTTTACCATTTCAAGGCAAGCAAGAGTGTCAGCGGTTTCCCCCGACTGCGAAATGAAAACGTACAAAGTATTCTTATGAAGGCGTGGTTTTCGATAACGCCATTCGCTCGCCACATCGACATGGCACGGAATATCCGCGAGCGGTTCTATCCAATATCGGGCAATCATTCCCGAATGATAGCTCGTACCGCATCCGATAATCTGTACGGAGCGGATCTTTCGAAATATGCGAGAAGATCCCTTTCCAAAGGCGCTTGTCCTCACTCTCCCTTTATGAATCCGTCCTCCGAGTGTTTCCGCAATCACGGAAGGTTGTTCGAATATCTCTTTCTCCATGAAATGAGTATATCCTCCGCGATCAACATCTTGAGCAGAAAGAGAACTTTTTCGAATCGGGCGCTCGACCGTATGGCCTTCTCCCGATTGAATAGAGTATCCGCTTTCCGTTAGCTCGGCGATGTCTCCGTTTTCGAGAAAAATAAAACGGTCTGTTTCGGAAAGGAGTGCCGACACGTCGGAAGCAAGAAACATTTCTCCTTCTCCGATGCCTAAAACGAGAGGACTCCCCCTCCTTGCGACGACAATTTTTCCCGGTTCGCGGGAGTGAACAACCGCAATGGCGTAAGCTCCGCGAAGTCCGATGGAAGCCGACTTTACCGCATCGCGAAGAGAAACACCCTTGGAACAATAAAGATGAATGAGGTGCGCGATAACTTCGGTGTCGGTCTCGGAAGTAAATATGTATCCGAGCCCACGGAGGCGATCACGAACTTCTTCGTAGTTTTCAATAATGCCGTTGTGAACGACCGCCACTTCTCCGGAAGACATCTGAGGGTGAGCATTCCGCTCGGTAGGCTCCCCATGAGTAGCCCACCTGGTATGAGCGATGCCGACGTTGCCAAAAATCGGTTCTTTTTGAAGAGCCAACTCAAGAGCAGATATCTTGCCCACGCTTCGAACACGAGAGATTCCGGAGCCTAAAAGTATCGCAATGCCAGAGGAATCGTATCCTCGATATTCAAGAGAGCGTAGCCCACGCAAAAGCACAGGAACGACATTGTTTTTTTTGATGGCGCCTACAATTCCGCACATAAGAATTCCTCCAAAATTAGCGGGTAAATCCACTTATGATAACCCGGTCCTGAATGAAAAGTTACTTCTCACCAAAGGATAGACCCCGATTAAAATGAAGTCAAACAAAACCCCCGGCTTTTTACCGGGGGGGGGTACTCTACTTTAGAAGCTCGACGAGGCGCGCGCGAACTTCGGGATCAGGGTTGTCGCAAACGGCGACATGAGCGAGAGCATCATCGCCGTCTATCATTTTTGCATCTTTGTTTGCTCCCATTTTTCTGAGGCGAGAAACGAGGTCTTCTCTTCCTCGGAGAACCGCAATCATAAGAGCCGTAGACTTATCGTTTTGCGTCGGCGCATTTACATCTGCTTCGAGATCGAGCAAAACGTGAGCATTTTCAAATTTTTTGTACCATAGCGCCGTACAAAGAAGTGAAAAAGAATGATGAAACCAATTCTTGTCGGCACCCTCTTTAACGGCCGATTTTACAGTTTCCGGCATATCCGCCAAACGGACAATCCAATAAAGAGCAAGCGACTTAGAATCCGAAATTTCACAGAAAGAACAATTTTTTTCAGACATACACTCCTCCTTTTTTCGCTTTAAACATTATCACTAAAGAGGCCCGCCTGCAATAATACGGTTGAATTTCTCCCCGCGGTCAAACTCATTACGAAACTTTTCAAAACTCGCCGAACCGGGGGAAAAGAGAATAGTTCCTTTTTTGCGCGGGAGCGCCGAAACGGCGACGCCAAAACATTCTTCAAGCGTTTCAAAAAGCATTATTTTTTTTGTTTTAAAATATCCCAATTTTCCTAAAGCAAAAATGAGTTTTCGGGTAGCCGAACCGTTTAAGAGAATAAGGTTTTCTTGTGGAATAGATTTTTTGATCTCCTTCGCAAGCTCCCCAAAATCAAGGTCTTTGTCTGTTCCTCCGGTAATGAGCACGCAATTTCTGAATCGTCGAATACCCGCGATACTCGCATCGGGGCTGGTGCTCGCGCTATCGTTCACTATCATCAATCCGTTTTTTTTGTAAACAACTTCTTCACGAAAACGTATCTGCGGGAGCATATCTATCATTTTTTTAGTCACACGGAATTTTGGATCAAAAAGCCGTACCGCGAGAAGGGTTGCAAGAAGGTTATCCATATTATGAGAACCCATTTTTTCGTAAAACTCCTTCGAATCAAACAATGTTTCTTCTTTTTTCTCGAGACGAAAAATAATCTTTCCTCCGCGGAGAAAAACGCCGTTCTTCCCTTTTGCCAAAGGTTTTTGCGAAAAATATAAGATTTGAGCTTTCGGTTTTTTTGAAAGGAAAAAAGGCGTCCACTCGTTCATATCATTCAAAACGAGAAAATCGTCCGCATTTTGATATAAAAATATATTTGCTTTCGCTTCCGCGTATCCTTTCATTCCGTCTTTATAACGATTGAGGTGATCCGGAAAAAGATTGGTGATTACGGCAATGCTCGGAGCCTTCTTTGAAACACCGAGATATTCTAATTGCCAAGATGACATTTCCGCGATGACCGGCCGTTTCTCATCTTTCAGCTCGGCAAGCTCTTTCAGGAAGGCTCTCTCGGGATTGTTCCCGGTAGGGAGAAATGGGCCATATTTCTTTCCGAGAAGATAAGAAAGCCAGGAAGTCGTGGTAGATTTTCCGCGAGTACCGGTAACGGCGATAACGGGGTTTTGTACGAAACGGAAAAAGAGGCTCGCATCATTTTCTATTTGTTTCCCTGCTTTCTCGGCAACGGAAAGATACGGACTCTCTTTCGGAACGCCCGGCCCGAGAACAATAATATCGTGAGAAGAAAAATCTTCTTCTTTCTGTCCGCCAAGGACAAAGCGGATATTCTTGCGTTCATTCGGGGTAAAAAGTTTCATCGTTCCTTCGAGCTCTTTTTCCGTACGAAAATCCGTAACCGTTACCTCCGCGCCATTTCTGAAAAGCCATTTCGCGGTAGCGGCGCCTCCGCCATAAATACCAAGGACGACAACCAAAACCTTCTTCCCTTTTAAAAAATTTTTCGGTTCCATATAGCCTCATAATACAAAAAAGCGAGAAGTAAAACAAAAACAAAAAAGACGGCGTTTCCGCCGTCTTTTTCTAACCCAAATGATAGAACTTAGTAGGTTACGAAATAGTTAATTTTTGCTTTGTCCTTAAGCTCCGCGACAAAAGCGGTAACCTCTTTTGAAAGTTTCTGTTGTTTAAGATAATTCTTTACGTTTGCAACAAAAGCATCTTTTCCCTCGGCAGGAATAGCGACATTGTTTGCCTTTGCATATGCAATAGCCTCTTCATCCGTTACTGCGATTTTATCAGCGAGAAGTTTCTCGAGTTTTTTCTGCTCGCGAATATCGTTTTTGAGTTTCTCCATCGTCATATTCTGAGAAGCCAGAGCTTCGTCCAATTTCATTCCCTGGGCAGTAACCTGCTCTTCTATCTTTTTGAGTTCGGCATCTACCTCCTCATCATCCACCTTTATATTTTTGGCGTTAAGTTCCTTGTCTACGAGAGCTTTTGACACGAGAGAGTCGATAACGGTTTTCCCAACCTGCTTTTCAGATTCAAGCAACACAGAAAGACGACTGATGGGGGCGCCATTCACCGTAGCCACAACGAAAGCACCTTTGTAATACCAAAGAACAGCACCGACGATAATAACGACGGCGGCAATGATCGCTATCTTAACATTCTTCGGCATTTTGCAATCCGCATCGCATTTGCAAAGATTCATCTTTCCCAATAAACATTTCTTGCCCTTTTTCGCATCTTCGTGTGTTTTTGTTTCTTCCATATATTTTACTCGTTAGTAATTAAATGTTTGATAATAGTATATCACGTTTCGAAACGTTATCCAGCGCGGAGGAACAAACGGCTTCCCGCAAAAATCGCGAGACCGAGAATGATAACACTCATCATAATAAGGAGAGATGGACCAGATCCGAAGAACTGCCAAACAAACCCTCCGACACCCCCCGCAAGAAGAGCCCCGAAGCCGACTGAAGCATTGAGATATCCATAACCGGAACCGCGATATCTCTCTTCTACAAGCTCCGAAAGGTACGCCCGTTGTATCCCGTCAGTAAGTGCGGAAAAAACTCCCCCGAGGAGAAATGCCACAATCATAACCGGAACAGTTTCGGAAGAAAAAAGAACGAGATACGACGCAATGAGAGCAAGATATCCCGCAATGATGATCTTTGAAGAACCAAGCTTGTCGGCGAGCCATCCCCCAGGGATGGAAAATACGGCATACGAAATATTGTAGATCATGTAAAAAATGGGGATTGAAGCAATGGCTATCCCGATATCCTGAGTTTTAAAGAGAAGCACAGATACGGGAAGCGTTCCCGCGGAAAGCAAGAAGGCCGAAGCGATGTACCATTTGAACGAAGGAGAAAACTTCTCAGGAGATTCAAATTTTTTCACGGAAGAAAGATTTTCCGAAATATCTTTTACCCACCCGATACTTCCAATGGCAATAAGTCCGATAAAGAAAGCGATGATAAAAATAGAGTTGAAACTCCCCGGAAATCGACTGAGGATAAGAAATGCGGTGAGGGGTCCGAGAATGGCTCCGATAGTATCCATCGCGCGGTGATACCCAAAAGAACGTCCCATTTCTTCTTTCGGGGTCGAGAGAGAGATGAGCGCGTCGCGAGGGGCATCACGAAGCCCCTTTCCGACGCGATCAGCAAGACGAATACCGATAACTCCGCCAACCGTTCCGATAAACAGGTAAAAAGGTCTTGTCACTACCGACAACGAGTACCCGAGAACGGCGAAAATTTTCCTTTTTCGGATCTTGTCCGAAAGCCTTCCCGAATAGATCTTTATTATATTTGCGGAAGCATCGGCTATACCGTCGACAAGCCCGAGAGACGCCGCGCCGGTATGGAGAACGGAAATAAAAAACGCGGGAAGTACGGAATAAACCATCTCCGAAGAAAAATCATTAAAAAGGCTTGAAAGACCAAGGAAGAAAACGTTTCTTCTTAACCCAAAAATTTTTTCTTTCATTTAGATATTTTACCACAAAAAAACCGCCCCGAAGAGGGGCGGTGACGGCCGAAATATTCTTTAAAAATTGATGGAAGGAATACCGGAACTGCCGGTCAACCGAAAATATTCGCGGACGATGTCGATGACACGTATCGGAACGATTTCCTGACGAAGCATTTCTTCCCAGCCGGTTGCGGAAGCGACGAACCCGTCCGGACGGATGATTCCAATCGCGTACCGGTTCACTTCTTCGCCCTGAAAGCTTGTGATGAGAAAAACGATATTCCGAGTACCTTCCGGCAGTCGGGAGAGTGAGTAATCCGGCAGGCCGGAATCAGCAGGGCTGACAAACGATATCATTCCCGCGTCAGAGCGACGAATCTCTCTTTCTGTACCCATTTTCAATTTCTCCGCTAACGAGTTAAGCAACAAAAAAGACCTCTGCTAATATAGCATATGTAATGTTATATGTCAAACTTTTTAGCGCATCGCCCATAAAAACTTGACTGATATGTTTAAAATGCTATTATAAAATTGGATTTCCTGACACTTCAGGAACTTTTTTGTTTCTTGAAACAACCTTTTTCTTTTTGGGGGATTTCGTGAAAAAACCAATTCTCGGTATTTTATCCGCATTTCTCTTTGCTTTCACACCGCAGTTGAGGGGAGAACCCCTTCCCATCGAAACAATCTATTCTTTCTCTTCTCAAAACCCAAGAAACGGAATATTTCAAGCCGAA
>Ga0172379_10004993_pt1 | contig 18953 bp, 10 predicted proteins | sample GrowelOW334metaG_FD_119756 | JGI IMG/M metagenome (GOLD analysis project Ga0172379, IMG submission 119756) | Groundwater microbial communities from an aquifer near a municipal landfill in Southern Ontario, Canada - Groundwater well OW334 metaG | ecosystem: Environmental > Aquatic > Deep...
AAAAGAATTTGTACGCAAACCATATTCGATTTTTTGCCGATGCAGGTTTGCCTGAGGTTTCTAAAAATAAATTAGAATCGATAAGAAAATTAGCGGTACAATCATTTGAAATTTCTTCTTTAACTAATCAAGGACCTGTTCATATAAATTTTCCTTTTGAGAAGCCGTTTGAACCGGAAAGTTACACAGACAGTATTCCACTTACCCTGGAATTGAAGTACACGGTAAATAGTGAATTAATAAAAATAAAGAGACCATTCTCTAAAGACGTTAGTCATTTAATTAAATACATTGCCAAGGCAAAAAGAGGACTGATCATTGTTGGACCCGATCACTACGATGCAAAATTTCCTCGTCTGATAAATGAAGTTTCAAGTAAAACCGGCTTTCCTATATTTGCGGATGGGGCTTCTCAACTCCGCTTTGGAAAATCAGCCAAAAATAATGTGGTAGCAAATTACGACGCGCTGCTTCGTTCAGAATATTTTTTAAAGGATTTTCATCCTGACCTAATCCTTCACTTCGGAAGAACAATCACCTCAAAAGGACTTGAACAATTTCTTGAAAAGACATCAGCTCCGAAGTATTTAATTAACGAATTCGGTGATTGGTTTGACCCGACCGGAAGCGCTAAAAACGCGTTGGCAATTAAACCGTTTGTATTTTGTGAGCTGTTACTGGAATCAATATTTTTATCAAAACGGACTATCGAGCAAAAGCAGTGGTTCAATTTTGTAACGACTGCAAACACACGTGCTGAAATAATAAAAAATAAAACGTTAGCAGTCTCGGTTTTCCCCAACGAACCTTCAACTATTAATTTGGTACTAAATAATCTACCGCAAAAAGCAAATGTGATGCTGTCAAATAGTTTGCCCGTTCGAGATTTTGATTTCTTCGCTTCAAGTCTTAATAAAGAACTTACCGTGTACCATAACAGAGGCGCCAGCGGAATTGACGGAATTCTATCAACAGCTTTAGGGATCGCTTATGCTTCAAAAAATCCGACAGTATTATTAACCGGCGATATAGCCTTTTACTATGACCTTACTTCCCTGCTCACAGCAAAGCAATACAAGATTCCATTAATAATAATTTTAGTAAATAATGATGGTGGAGGGATTTTTCAATTCCTCCCGATCGCGAAATATGAAAATGTTTTTGAACAGTTTTTTACAATGCCGCATGCATTATCGTTTAAAACATTCGTTAAAGAGTTTGGCGGAAATTATTCGCTTATAAAAAAGCAAAGTGACTTTGAAAAACAGATGAAGAAATCTTTATCCGCTAAAAACTTCTCCGTGCTTGAAATTAAAACCGATGCAAAAATTTCATTGCAAATAAGAAAAAAATATTGGGAAGCTGTTTCCGAATCATTTAAAAACAAAAAAGCCGCAAAATAATTTTCTGCGGCTTTAATTTTAACAATTCTTTATATCACGCTAAACTTTGATGAATATCTTTTTAGCGTAGAGAATCCACATTAAACCAAGCCAAACTACTACATACATTAAAGCCCATGCAAGTGAGGCGTGAATCGGTGCCAACCAGGAGAGAAAGAGGTTATGATATAAATATCCTTGCAAACTGATTTCTGATCCGGTATCACTTGTAACTTTGATCAGTCCCATCAATCTTGCACCTATACCAGATAAAAAGAACACCGCAATAGCGTTAGTCCCATAAACAACAAACGGTTTCGTCCACCAGGTAATTCCTTTTACGTCAATAAACCAATAGCAAAGGGCAAAAAAGTGGAGAGCCATTCCGGAGTTAAATAAAACGTAAGAACTTGTCCATAAACTTTTGTTGATCGGGAACCACATATCAATTATTGTTGCAAGTACAATTCCCAAATTTCCAAAAATGAACATCCAAACTATTTTTGTAGTTTTATCTTTGTTCGTTCTAAGCCATGCGCCAAGCAGAACACCGCTTAACGCAGTTGAGATTGCTGGAATTGTGCTTAACAAGCCTTCAGGGTCCCAGACTTTTGTCTGTTTCCATAAATGACCGGACAATAAAAGATTATCCAACCATCCAGCAAGATTTGGCGCGAAAGAATTCCCGTTCGCATCTAAAATTACCGGAACATATAAGTTCGGCATTCCATAACCCGGAACCGGGATTAAGGTCATGATTATCCAATAAAATATTAGAAGACCTGCCGCAATATATGCTTGTGTTTTCCAACTAGACTTTATAAAAATAAACGATGCGAAAAAGTAAACCACGGCGATTCGCTGTAAAACTCCTGGGATACGAATTGTGGATAAATTGAAATAAGGAAATCCCGCTAGCACCATACCGATAAGAAAAATCATAATAGCTCTTCTAAATATTTGAAGAATTAATTTTTTCTGATCGTCTCCTCTTTCTTTTCTTTTAGTAAGTGAAAGTGTAATGGCAACACCGACAATAAATAGAAAGAAAGGGAAAATATAATCGGTTGGTGTTACGCCGTTCCATGTTGCGTGCTCTAATGCAGGATAAATAGTACCCCAACTCCCTGGATTATTTACAAGAATCATCCCCATAATCGTAATCCCGCGAAAAACATCAAGAGAAATTAAACGGTCTGATTTTGCTGCTTCCATATTTTTCTTCAGTTAATTGATAAATAATTCAATCAAACTTAATTGATTTCTTTCAACTGAACAAGTCCACATTGTTATTTGACCGATTTAGAAAAAAACTTTGCTCTTCCAATCTCAATTATTGCAGGAAGAATTGAAATGAAAATAACTGCGAGAATTGCTATACTAAAATTCTGTTTGATAAATGGAAGGTTACCGAAATAATATCCAACAAAAATTAATAATCCACTCCACAACACAGCACCGGTAATAGAATAAGAAATAAATTTCAAATAATTCATTCTCCCAAGTCCCGCAGTAAATGGAGTAAACGTTCTAACGATGGGAACGAACCGCGCAATAATAATCGTCTTTCCGCCATATTTTTCAAAGTAAGCGTGAGTTTTATCAAGATATTCTTTCTTAATAAACCTGCCGGAATTTTTCTTCAATATTTTTGCACCGAGAAAATGTCCAACCCAATAATTTACATTATCACCTGTAAGCGCCGCGACCACAACAAGAAAAAAACAAAAATAAACATTCAAACTTCCCAAAGCGGCAAGTGTTCCCATTGCAAAAAGAAGCGAATCACCGGGCAAAAATGGTGTAAAGACAAACCCGGTTTCCGCAAAAATCACAAAAAATAAAATTGCGTATGTGAACGTTCCGTACTGGGCAGTTAAATTCCCTAAGTGTTTATCGAGATGTAAAAATATTTCTACAAGGTTTTGAACAAGTTCCAAGATTCACCCGAATTTAATTTAAGATATTACTGCGTAATTGAAATTCTCACATCCAGACCGGCTTCGTTTATTGTTGAAGGAGACACCCGTGCTGCCCCTTCAGGAGTAATGGATGATCGTGTGTAAAAAACTGAAAGAGTAACACGCGAACTGATAACATATTTCACTCTCGGCTCAAGAGAGGTTCTGGTTGTACCATCTTGAGGAATTCCCTCTTCGGTAAATTGATTCATATCAAAAAATACCGTTGAGTTTTTTGCGTTAGAATAAGAGAAGCTAAATTCAATATCGTTCTTTAATGCTATTCCAAATAATGGAACTTCAAATCCCGATTTAGAATAGTTGAGAGAAACTCCTATTTCACGAGTAAATGTTTCCGTAATTTTTTGTGTAGTTACTCCAAGATCATAATTAGACCGGGTTGAATATTTAACATTCCCTGAGAAATTTCCATTCCAAATTGAATTTAATGTCATATTAAGACCAATCAACGGAGAGAATCCGTATGAGACCTTTTGTGAAGAAGTTGCTTGAGTACCATCGGGGTTACTCCTCCACCCTTCAGTGTAATTAGCGCCGTATGCATGATCAAGACTAACTTTTTTTGCAAAACTTTTAAATATCGGGAACTTCTCAAGCCCATCCCAGGTAATGCGCCAATTCGGTCTAGGAACATACTTCACTAAATCTTTTAAGAAGCTAACCTTAGAAAGAAGCGGGAGTGTTTCAAATCCTTGCAAAAAGGCTTGAGAAAGATTTGCATTTTTGTCAGCCGCTTTTGGATCATACAACTCGCTTACCCGTTTTATACCACTCTTGAACATTGACAAGAAAAATACTGGAGGAAGTGAAAAGAAGGTACGGTCAAGTGTTCCCGTAATAACTGGATTTTGTCTAACTAAAACTCCATTCGCACCTGTTGACAAATTTGTAGTTTTGTTCAATGACCAACCGACTTTCCAATTCAAATCGATGCGTGCACCTTCCCACAAAGGCCGGGCGGTTTTTAGATCAATCGAATTCCTTTGGCTGAAGTTATCCGCCAAAGTACTATTAACGGTAGCAGCCCTTGGTCCAACATCATTTTTTAAACCTAACATAAAAAGTCGGGATGGACCATTATCCGGATTATTTTGAATTCCCCAAAAGTTTTTAAAACCCGTTCCTTTCCCACGGATTCCGTTTGACGAAAAAGTATTATCATTTGAAAAGTTTACACTTATTGTCTCGTAATCAAAAAGAACGGTTTTGGTAACAGTTTTCAAAAAGTAAAGAGCGTTATTTAAAGCATTTGATCTATGGGGCAGTGTATCAATTGCAGCGGTTGAATCTTTCACTACCAAACTCTGAGCAACCGGTTTATTTCCTTCAGGATTTTCCGTAGCAAAATTTCTATTGCGCGTTGGAGCTGGCGGAACGCCTACTTGTTGATTTTTAGGCTCTTCCTCTTTAAATAAAGGGGCAGCAAGAGACTTTAATTTTAAGGAGAATCCTAAATTAATTCTATTTGAGTAACCGGCGCGGCGTCCGAGTTCTTCCTGCCGCAGATCATTATCCCATTGATACGTTGCGCCGTACCCGGCTGTGAGCGTAAAATAATTTTTCAATTCCCAGAATGAAGGAAGACGTGGAGAGGTTTTAAGGTCAAATGATTGTTTGTAGCTGTAATCTTTTCCAAAAAAAGCACCGCCAAAAATATCTTTCCAGATATCTCTTTCTGACCGTTGATTATTATAGGCATCTGTCTCCAGATAAGAAAGCGTAGATGCAACGTCCACATTATAAGTTGTGGAAATATTAAAAAATGCATTGTCAGTAAATTTCCATCCGTAATTAAAACCGCGGGAGGAGGTAAAATCTCTTGAAATAATTGTTTTTGAATCACTATTGCTCTGGGGTCTGGTAACATTTGTGTTTCTATTTCTTCTTGCGGAGAAATTCCATGCGAATGACTGCGGTGTATAATAAAATTTTGCATTCCGATAGTCGCTCAGCAGACCAAGAACCGTTCCCAAGACCGGAATGTTTGAAGGATATAAATAATAATCACTGCTAATCTGAACCGTATAATTTGCAGACGCGTTCCATATCCAATTCTTTGATGACATCGTGGAAGGATTTCTGCTGAATGATTTATTAAAATTGAAATTTAAAGTTATGGCATTCCATGTATCGCGTATCAGCCAATAATTGGAAGGGATATTTAATTTGATGTTCGAGACATTCCATGAGTCCGATGAAGAGTAGGTCTGAGATTCCGTACGTATTTCTTCTGCGGTTTTGTACTTCGATTTTTTTACGGTCTCTTCTACTTTAATATCTGTTCCCGGGAAATAAAGAGGTTTTCCCATTGATTCAGTTTTTGAATAAGTCACTTTTAAATTGCTACCGGGCATATCAAACGGGAGAAATTTTAACACATTAACATCTGTTGAGATACTCCAGTTTTTTGCATCCACTCTTGACCCGAACCGGTCATTCAACCGGTGGAAATAGGGATCGGTCTGACTCATATTAAAGTTTACATTCATCAGGTCTGCCAGTTTTAATGAAGTGGCAAAGCTATATGCCCAGCCAGGCGTATCATCGGCTCCAATTACGCGCAATTCATTCACCCATACGTCACCCGAAATTGATCCACTAGATTTGTTAACAATTACAACTGACAAAAACTTAATTGCTGTAAGCGATGGATTCCCTTTTACTACATAGAAATGATCTGCAAAACCAGTTACCGCTTGACTAAACTCAGAAGTAATTTGTGTCGTATCGCGAGCATCTTTCAACGCGGTCAATTCGCTAAAAAGAATGCTTACTTCATTCCAACCGGGGGTAATCGGTTGACGATAGGCATAAAAGTTATTGGTATCTGCACCAAATCTGAAATAAATTTCGGCATTTGGTCCATCACCACCAATGTACGAAACTGAAGTTGTTAAAGGATTATCTTCTCCATGAATAAATAATTTCATCTGCTTATAATTGAAAACATCCAACGGGCGGAATAAATATTTCACTGCTTCTCGTGATTGCCCAAGCTTCATATCATTAATCGTTAAATTCAACGACTGCTCGTTTCTAAAAATTTCTTCATCAGGGCGGCTGCGATCTCTTTCTCTTTGCACACCGGGAGGGCTTTGATATGCAGGATAATTATCTTCGATGTTCACAACTGAAATAGCCATGATGCTGTCTTTTAAATCTTTTTTCTGCCATTGATTCCCGACAAGATTAAACTCAGCCATTCTAAAATGAACTGTATCACTTGCATTTGTTACAAATAACCGGAGATATTCAACAACTGAAAAGCTCGGTTTACCATATGCAAGCAAAGTATCCTTTAATGGAATTCGGTACAAATACCAGTTATTCGTTCCACCACCGGCGAGATAAGGATTTTTTTCTTTATCGGTGGAAAGAGGAATTTCATACCTGTAATAACTATTTAATTGATCTAAAAATCCATTATGGTTTAAATCTTCTGTATCGGGAAATCTTCCAACATCAGTTAAAGCGGCATTACCTTGTGTTCCATTGATGTTCAAATAATTTGCCATAAGTGCGGTACCGGAACTATTATAACTAAAATTATCATGGCTTGGATCAGCATCAGTGGACCCAAAATTTGCTTGCTCCTGAGCATCGGTAAGTCCATCTAAACCATTGTCTTCACCCTCATCGATAAGATCATTTTTATTTTTATCTTCAGTGTCAAGATTGCCGTTCGGAATAACATCTTCACTAATTTTTCCGAGATCAATGTAAACTTTTGAATTTTCCGAACCTGGAGAAACTTGTAACCAGAATTCTAAAAACTCAATGTTTTCATCAACAAGATTACTTGCAGTAGACGAAAGTTGTTTCATCATACCGCCCCACGCCAGGGGTTTATTTACCGTTGCCATTGATCTTGAATAGTTGTACGTCCCCGGAACATCGGGAATGTAAACATAATCCAGCACGGTAACTTGTTCATCCCCGCGCGCTACTTTTTTCTCCGGCCAAATATCTTTTACCTGAACATTGGAAGGTAAGACATTGTACCAGAAACTCTTTCCTTTAAAAGACATTGTAAGTGAATCGCTAGCCGTTGATAAACCCGAAATGGATTTTAGTTCATTGGGAATACTTAAATCTTTCCATGAAGTATAGGAAACTCCTACAGGAATTATTCTCTTTGAACCTTCGAAATCATCAATATACGCTATGCTCTTTCCCCCATCCGATGAAATTGTACTTTTCTTTGTGTTCGGGTCGGGTTTCATATATGCAAATTCACCGCTCAAGCTTATAGAAGACATTTCCCGTGTAGAAAATATTTTGTCAAGCGCTTTTGTAAGAAAAGGGAGATCCGCAGAAGTATTGAAATCAATTCCATAAATTGAATTGCTTAAGGGCTCTTCTCCAATCCTTACCTTGTCGCTGAGCGTCTGTTGAGTTAAGGTTAGTGCAGAAAAACCTAGTTTTGTCCTTTTTGAAAAATCTATTTGTCCGCGGACACCAAAAAGAGTTTTGGAGGCAAGTTGGAATAAATCATTTTCTTCATAAGTTATTTTTAAATTTGCACCGGGCACAAGCGCCGCATCGTTTCTTATGGTCAATTGTCCGATGCTGTAATCCATGTAATAATCAATTCCTGGTGTCAAATCTCTTCCGTTGAGATTAACCTTGACGGAATTTTCAACTAAGGTAAAACCGAGTTGGTAAACCGCAGAAGCTTCACCTGAATAGGTGCCGGTCATAATAAATTTATCTTTTATATTATTCTGCTTGGCGAAAGTTACCGTTTCATCATAGACACCCAGGTAATTTAAAGAGTCAGCATTCGGAATTGAAGAGGGTATATTTCTGCCAAACGGCTGAAGCGTTGGAAAAATAATTTCCCCGGTTTCAGGGATAATTGTTAGTCCCGGTTTGAAATCAAAGATACCATCCGGCTGCCCTTGCCCATCCTGCCCAACAAGATCAAGTCCAAAAGCGTTTATAAGGCGAGTCTCTCCAAGAATGGATTGAGGATCTTGTCCTTCAACTTGATACTTAATATCGAAGACGAATCCATCCTTTTTAATATTTCTTCCGTTAATAGGATAGATATTCTTTAACCGTAGATTCCAAGCTTTGGTGTTTTCGGGTATAAGATTTTGGGGTTTAACTAATTTTAATACAAGTCGTTGAGTCGTGTCGCCCGCAGCCTGATCATAATATTCACCGTAAAAAACATCATCGTCTTCGCTGGTTGTAGCTCCCGCACGCTGATAAGCAACAGCTATAATATCATTATCCTGAATTTGTGATTTAAATGTAATAAATCCTGTTTCCGCATGCAGAATATAGTCAACATCTTTTGTTAAAAGAATGAAACGACCTTGAGCTATTTCTCCTCCTTTTACTGCTGAATTCCTTATATCATTTGAATAAACTTCGTCTTTCGCCCTGTTTGGAAGATCAATCAATGCAGTTGCGTTTCTTTCGGTAGGGTTACTGATGGTTTGATTGATCGATTTCCACACTTCAATTTTTGTTACCAAATATTGTGGATTTACTATTGGATTTGGATTAGCATAGTATTTATTAAATAAATTTAGCTCTTCTTTATGGGTTGTATCAGCATAGACTGAATCAATAAAATAATGATTATTTGAATAATCGTACGCATGGATAGTAAAATCCTGTGTAGTAGTACCACCGGAAACGGTCTTCTCCTTTATCTCCCCCTTTTTCTGGCTGGCAAGAGTTGTAAGCGTTAACGGTCCCATTTTAAACGTCGCCTTTACTCCAAATAACGCTTCACTACCACCGACAAGCGGAGAAGTCTGCAGGGAAACATTACCCGCTTCAACGCTTTGCACAATTTCGTCTTCGTAACCGGTGTATTTTATTTTTAATTGATTTTCATATTCAAACGTCCGCTCTGTATTCCAATCGGCGCTGATAGCAAGTTTATCACCAATTGTTCCGTTCACATTGATCTGAACTGTTTGTTTAAAATCGGGTTCATTTCTTGTGTTACCCAAACGCGATGCCGTTATTCCTTCTGTCGTTTCATTTCGCCAGGCACCGTGAATATCAACCGCACCGCCGATACGTAAACTAATTTTCGGTGGACCAAAAATGCTGAGTACTCCAACACTTGGGAGAGGGATTTCAAAATCTGTGATATCTTTTATTAAATCCCCTAATCCCCGTTTTGCATCCTTTAAATCATACTTATAGGCAAGCTCATCCCACAACTCTTCCTGCCGTGTTTTTAAGCGGAGTGCCACATATTCTTGTAGCGGGATTCTAAGAATGATCTTTGTTACCTGGTCCCCAACTTTCTCTTTAATCTCCACGTACTCCCCGGTTGAGTCAATTTCTACAACGCGCCGTTTGATTCCGGCAGAAGGTTGTGCAAATAATTTGGAAGGTTTACTGTTATATAAAGAAAGTGTTGGAGTGTCTTTTGGTTTAAATTTGAATTGCTCGATTCTTGCGGTTGAATCGCGACGGAGTGAATCAAGCCTGATAGAATCTTGCTTGGTCAGTTCAACTTTAAGAGCAAGACTATCTTTAACGGGGGCTTTTAAGTTCCCGAGGGAATCAACTTTAAGGGAATCTGAAGCGAGTTTATTTCCATTGGAATCAATGACGGCATTCACAAAAGGGAGAGAAATATCTTCCTGAGGATTTAAATTTTCTTTCGGGACCAAATCTTGAATTTGATAATTCTGCTCGTTATTCTTTCCAACCGATGAGTTTGACCTTTCAACTTGAAAAGAGGCATCAAACCAAAGCAAAGGATCTACCTTTGATGATTGGGTCTCGGAAGAACCCATAAAAAGATAAAGCAAAAATATAACCGCGCTACCGGCGGTTATTTGAAGTAATAGTTCAAATAGATGTACGACAATACGTTTAATAGGAAAACCTTTGAGCTATGAAATTTCAGTTAAAGAGTAAAAAAATGTTGCGATAATTCCTCTCAATTTTGTTTTGAAATATAAAGAATTCATGGTTAAGCAAAAATAAACTTTTTCCCATCCGAAATTAATAGAAACTTTTAAAATAATTTAAGGTAAAATTTTAGCACCGCAACTTTTATAGAAAAGTCAAACAAATCCTAATTCGTAATTCCTAATTATCATGAAATATCCGCCAATTCAGTTTCAACGGAAATAATATCCACTACTTCTCCTTCTTCTACTATAACAGCGCTTAATCGATTTCCCGAATAAACGGAAGTGTCTACATAGACCGCATTGCTGATTTCATTATAAATAACTTTTGCATGGCGCGTATGACCTACGATCTGCAATTTTCCCAAATTCATAAGAGGATTCCTGTTCCAAACAATTCCGGTTGATTCATTTAAATGACGCAAACAAAACTGTTGCAGAAAATCATCACCAAGAGATCTATAGCCTCTAAATTCTTTTGCATAAACGTTTGCAATCCCGGCGTGAGAAATAATGCAATCTTCAAAATTTATGAACAACGGTGCGAGATCAATATAATCTAAATGCTTGTATAAATAATTCGGGTGCTTGCTATATGCAGAAATTGTTTTTTCATTTCCGTTATATCTCCATGAATGCACAAAAGGATGCAGCGGTCGTGTGTACGAATATAAAAACATGATATCGTGATTCCCCTTGGTAAACTGGATCCCTTCAGCAAGGAGCAATTCCAATACTTCTACAGGGCTATTCCCGCGATCAACCAAATCTCCGGTTGTGTAAATAATAATATCAAAATATTGTTTTCGTATAGCTTTGATTAATTTGCGTAACGTTAAATAACAACCATGAATATCACCTATAACAGCAAGCATTAATACCTAAATGTAATTATTCTTTTTTGCGAATGCTGTCAATTCATCCCTGAACTTCGGATGAGCAATACTGATAAGAGCAAGTGAACGTTCGCGAATTGATTTTCCATGAAGCTGCACAACACCATACTCAGTGGCAATGTAATGCACATCAGCACGATTGGTTACAACCCCTGCCCCCGGTTTTAGGACAGCAGCGATTCTTGAAATAGAAAAATCTTTTGTTGTTGAAGGAAGCGCGATGATCGGCTTGCCTCCTATTGAACGTGAAGCACCACGTATAAAATCAACTTGCCCTCCAAATCCACTATAAATTCTGGTCCCGATTGAGTCTGAACAAACCTGCCCCGTAAGATCAACTTCGATGGCGGCATTGATCGCTACCATTTTAGAGTTTTGCGCAACAACAAAAGGATCGTTTACATATTCCTGTGGATGAAATTCAATCATAGGGTTATTGTGAATAAAATTATACAGCCGCTGCGAACCAAGTACAAAACCGGCAATCATTTTCCCTTGATGGATAGATTTTTTGGAATTAGTAATAATACCTTTTTCAACTAAATCAACTATTCCGTCAGCGAACATTTCCGTGTGAATTCCCAAATCTTTTTTGCTATCTAAAAATTTCAGAACGTTATCAGGAATAACTCCAATTCCCATTTGTAGCGTAGAACCGTCCTCAATCAACTCGGCAATGTTCTCCCCAATCTTAGCATAAATTTCCACCCACTCGGTGGAAAGATTCAACTCGGATTGAGGAAGTTCCGGAATTGCTTCATCCATCTCTACAAGATATTTAATCTTACTAATATGAATAAAGCTGTCACCCAACACTCGCGGCATTTGTTTATTTACTTGTGCAATAATAATATCCGCTTTCTCGGCGGGTGATTTTGTTATCCCAACCTCAACGCCGTACGTACAAAAACCATGTTCGTCAGGAGGGGAAATATGAATTAATGCGACATTCGGTTTTATAATTCCTGTTGAAAATAAAAGTGGAACTTCGTGTAAATAAACCGGAATGAAGTCAGCATGTCCTGCCGCGAAAGCTATTCTAGCTTCGCCACCCATAAAAGTTGCATAATGCCGGAAATGTTTTTCCATTCCTGGTTCAAAATAAGGAAGCTTACCAACTGAAAGAGCATGAAAAAGTTTTACATTTTCTAATTCGCTTTTCCGGGCAACCATCGCGTCAATTAATTTAAAAGGCATTGCGCAATTGGAATGAATAACCACGTTATCATTCGATTTAATTACCGTTACCGCTTGCTCTGCGGTAACTAGTTTTTGAGAATAATTTTTCAGTATATTCGAAGCATATGTTGGTTTAGCAGCTGCATCGGTCATCATAATTTCATCTTCATATTAATTGGTTGAAAAAAAATGGATTCTCCGGAATTCCAGGTTAAAAGTATCGGCAATAATTTCGTTAGAACAATACCCACTGTGTGTACAAATTCCTTTAGATAATCCGGGATCTCCAATCACCGCTTCGGAAAGACCTTTATCAGCGATATCTAAAATATAATTTAAAGAAGCATTTGTTAAACCGTAACTAGCAGTCCGGGCAACAAGCGCAGGCATATTAGGAACACAATAATGAATGATATTGTGCGTTATGAAAACGGGATTAGAAATAGTAGTAGGCCTGCTTGTTTCTACACAACCGCCCTGATCAATTGAAACATCTACAATCACAGCCCCTTTTTTCATTGTCCTTACCATCTCTTCGGTTACAAGATGAGGAGTCTTTTCTCCCTTCATCAAAACCGCACCGATAAGGACGTCTGCAAATTTTACTCCGCGTGAAATAGTATAAGAATTTGCCATAACCGTCGTTACTTTCCGTTGAAACGATTCATCGATTTTTCTTAGACGATTTAAATCTCTATCCAAAACGATGACTTGCGCTCCTCTTCCGAGTGCAGCTTTCGCAGCGCTTGTCCCGACAACTCCGGCTCCAATGATAACTACAGCTGCCGGGGCAACCCCCGTAATTCCACCGAGTAATACGCCTCTACCGAAACTCGTTTTACTCTCTAGTAAGCCTTCTGCAACTTGAATTGAAACGGGTCCGGCAATTTCACTCATCGATTGAAGAACGGGCAATCCGGATTCACTTTCTATTAACTCATAGCCAATTGCAGTAACTTTTTTTGATAATAAATTAGCCAATACTTTTTTCTCGCTTACTACAAGTTGAAGGAACGAAAAAAGTATTTGATTTTCTTGCAAATATTCCGACTCTTCTTCAGTGATGCGGGCAACTTTAACGACTAGCTCAGAACGTTGAAAAACTTCTTCAGTTGAATAAACAATTTTTGCACCGAGTGTTTTATATTCATCATCTGAAAAATGACTCTCTTCTCCCGCTCCATTTTGGAAATAGACAGTGTGCCCTGCTTTGATCAGCGCATCAACTCCCGCAGGTACTAATGCAACCCGTTTTTCTTCAAACTTACCTTCTTTTGGAATTCCGATTCTCATTTTATTTCTCTGTTTATATTATACAAACATATAATCCCGCGAGGATTATCACAAATTTTATTTCACTTACTTTACCCGCACTCAAGCTTCAACCCTAAACAATGCAACAAATTCTCCTTCAGCCCTACGATCCTTCGTTATTACTTGCCGCATATCGCTTAATTTTCTGTGTGGTAGTCTTTTCAAATTCCTGTTGGCGAATATAAAACTTTTTAATTTGTTTAAATGATGAGAGCTGTTCGTTTGTCTGCTTTACCACTTCGCTTATTTTTTGATAGATCAAATCCTCGGTGATAGGAATATTATTCTTTTCGGAAAATTCAATAAAGGCTTCGGCATCAACAAATATTTGCGCAGCAATTTTTTCATCGTGCTTTTCATCCTTCTCGCCAAACACCAGCGACTCCAAAACATAAGGACTACGATGTAAAATATCTTCAATCTCTTCCGGGAAAATATTTTTACCGTTGTTCGCAATGATCACGTTTTTCTTTCTTCCGCTGATATGCAAAAATCCGTCCTCATCAAAATAACCTAAGTCACCTGTTTTAAACCAACCATCTTCAAAAGCTTCATTTGTAATTTTTTCATTTTTATAATAACCAAGCATAACACTTGGTCCTTTAGCAAAGACCTCGCCCACTCCCTCGTCATCCGGATCGTTTATTTTTATTTGAATACCAGACAAAGGCAAACCTGCGGCGTTGTCTTTAAAATTATCTAATTGATTTAACGCCAGTATTGGTGAGGTTTCCGTTAAACCGTATCCTTGTACAAAATTGAAACCAAATTCCCTTAATCCTTTAGAGACTTTCGGATCAGGTGCGGCTCCTCCCGCAATAAATAAACGGACCGATCCGCCGAATTTTTGATGCAATTCGTGGAATATCTTTTTCTTTGAATCCTTCCACCCAACTTTCTCTGCTATGCCGGTAAACGAAATTAAGGGTTTCATAATTACCGATTTCACTTTATCCTTTTCAATCGCTTTGTAAATAGCGCGATACATTTTTTCAAATAATAATGGAACGCCGAGCAGCATGGTGGCATGCACTTTTTGAATATCTTCCGTGACGGTCTTCAAAGAACGGGCAAAATGAACTGAAGCTCCGCTAAAAACCGGACATAAAAATCCGCATGTGCATTCGTATGTGTGATGGATCGGCAACACTGAAAGAAATTTATCTTCAGGATAGATAAAAAGCATCTTTGTCATACTCATTAAATTCGCTACCAAATTTGATTGGCTGAGCATTACTCCTTTTGCTCTTCCAAGCGAACCGGAAGTAAAAATAATTTCTCCCAATTCATCCGGATTTATTTTGGGGAGTTGATTTACGCTGATTGGTTGAGTAGTTGTGATCATTTCATACATAGAAAGGAACGAATTGTTTTTTTGCATATCCATCGTAATGAAATGTTTTAATCTTTTTAATACATCTTTTTTTTCAGATAACAACTGCTTATAAGAATCTGAAAAAATAATCGCTTCGGCATCAGACTCATGGATAATATTTAATATTTCATTCGCTGTAAGATTTTTATCGATCGGAACGACGACGTAATTGAAAGACATTAACGTGAGGTAAGCAATTCCCCATTGCACGCGGTTCTCACCGATAAGTGCCACATGGGTTCTTTCTTTAATTCCCAACTGTTGAAGCGCTGTCCCGAATCTCAAAATGTTTTCGAGCAATTGCTGATAGGAAACTTTGGCAATCGGCGTGTTTGTTAGGTCTTCAAGCGCCAATTTTTGTTGATACTTTTGCGCGGATTTGATAACCATATCCTGCAAAGATGAAATAAACGGAACATCATAGGTCTTAATTGTTACAGCCATCAGAACTCCTTTTGTTAGTAGTTAGTGGTCGGTTGTTAGTTGCCGATAAATTATTCTTACATTTTCAAGAATGTGTACCGCATTACGGATAGTTTCGCAATACATACTATTTTGTTCAACTTTCTAAATTACGGACAAACACCGTTCAAGATCTTTTATAATATCATTAACATTTTCGAGCCCGCACGCAAGCCTAATGCCTCCCGGATGGATTCCCGACTCAACCAATTTGTCTGCCGGAACTGCCGAATGCGTCATTGAAGCCGGATGTTCAATCAATGTTCTTGTATGTCCGAGGCTCACTGCAAGCGTCATCGTGTAGGCATTCTTTGCCGCATAGTTCATAAATTTTCTGCCAAGCTCTCTCATCTCTTCATTTGAATTTCCTTTTAAAGCAAAAAAGAGTAGGCTGCCCGGAGCAAAATTACCTTTAAAATCTTTCATTTGTTTCTTTGCCAGCTCATAAAATCTAAATGACGGTAACCCGGGATAATTCACTAATTCAATCTTAGGATGCGAAGAAAGAAATTCTGCAATTCTTTGAGCATTCTCAATTTGCTTACTTATTCTTAGCGGTAGCGTCGGCAATCCATAAGTCAGTACGGTCCAGGCAGCTTTCGTATTAAGAACGGCGCCAAAATCTTTGCGGTAAAGAACCAGTGCATCATAAAAAGATTTTCTTCCAATAACTACACCTCCCATATCGGTGCCAAATCCTCCAATTCCCTTTGTTAAAGAATGAATCGTAAAATCAGCTCCAAGTTCAATTGGTCTCTGACAGTAAGGTGTGGCAAATGTATTATCAACAACAATATATACTTTTTCGGTTTCACCTCTCTTAGCATTTACTTCATCAAGAATTTTTCTTATCGCACCGATATCGATAATATCAAGATTAGGATTCGCAGGTGATTCAAAATAAACTACTCTGGTCTTATCAGAGAGAACTTTATAAATGTTTTCGGCTTCAGTTAGATCAACTTGATTATTTTTTATTTGATATCTTGGATACCAGTTATTGAGAAGTGAAAATGTACATCCGTACATCGTTCGATGAGAAATAATTTCATCACCGGTTTTTGTAAGAATTCCTAAAATGCCTGAGATAGCTCCCATCCCGGTTGAAAAAGTTAAAGCCATTTCTCCTTTTTCAATATAGGCAAGATTCTCTTCAAGCAGGTCCTTGTTCGGTTCGCCAAGCCGGTCATAAATATAAATAGGTCGCGAGTTTTCTTTTAGAAAATCGGAGTGAGCAAATTCTGAAAAGCCTTCTGCACCACGCTCTACGGAATCAAGTCTAAAAATTACTGATGAAGTTAGAGGAGCGACAACATGATGCGCATAATCCCATTTGGTCGATTGATTTTTCCCGTAAATTAGATGTGTCTCCATCGAATAGGCGGAATCGTCAATAGCATTGGTTTTAGTTGATGAATCATTTTCCTTTTCCATCGTCTCACCTGTGAAAAATGTCCTAAAAATAAGTGTCTAAACTTAGCTATTTCTCATCTAAAAGTGAAACCATTTACACGGAACTTCTTCTACTTCTCTCCGGATTTGGTAACTATAATTCTTGCACCCATTGCCCGCACACTAAGTGGTTTTATTTTTTATCTCTCTTAATTCATGCTACTCATTTCTCTCCTTGACAATCTTTTCCCATTCTATTATGTTGCACCCACTGTTTTAGTTAACCTTTCCTAAAACAGGTGGTTATATTGGTGCCGCCTTAGTTGTCTCGGCTGAGGCGGTTTTATATTTTAGATCATACTTTACTTCTTTTGATTTTCATTTTTCTACTTTTGCCTAACCATTCCAAAACTCAACGAATTAATCCTTCAACAATCCAACAAGTAATTTATTTCATACTCTTATTTCTTTTTCCTTGACAATATCTTTTCCTTTATTTATTTTACCCATGTTTTCTTCGATCAGTTCATAAGAAGACCTCCACCGCCTCGGATCATTTTTCTGAGGCGGTTTTTTTTTAGCATTCCTACCCTGGCAAAGCCAGAATATTTTTACTAACTAGCTAACTAATCAACAATCGCTATTGCTCTTACCGGAGAACCGTCCGCCTCTTCAATTTTTAACGGCAGACAGTGAAACATAAAAATATCGTCCGGGAGTTTATCCAGGTTCGTAAGATTCTCAATTAAAAGTATTTCCTTCGCTAACAAAATAAAATGGTAGGGTAACGTCTCGGGATTTACTACATCCGCCGGGACAACACTATCTACAGAGAACGCGTCAAAGCCAATACCGTCCAGCTTGAAGTGTGTTAACCACGCTGCCGCCTCCCTTGTTAAAGTTGGACAGTCTTTAAAGTAAGCTTCGGTTCCCCATTTATGCTGCCAACCGGAATAGAAAAGGATAAAAGCTACTTGTGCTATCTTTTCCTCAAATGTTTTAAGGTAGCTTAAGGATATTTCACTTCTCCCTAAGCAATTAATTACCATCGCTTTCCCTAAAAATTTTTCCACCGGAAACTTATCGAGTGACTTTGCCCCTTTATAGATGTGGCAAGGTGCGTCAATGTGTGTGCCCGTATGCGAGACCAACTCCATTTTAATTTCCGCAAACCCATCCTTCTCAACCGAATAACTTTTTTCAAATTTTGGTCCCAGTGTGCCGGGATATACCGGCATGATTTCGTTTAGTACTTGTGTAAGGTCTATTATTTTATTTTTCATTATTCCTCATTTTGATCTACTTCTTTATCCGGTTCTAACGGATTAACTAGTTTAGTTTAACTTCTAAAATTTAACTTGACTTTTATACAATATTCTCCGTATTTGCGTATGGTTGTATAAGGTTGTTTAACAATTTGGAACTCCCCTCATGGAAAAATTTTACAATATAAGCGAAGCCGCAGAAATAATAGGCGTTAATAAAGAAACTCTTAGACGATGGGATAGAAACGGGAAATTTAGCTCGACACGACATCCCATAAACCAATATAGAGTTTATCCTTCGTCAAAAGTTAATCAACTTGTAAAAGAACTTCAACTTGAATTATACACCGTAGAAAAAAAAGTAAAGAAACTACCTCAACCAATATTTAAAGATGATTCCGGGTCCCTTTATAACATTGATGCTGTTCACTTCTTAAAAAGTTTAGAAAATGAATCTGTGGATTTAATTTTTGCTGACCCTCCTTATAATATTAAAAAAGCGGAGTGGGATACTTTTCAGTCGCAGCAACAATATGTTGAATGGAGTATCCTTTGGATTCAAGAAGCTCAAAGAGTTTTAAAACCTCACGGCTCACTTTATGTTTGTGGATTTTCAGAAATTCTTGCTGATATTAAATGGGCAGCAAGTCATTTGTTCGCAGGTTGTAAATGGCTTGTGTGGTTTTATAGAAACAAAGCTAACCTTGGGAATGACTGGGGAAGATCACACGAAAGTATTCTTCATTTTAGAAAAAGTAAAGAAACTACCTCAACCAATATTTAAAGATGATTCCGGGTCCCTTTATAACATTG
>Ga0172379_10004994_pt1 | contig 18948 bp, 10 predicted proteins | sample GrowelOW334metaG_FD_119756 | JGI IMG/M metagenome (GOLD analysis project Ga0172379, IMG submission 119756) | Groundwater microbial communities from an aquifer near a municipal landfill in Southern Ontario, Canada - Groundwater well OW334 metaG | ecosystem: Environmental > Aquatic > Deep...
ATTGTTTTGGCTTGCGGCACATGCATAAAGTCGAGAGGTCAAAATAGCTCAGATATTTGTCCTATCTCAACAATGATGGATTGTTTGGAAATGGTGGAGTGGGCGGATAAAGTAATTACATTGTAGATAATGGAGTTTTATATTAAAAGAACACTCTCATCCACAATTCTACTTTTTGTTGAAATGCTTTGCTACCATACTCCGTTTCATTTCCTCCGGAAATGAGTGACGGCCAGAGAATAAACTCAATATTCGTCACCGGTTTGTAGTTCAACGTAACCGAAAGCAAAAAACTCTTATCAGCAAGATGAACAATGGAAAACACTGAAGGAGTGAAATACAACCATTCGAATGGTTCGGGATAAGTTAGTTTGATATATGCATAATCGTTGGATAGATTCGTGCCGTGGAAATACATTTGGTTAATCTTCGTCACCTGTTGTATCATGAGAGGATTTTTACTCTGTGTCGTCGTCGCGAGGAATCGCTGATACATTTCCAATTCCGCAGTGCTCATGCCAAAATCTGTGTGGTAATATTCCGCGATCAGCGTTATGTTCGATTCGTGTAAATACCGAAATCCTGCAAGTGTGCTGATACCATGGCTGTTGTTCGATGCGACAAGATTATTCACAATGGAAAAAGTCTCAACATTTCTGCTATATCCAAGCTCCCCATGAATTTCCAAATTATCCGTTATGTTACTCGAGAAATCCATACCGATTCGTTTTGGAGTCTGAATACTGTAGAATGCCAGTACATCAATATCGGTGTTCCATAAGAGCAGCGATGTTCTGAAGGAAAGATCAGTGTGTTTTAATTCCGTGAACCGATTTCCTGTACTGCCGGAAGCCGGAATGACAACGAATAGGAAGGATATATTTTGAAGCGGTCCGGTAGAAAAACTTTTGATATACTCAATATTAGCGGAAAGCAAACCCGATTGTGCAAGTTCTGGATTTTCCGGATCTTTGACAGGATTAACAAATCCAACCGGATTGAATGCATACCCTTTTCCCCAATTATACACCCGCTTTCCTGCTTGAAGGGTTGTATGAAAAGATAGGTTTGCCTCGCTGTACGCTTCAAGAATGTTCACTGAAGCATCGGAATCACCGAAGTACGTTGCGTGTGTTTTGAGAACAAACCCCAGATCACTCGTACTGTATTCAGCATTCAGGTACGGTTCAAGCCGGTATTGAGTGAGAAACGGTGATGACGGTTTATTGAAAGGAAAGAGTAAATAATACTGAGGTGCACTTTCGCGCATATGAAAGAATGTAAACTTTGCATCAAGATTTCCACTCCATTCCAGAGACTTCTTCTCTTCCATACCATCTTCAGCAGTTTCCTCTTCCTGTGCCATCACCACGACAGATGGTACAAACATCAGAATGAAAATACATTGCCGATATGATCGCATTATCGTAAATCTCCCAGTTTTCCCATAAAATTTTGTGTAAACACTTCATCGGGGAATTGCCGTTTTCTTATTGTCTGATAGATCATCAGTGATCGGTAGCCGCGATATAATGGACTATACGTTTCTATTACTGAGGGACGAAAAAGTCCCGCACCGAAATTCTTATCCTCCTTGAATTCCAGCGTTTTAATAAGCATTCCGCTGGCAGAGTACGCTTCCATCTTTCTGAGTATTTTTTTCTCTTTTGTTATCCACATCTTCAGTTTATCGTAAGCAACAGTTTTATTTTTTGCCTTCAGTTTTAGAAGATATTCCTCATGTGTTCCGTCACCGTACGTAGCGTCATACTCAACAGAATATTCCAACTGCATGATATCGGCATTGTTGAATACGCCTCCCACAACGGATTGCAGGCTTGTGATGCGTATCGGTTTGTTGGTGCTCGGAATATAGAGCCACATGTTGTCACCCAGACGAAGCGTTGCCCGTCCTTTTTCGCTTGCCGGCAACAAATACAATATGGCAATCTTATCATTTCCTTTTTTTACCGTATAAAAGGTGAACTCCTTTTTCGATCCGTCCGGTTCTTCATTAATCAGTTTTCGTTTCGCCTCGTATGATTCTGGCATTAAATTATCATCCACCATTTTCAGGAGTTCATTTGCGTCCTGGGAAAAGGCCATCAGGCTGCTTGCTATCGCAATAATCATTGCATTTATAATTTGCTTCATTGTAGTATCCCATCTATTTATCAATCTTCTTTTTTTCATGTGATATGATGTAGCACAGTGTAAGTTACACATGACCTAATGCATCCACCGGTTCCATTTTTGATGCTTTATACGACGGCTGGAATCCCGCAAACAAGGATACAAACATTACGGTCACTGCTACCCAGATGATCTCACTGACGGGAATACTCGGCGCAAGGGACACATCCATTGTGCCAAAAGTAAAATTGATCTTGGTCATATTCATAATCCATAGTGCGCCAAGGCCTATGACTATGCCGACGATTGTACTTAGTAACCCCATCGCAAATCCTTCTACGAGAAACAGGGTAAGAATTTTACGCGGCGGCGTTCCCATGGCTGCAATTGTGCCGATCTCGCTGATCCGTTCATACACCGACATGGTCATAATATTGAGGATGCTGACTAAAACGATGGTCATCAGGATGAATTTAACGACTATGATAAGAAGGTCAACAATACGTGTTATACTTGCAAACGGAGAGAGTTGTTCCCACGTGTGTACTTCGAATGGTGACTGATTTGAACCAAGCGTAGTTTTAAGAGAAGAGGAAACGGCGTTGAGGTTGTCGAACTGTTGTAGATGAATTGCAATTTCCACGACTTCCAGTTGATCCATTCGTAATAATGTGATGGCATCATCGATATGAATGCTTCCGTCCTTTCCAGATGGTCCAAAAATGGCTTCTGTCTCAGCTGCGATTCTGAGAGTAATAGCATTCACTGACCCTTCTTTATTAGTTGCCACCAGCACAATGTCGTCCCCCGCTTTAAGCGAGAGACCGTTCATCAAGTTTTCCGGGATTAATATTTCTCCTGGTTTCACAAACCTGTCCGGATCAGGAATATTTCCTTTGATCCTTTTCACAAATCCCGGAAGAGTACGATTCTCTTTCTCCGGATAAACTGCATTCAGTCGAATATTCGATGTCTGCGCATAGTTGCTGATCATTGCACCAAATTTTATGCGCGGGCTATACGATTCGATCTCTGGATTGTTGTTCAAGACCGTTTCAACAGATGCAAGTTCACTTCCGGTAAGGGTCAGATTCAACGGTAGATTATCGATCGATTCAACGTATCCTTTTTTATGGATCTGCAGATCGCCCATGGCGGTGTTTGTTAACACACCCACCATTTGTGATTTGAAGGAAATTGCCAACCCACCGAATACGACAACAAGGATTACACCGAACGAAATCAACGATGAGGTTAGCAGCGTTCGCCGTGTGTTGCGGAATAAGTTCCTCAGAGCAATAATAATGACATTGATCATCGATCATGCACCTTTCTAGTATCTGTTTTCACAATCGCTCCGTCTTCCAATGTGTGAATCACTTCTGCTTCACCGACAATTTTAGAATCGTGCGTTGAGAAGATAAACGTGGTTCCGATGTCGCTGGTCATTTCGTGCATGATGGTGATAATTTTGAATGCAGTTGCATGGTCAAGATTGGCGGTGGGTTCATCGGCAAGGACAATTTGTGGATTGGTGACTAACGCGCGGGCAACAGCGACACGTTGTTTTTGTCCGCCGGAAATCTGGTTGGGATATTTATCCCGCTGGTCTGTCATCCCCACCTTCTCCAGCAGTCGCAGAACACGATTGCGGCGTTCGTTTGAATGAAGATGTTCCAGCATCAACAATGGATATTCGATATTTTCATACACCGTTAGTACGGGAATAAGGTTGAAGTTTTGGAATACAAATCCGATCGTCTTTCCGCGAAATCTTGCGGCAGCAGTTCTGTCCAGCGTGCGCACATCCGTGCCGTTTACTATCATCTTCCCATTCGTCGGTTTATCCAATATGCCAATCAAGTTCAGCAGTGTCGACTTTCCGCTACCCGAAGGACCGATGAATGACACAAAAGATTTCTTTTCAATTTTCAATGAAATACCCTTCAGTGCGTTTACGGATATTTCACCGGCATGGTATACCTTGGTAATATTCTCTAATTCAATTAGGCTCAATTGTTTCTCCTGGTCAATACTATATTTATAAGATGCTGCAGGAAATCAAAAGGTTCTACAATTTATGCTCCTTATTTGTTCCACAGAGAAATACTACATTAACAATATCAATGATCATAGCTGTCCAAAATAAAACCCTAATTGACAAAAATTTATCGAAACGAGTGGATGTATGGAAGCTATGTTATGTTGAGAAAAGTAAGCCCTCCCCTACATTTCTTACAGTGTTGGATAAGATGTGGGAAGGAGCGAAATTTAGGAGGATTGAGTGAGTTTTTTCTCCCCCTACCAAAGGGGAGATACAGAGGGGGGTCTGAAATCATGAAGGGACTTTTGATGGCCCTTTTTGCCATCTACGGGCAAGTGCGAACAGGATTCATCGCGTGCGTTACATTTCGCACGGGGTTCTTGTGCTTCTTTTCTTGTGCCGACCAAATCTTTATACCATGTCGGCATTCCTTTGGAACCCCGTCAAGAAAAGAAGGAATAAGTTTTTCTCTTGTATGATTTATTTTGGACAAGTATGATCAATGATATAAACGCTAAAATGATAGGTATAACTATCCTGTGCTAGTTTAACTGGTTAACGAAGACCGTGTGGAATATAGTTTTTATAGTCATTCCGAAGAGAGAATAGACGAAGTCTCAATTCCGGGAAAACAGGAATTGATCCGCCAGTGTGTTAACCGGATTTACGTGGATCATGATCGGAAGATCATCAGTTGTTATGTGCGGGAAATCCCTATTATTAGCAGGGAAGTTTTGAACCTGTATACCGGAGGTTTAAAAAACAAACCGGCGACCTTACGGTCACCGGTTGTTACTGAGATTGTAGCGGGGGAGGGACTTGAACCCACGACCTACGGATTATGATTCCGACGCTCTAACCAGCTGAGCTACCCCGCCAACATATTTTTTTTTACGCCTAACACAAAAACGAAGTCCTTTTTGGACTGAGCTACCACCGCCAAAAGATGAAGCATAGCATTAGAGCCCGCTATGGTATTATTAACTGGTGTTACGCATACATTAATTTTTTTGAAAACATGGTCCGACGTGGCGCATAAAAGTTGATCCCATCCTGAGCAAATCCTTAGCTTTTGTTTCGAAGGAATCCCTTCGGCAGAAGGATGCCCTAAGAGGTTAAGCCTGCGCCGTGCTCACCATGACCAATTGTTTTGCGTAACATCAGTTACTAAATTAATCACTTGTGAATCTATGAAAATGAAAAACAAGAGTCCAAAAATCTTTTTTTATAATTGAACCGTCGACCGACAAAAGGTGATTCCGACCTGGCCGCTCTAACCAGACCCGATGGGATCATGTTCGGACTACCTACCTGCCTTTTGATTACAACAGCGGGGAAAACCAGCAGTTTGATTGACTAAAATAGTAATAATCAGGAATAAAACCAACCAAATAAATTACATCGGATCTTCATTATTATCGCGCGAGGATTGTTCTATTATATTTACAATGTACCATCGTAAGGAAATGCTGTTTGACATTTACCGGAGTTGTCGTAAATTAATTAGGTTCAAATTATTAGAAGTGGTTTCAAAAAATACTTTTTCCTCGACATTCTGAACCTTGCATTTTTTGCAAGTCGAACCTGCCCGACTGAAGTCTGTCTTGTGGGGATTTCGTTCAGAATGACGTTGATATCACGTTTGAGACTTCTGGTTTTTATGGTAACAATTTCCTTCCAATAGTTCTTGCTATCATACATTAATGTTGATGTCTTGGGGAATAAGAATTAGTGAATAGTAAGAAAAACATTCCTATCGAAGAGTCCCTCCGTGAAAGTGAAGAACGGTACCGGAGTCTTGTCGAATTCCTGCCCGATGCAATGGCTGTGCATACGGAGGGAAAATTTGTGTATGTCAATCCATCCGGTCTTGCATTAATTGGAGCACAGAACCAATCCGAATTGATCGGGAAATCAGTATTGGAGATCATTCATCCGGAATACCGTGAGACTGTCATCCGCCGAATGAAATCTGCACTGACCGAGAAAAAGCCGCAGGAGAAGGCGGTGGAAAAGTTTATCCGGTTGGATGGTAGAGTGATTGATGTCGAGGTGGTTTCAGTACCGGTCACCTTCAATGGGAAAAAATCCGTACAGGTTGTCGTCCGCGACATTACGCTGCACAAAGAGATGGAAGAACGGCTGAAAACTTCCGAAGCGTATTACAAACAAGTTGTGGAAAAATCCCCTAACGGCATCGCGATGATGGATCCACAAGGAACCATCACATTCGGTTCTCCCAAAATGTATGAGATATTCCGTATACCACCGGAAACCAATGTGATCGGTTCATCATTTAAACAGTGGATTGATCCATCCGAACTCGACACTGCCAGAGTGCGCCTCGGTACGATGCTGCGCAGTGGTACGGGAATGTCTCCGCACGTTTATAAACTTACACGGTTTGATGGATCGCCATTCTGGGGAGAGTTAACCTCTTCGCCGATGTTTGATGATCACGGTGCTGTGGAAAACATCATGGTCGTTTTTCGCGATGTTACGGATGAAAAGCGGGTGGAACAAGCACGGGATGCCGTCTATCGAATATCCGAAGAAGCGCAAACGGCCAAGCATTTGGATGATCTGTACCGGTCGATTCACCGGATCATTTCGGAATTTATGCCAGCGCAAAACTTTTTCATCGCCATGTACAATCCTGCAGCCGGTGTCATTGATTTCCCGTACAGCAGGGATGAAAAAGACGGCGATTGGTCTCCTATTAAACCAGATAAAAGCTTGACCGGATACGTGTTGAAAACCGGAAAGCCGATACTGGTGACTCCGGAAGTATTTGATGAACTGATCAGGACAGGTGAAGTAGAATTATACGGCGCGCGGGGTGTTGACTGGATGGGCGTACCATTGAAGACCATGCAAAACGAAACAATCGGCGTGATGGTAGTGCAGACATACACCGATATGGTCCGGTTGACGGAGACCGATATGAATGCGCTTGTGTTCGTCTCCACACAGGTTGCCAACGCCATTGAGCGCAAAAAGACGGAACAGATTTTACGGGAGAGTGAACACAGTTATGTCGGACTCTTTAATTCCGTGACCGACGCAATATATATACAGGACAGCACCGGTCGGTTTATCGACGTGAATAACGGTGTGGAACAGATGTACGGATATACACGGCAGGAGATCATTGGTAAGACGCCAGAGTTTCTTTCTGCACAGGGCAAGAACGATCTGCCAAAAATTATGGGTTTGGTAGGAAAAACCTATGCCACCGGAGAGCCGCAGCAATTTGAATTCTGGGGTAAACGAAAGAATGGAGAGATCTTCCCGAAAGATGTCGTCACGAACAAAGGGAAATATTTCGGACAGGAAGTTATTATCACTACTGCGCGCGATGTGACGGAACGAAAACGGGCGGAGCATGCGCTGGAAAAGAGCGAATTACGCTACGGGAAACTGATTGAATCGCTACTGGACGGTGTCTATAAAAGTACGCACGACGGAAAGTTTATCGAAGTCAATCCGGCGATGGTAGCGATGCTCGGTTATTCCAGCAGGGAAGAATTGATGGCGGTCGATATCAAGAATTCCCTCTATTTTGAGGAGACGGATCGGGATAATGTGACGATTCAGGAATTGGAGGAGAAGATCGGCGTGTACCGGTTGAAGAAAAAGGATGGTTCGGAAGTGTGGGTGGAGGATCACGGACGCTATATTTATGACGATGCGGGTCATATCCAGTATCACGAAGGCATTCTGCGTGATGTAACGGAGCGGAGGCGGGCAGATGAGGAACTGAAAATCGCTGCAACGGTGTACAAAGCACTTGGCGAAGCAATTGTTGTGACCGATTCCTCCAATAAAATTGTAGCGATCAATCCGGCATTTACAACACTGACCGGGTATTCAAAAGAAGAGGCGATCGGGAATACACCATCAATGCTGAGATCCGGAACACATGACAAAGAGTTCTACGATGAAATGTGGAAATCGCTCAACGATTTCGGAGTGTGGCAGGGCGAGATTGTCAACCGGAAAAAAAACGGAGAGCTGTATGATGAATGGCTGAGCATCTCTGCGATCTATGGAAGTCATGGCGAGGTCATTCAATATGTCGCGCTGTTCTCCGATATCACCGAACAAAAGAAGATGCAGGCACAGTTGCTTCAATCGCAGAAACTGGAAAGTCTCGGGACGCTTGCCGGAGGAATTGCGCACGATTTCAATAATCTGCTGGCGATGCTGCTGGGCAACGCCGAACTGTTGAAAAAACATATTGCCGGTGATGCAAAGCTGCAAAAATATGTCGATCAAATTATCGATGTATCACACCGAGGAGTTTCGATTTCAAAGCAATTATTATTCTTCTCACGACAATCTGAAATCAATCTTCAACCGATCTCCCTTTCCCATATTATCGAGGAAGTGAAGGTGATGCTGCAGCATTTTATTCCGAAAACGATCTCGGTCAAGACGGATATTGGTGTGGATAACGGGATCATCAATGGAGATGCGGGTCACCTGCACCAAATTATCCTTAATCTGTGTTTGAATGCTAAGGATGCGGTCGGTGAACATGGTACAATCACAATATCAGAACGGATGATTGACGCCTCCTCGCTCCGCGGGAAATTTCCTACCATTCATCAGCGGCAGTATGTTAGTGTTGCCGTGAGTGATACAGGAACGGGGATTGATGAAAGTACTATTCCCAAAATCTTCGATCCTTTTTTCACGACGAAAGAAAAGGGAAAAGGAACGGGACTTGGTCTTTCTATTGTCAACGGACTGGTGCGGAGCCACCATGGATTCATTGATGTGGTCTCGAAAAAAGGAGAAGGAACAACATTCACATTGTATTTTCCATTATCAGAACATCTTTCGGAAGTGGAAATATCGTTGGGCGCACGTCATTCGATAAAAGGGAAAACTATTCTTGTTGTGGACGACGAAGAAGTGTTCAGGAGTGCATTAAAAGAAAATCTGGAACATGCCGGATGTACCGTCCTTACCGCTTCGGACGGTTTTACAGCATTAGAAATGTACCTCCGCCATGGATCGGCTATTGATGTTGTTATTTCCGATTTGGGGATGCCAAATATGACCGGCGAGGAAATGTATAAAAAACTTAAGAGTATCGATCCTCTCGTCAAAGTAATAATTTCTTCAGGGTATTTGGATAACTCGATCCGATCGCAAATGATCGCAGATGGGATTAAAGAGGTTATTACCAAGCCGTATAAATTCTCTGAAATCGATACAATCATTGGTACCATAATAGCTGCAGGTCAAAAAAAATGATTCCATTGCGTATCTAATCTTGAATGGCCTGTTGCGTAATCAGCAGATCTCACAGGTGGTAATTACTATTCCTCACCAATGCATACGCCATGAAACAAGAGAATGTGGTAGATTAAGAATTTATTGCATCATTGATCCCAACACTTCCGACGATCCTGCTTCCCCTCCCTGTCATCCTATTACGCAAACCGCTCTGTTCGTTCGCCATTGGTGCTATCAGAAGATACCATGAACGTGTGATTGTTCATTATTGGAAAAAGTTTTAATATAGAGCAAACAAATGCCATTCTTCAAAAATATTCTTGTGTTTTAATCACCCTTCGACGATCGCCAAAATGATGGCGGACAGACGGTGTTGCATAGCAGTCATCCAGGATGAACGATATTTTTACAACAAAATAAATTGAGAATCAGCACTCGTTCCGTCCTACACTCGTTGGGTAACGACGTTAGAACATGATATCTCGTATTATTTTCCTTTACCAACTCTCTCTATAATTCTATGAACAATTTAATTCATACGTTCAACCATACCTCGGTACAGTACCGCAACCTTTCTCTTTGCCTGGTGATGATAGCCGCAAGCTGGAATCTCTCGGCACAGTCATCATCGCTCATCGTAGCGCCGTTGTTTCAGGACAATATGGTACTGCAACAAAAAAGCGCTGTCGCTTTCTGGGGGAAAGGATCACCCGGAACACATATTTCCATCAAAGCATCCTGGGGTAAAAACGCTTTCGCCACTGTACTGCCGGACAGTTCATGGATGACGAAATTGAACACTCCGAAAGCAGGAGGTCCATTCATGGTAATAATCAGCGATGGAACATCACAGCAGGAGCTGCGAAATGTACTAACCGGTGAAGTGTGGATTTGTTCCGGTCAATCAAATATGGACATGCCGGTGGAAGGTTGGCCTGTAGCGGATTCGACAGCAAACGGGCTTCAGCAAGCATATTATCCAAACATCAGAATTTTTAACGTACCACGGGCGCTTGCTGCAGATCCACAGTTTAATTGTAATGGAAGGTGGCAGGAATGCTCTCCGAAGACTGTCGGACAGTTCAGTGCAGTAGGATATTTCTTCGGGAAAAAACTCCATCAGGAACTGAAGGTGCCGATCGGATTGATTCAAGCGTCATGGGGAGGTACACCGGTTGAAGCGTGGACCAGCGGAAAACATATTTCGCAACATCCTGACTACAACAATTTTTCCGAAACGTTTGCCAAGGGGAAGATTGAAAACGACACGTATATGAAGTGGCTGGAATCCCGCACGGTTGTGAATGTCGAAGAACAAAGGACAAATGCTGATTGGAGATTGGTGAATCTATTTGACTCGTTGATTTCCAGAAAAGAGTATTCTGACAGCAGTTGGAAGGGTATGAACCTTCCGACATTGTGGGAAAGTGCGATTGGAAATTATAACGGTGTCTTGTGGTTTAGAAAACAGGTCGAAATTCCTCAGACATGGCGTAATAAAGAACTTGTGCTTGAACTCGGTCCGATTGATGACTACGATGTTACTTTTGTAAACAGTTGTAAAGTAGGAGCGATCGATACCGGATCTGGGTGGAATAAAAAAAGGGTGTATACCATTCCGGTTGAAATTACGAAAGACTCACTTCTTACTATTGCAGTTCGTGTGATTGATGTGATCGGCGGCGGGGGTATATATGGTGAGCAGGGTGATGTGCAAATTCATCCAAAAAACAGTGAAGAAATAATTAGTCTCGCCGGTGAATGGAAATATTCCATCTCGGCTGAATTTAGAAATAACAAACTGTATCTCTTTGACAATACGACGAGTGAATTAGAGAATCGTCCGGCAGCAGGTATAGAATTGTCTTCGAGCGTTCCGACATCACTGTATAATGGTATGATCGCGCCGCTGATTCCATTCTCAATACGAGGAGCTCTTTGGTATCAGGGAGAAACAAATACCGGAAACCCTGAAGCATATAAAACTCTTTTCCCGTTGATGATCAAAAATTGGCGTGAAGACTGGAAGAATATGTTCCCGTTCTATTTTGTACAACTTGCACCGTTCCAATACGGCGAGCGGACGCAATCACAGCGATTGCGGGAAGCGCAGCTTCAGACGCTCTCTGTACCGAAAACCGGCATGGCGGTAACACTCGATATCGGCGATTCGGCAGATGTCCATCCTAAAGATAAACAGAGTGTCGGCGAACGACTGGCCCGATGGGCATTAAAAAACGATTATGGCAAGAAAGTAACCGTCTCCGGTCCGTTGTACACTGGGTCGGTGACTTCTGGCGATACTATGGTGCTTTCGTTTAAGTATTCGGATGGATTAACGATGAAGCTACATCACGACAGAACGTATTTCCAAATTGCCGGCGCAGACAGTCTCTTTCAAGAAGCTTTGGTAACTGTGAAAAAGAATAAACTCTTTGTCTATTCAGCAGATGTCAAAAATCCTCTTGCGGTTCGTTATGGGTGGGGAAATGTTGTGTACGGAACATTATTTAATAAGGAAGGCCTTCCCGCTCCTTCTTTTAGAACGGATGATTGGAAAAATTAACTCTCAACTGTTCATCATGATAGTAGTTCAACCTGATGAACCGAAATGGTTGATACGAAGGCTGTTGATTATTCCTTCAATAGAATCTTGCTGAACCACACTGTTCTGCACCTACCGGGCAGTATCTTTTTGAAATTCGGTTATTAGTGATTCAATAATTTCATATTCACCTTCGTGCATTGCTAATGTCCATATCAAAAATTACATTACAGAGTGTGAAAAGAATAATTATTACTTTCTGTTCTTCGTGTGAATATCATTGCACTGCCTGTGATTAATCCGTCTCTTGCATCCATTACATCACCGGCGCACTTTGGTGACCAAGTCGCTTCATTCGATTTCCGTTTGATGTTTCTTCGCATTGTCATCACTGTTATTGCCATCCGCAGCCTGTGTATGCCGCTTCAAGCGCAAGACCGTTCGATGATTTTTGAACGCTTCACGATCGAAAATGGTCTTTCGAATAATTCCATCAACAACATTCTTCAGACAAAAGACGGATTTTTATGGATTGCGACGAAAGACGGTCTCAATCGGTACGATGGACAATCGTTCAAGTATTATAAACATCATCCGTCCGATCAACAATCGCTTCCGGAAAACTATGTGAACTCGCTACTGGAAACTCCGGATGGGACGCTGCTTATCGGCACCTGGGGAAAAGGATTGTGCGCATTTGATCCATACCAAGAAACTTTTTTCCGAATCGATGCAGCGGAGAATGATGATGCATATATCCAGTGCATGCTTGCTGATAGGAACGGAAATATCTGGTATGGCACCGTAAACGGTGGGCTGAATTCGGTAAATGTAAAAATGAACACGCATGTTTCCTACCGCAAGAGCTCGCCCCGCCATCAACCATTTCCTACTGACAATGTTACCAGTATCGTGGAAGATCGTGAAGGTCATTTGTGGGTGGGGACGGGAGATGCAGGATTGTTAGAATTCGATCCCGCGACAGGATCCGTGCAACAATATCCCCGGCGTTCTACAGAACCGCAATCGACTGCCGACAATACGATTCTTACCGTGATGTTCGATGGAGTGACGCAATTATGGATCGGCGCACAATCGGGAGCCCATCGTTTTAATCTTACCACCCGCACGTGGATGCCGTTTCCCGAGGTACCGTTGATCCAAGAGCCATATTTACAAACTTCGATCAGTCAGATTGTTAAAGATCGAAACGGAAGAATATGGACAGGCACGTATGAATATCTCGGATTGTTCATGCTAGAACATATTGGCAAGCCCAATTTTCGCAGCATTCATATTCGACGTGAGAATGATAACGCCACTTCAATCGTTTCGGACCGCATTCGCTGGATCTATGAAGATCGTCAAAAAAACATGTGGTTTGGCACGGAAGACGGGATTGCAAAACTTCCTGTTACCCAGCCGTTTTATCAATACAGGCATCTTCCGCTTCGCAGCAATAGTATCAGCGGAAGGGTTGTCAGCGGAATTTATGAAGACAACCAGAAGAACCTCTGGGTAGGATTAGCCGGGGGCGGCTTTAACAAAATTTCCCTTGCAACCGAAAAAATTGAACATCATTTTTACGAAGCAGACAATCGAAATTCCATCAGCGGAAATACCGTCACCACTGTCTATGAAGATCGCTCTGGTGTATTGTGGTTTGGCACGATGAGCACCGGATTAAATAAATATCACCCTTCGACAAAAACGTTTACACATTATCGGCAATCTCCAGGCAGCAGTACAAGTCTTCGTTCTGATTGGGTACAGCAGATATTGGAAACACGAAACGGGGAGTTTTTGGTTGCGACCAATGACGGCTTGCAGCTATTCGACCGGTCCCGTGAAATTTTTTACACGTATCAACCGAAAAGTAGTGCAACAACCGATTCGTTGCCAACAACGTTTTCACCCAACGCGTTGTATGAAGATCGAGACGGAAACGTATGGATTGGCACGTGGCTAGATGGATTATATCGTTATGATCCCAACACAAAAATTCTTAAACACTACATGCCGGATGAAAGGGATCCTTACAGCATTAGTTCGAGCAAAGTTACAACGATCATTGAGGATTCTCACGGGTTTATCTGGATTGGAACGCATAGCAATGGTTTGAACAAGTTTGATAAGAACACGGAACGATTTCAGCAATACTCAATTCTCAACGGTCTACCAAACGATGTTGTATTTGGCATTTTGGAAGATGCGCACGGATTTTTGTGGATCAGCACAATGAATGGTTTGGCAAAATTCAATCCGACAACAGAAACATTCCGGGTGTATGACGAAGCGGATGGTCTTGTTCATAACCAATTTAATTGGCGTTCGAGTTTTAAAAATGCTCATGGCATAATGTATTTCGGGGGCATGAATGGATTTGTTTCATTTCATCCCGATTCCATCAAAAGCGATTCGACAGCACCGCGTACCGCAATAACATCCTTTAAAATCTTTGATAAAGAAGTCCCGATGCAGCACTCCAGAGTTGCGGAAAAAGAAATTGAACTTCGGTATGATCAAAACTTTTTTTCCATCGAATTTATTGTGCTTGATCTGGCGCCGCTTCAGAAACATCAATTTGCGTACATGCTGAAAGGTGTTGATCCGCAATGGGTAAACTCCAAAACACGAAGAACGGCATATTATACCAACATCGCACAAGGGACGTACTATTTTTACGTAAAAGCGAACAATGCCGACGGTCTCTGGGGTGAACCGACGGCATTAAAAATCGTCATTCTTCCAGCCTGGTGGATGTCGTGGTGGTTTAAAGTGATTGTACTGTTTTCCGTTCTTACGGCAGTGGTGATGTTGTATAATTATAGAGTGCGTCAATTGATTAAAATTGAAAGAATCCGGTTTAATATTTCCAGCGACCTTCACGATGAAATCGGTAGCAATCTGAGCAGTATCAGTGTAGATAGTCAGGCACTATTGCAAAGTTCAGCATTGACCGAGACGGATCGTGAACTTTCTACCGATATCAGTAAAACGGCGAAAGAGACGGTAGAGGCAATGCGGGATATTGTATGGTTTATTAATCCTAAAAATGACATTGGGGAAGATATTGTTTTTAAAATGAAGGAGACCGCAGCGAAACTTCTCATCGGCATCCAATGGACATACACCGTTTCGCCTGAAATTCGTTTTGACGCGCTGGATCTGGAATTGCGACGTCATTTTTTTCTTATTTACAAAGAAACCTTAACAAACGTTGTTCGTCATTCTAACGCCTCGCAATGCAATATCACCATTACGAAAGAGGGAAGTCAATTACACATCGTCATTCAGGATAACGGCGTTGGATTTAATACTCTCACCGTGAAAAAAAATAACGGGTTATTGAATATGTTCCACCGCGCCGAAAAGATTCTTGCGCATATTGAAGTGAACAGCGAAGAAGGAAAAGGAACACGTATGGAATTGCGGGTTCCGTTAAAAAAATGACACGAACGTGGTATGGCGTGCCGCTGTATTTGATGGTATTTTATTGTTGAAAGAAAGTACATGAAACAGAATGTGCAAAAGGATGCGGTGGGAAAACCAATTACAATATGGGTTATTGAAGATAATCTTCGCTATCGCAAATCGTTATCCGGTTTGATCAACCGAACACCCGGAATGCAGTGTCCCGAGTTATTCGGTACATGTGAAGATGCGCTGGATATTCTCGACGTCGATTCTGCGCCGAACGTACTGTTGTTGGATATCGGTTTGCCGGGTATGAGCGGGCTGGATGGAATTGAAAAGTTTAAAGCGCTCATACCGTCAATACATATCATCATTTTAACCGTGTATGATGATAACGACAAAGTGTTTAAGGCACTGTGCGCAGGTGTTTCCGGATATCTGCTGAAAGATTCTTCACCGGAGAAAATTATCGATTCTATTAAAGAGGTGCTTGCCGGCGGCGCTCCGATGAATATGCCGATTGCACGCAAAGTACTGGCAATGTTTTCACAATTTAAGGTGAAAAAATCCGATTATGGACTGACGGAACGGGAAAAAGAAATACTACAGCGTATGGTGTCCGGTCTGACGAAACAGCAGATCGCGGATATATTGTTTCTCAGTTTTCATACGGTCAGTTCACACCTTAAAAATATTTATACAAAGCTCCACGTGAATACCCGCTCAGGCGCTGTTTCGAAAGCGTACAAAGAAAATTTATTGTAAGGAACGCATAGAGAGAGAATCAAAGGGAAAAGGTTCTATGGGAAATCTTCGCACATCATTATTCTGTACTGCCGCTGTTTTTATCGTGGTGTTTGTTTTCGGAGGATCGAATTCTGCACCTACAGCACTCCGTGTGATGACATTCAACATCAGACTTGACAGTCCGAACGACGGTGCAAATATTTGGAAGAATAGAAGAGAAAATCTTGTTAGCATGATACGTTTTCATAATGCGGACCTCGTTGGGCTACAGGAAGCACAAAAACATCAAATTGATTTTATGATGCAGCTATTGCCCGAATACGGCTGGTTTGGCGTTGGCCGCGATGACGGAAAACAGCAGGGAGAATTTTCCGCTATTTTGTACCGGAAAGAAAGATTTGACACATTGACGACTTCGACGTTTTGGTGCTCCCAGACTCCGGAGCAACCCGGTAAAGGGTGGGATGCGGCGTACCAACGCATTGTAACGTTCGGGAAAATGATGGATAAACGAACCACGACGGTCTTTTATCTGTTTAACACCCATTTGGATAACGAAGGGAAAGTGGCAAGAGCAGAAAGTGCAAAATTGATAAAGAAAAAAATGCAGTCGGTGTGCGGGACGTATCCCGTCATTCTTACGGGGGACTTTAATTCCGAACCGAATTCCGAACCGTACAAAATTATTACAGCTTCGAATACCGGTGATGCTCTTCAGTTGGTCGATACACGGACTATATCCAAAAATACTCCCCATGGTCCGAAGGGAACATTTACCGGTTTTGATATTACTGCAAGACCCTCTGCTCCGATCGATTTTGTTTTCGTGAAAAAAGGAATGTCTGTTCTATCTCATGGAACTCTTTCTGATTCATTCAATGGATTTCTTCCCTCAGATCATTATCCGGTGATTGCAGAAATCATCTATTAACCTTACTCCGATAAGGGGAAAAGCGAAACAGAATGAAACGTTTTTTCCCTTTCTTTCTTTCCTTCCTATGAAGATACCACGTACGTGGGATTGTTCATTGGTGTACAAAAGGGTAATATTTAGATGAGTTTTTTGCACATCGGTAGTGGTATCGCCGATGCTTTTTCGAGATCCCGCGAAACTGCAAAAACCATTGTACGGGTATTGTCGCACTTCAGCCAATGAACCATCTTACTTCATACAATAACATATAGTCTCGTGAATTCTTTTACTTTCTACTTCCGGTCGTTGATGTACGCTTCGTTACGAACTGTCGTGCACCGAATTCTTTTCGTCTTCATTCTCTTTTCCCTCACAGCACTTTCTGTTCTTGCTGGAACCACCGGCAAAATCAGCGGACGCATTACCGATAAAAACAACGGTGAAGCGCTTCTAGGAGCAAGCATTCAAATTGAAGGGACTCCCCGCGGAACTGTATGTGATCCGGATGGATATTATTCGTTGATCAATCTTTCACCGGGGAAATATACTCTCCTCATCCGTTTTATTGGATACCACAGTATCACCATTCGAGACATCGAAGTGAATGTTGATTTAACGGCAAAACGGGATGTTCAGCTCGTTCCAGAAAATATTCAAATGGATGTTGTTCTTGTTCAAGCAGATGTGCCGATCGTTACAAAAGACAGAACATTTTCGGCCGCTGTTGTTTCCACCGGGCAAATTGAAGCAATGCCGGTAACGGAAGTGGTGGAAGTGGTGGCATTGCAGGCGGGAGTGGTGCAGGGTTCCGATGGGGCGCTGCATTTTCGGGGAGGCAGATCGCGGGAAGTCGGATACATAATAGACGGAGTGAATGTTACCAATGCGTTCAGTCAAGACGGCGGCAATAATGTGCAGATCGAAAATTCAGTTGTTCAGCAGGTTGAAGTGATCAGCGGAACGTTTAATGCAGAATATGGAGCAGCGCAATCCGGCATTGTGAATATTGTGACAAAATCCGCGGCGGAAACATTTTCTTTCTCTGTTCGCGCACAAACCGGGGAATGGTACAGTACCAACACCTCTACCTTTTTAGCGATCGACAAAATAAATCCTTTGGCCAATCGTGATGTTCAAGCAAGTCTGTCCGGCCCCATTTTCCCTCGGACATTGAGTTTTTATGTTTCCGGAAGACTGCAGAACAAAGAAAATTACCTTTGGTATCAAAACAGATTTTCGGCGTTGGATGGATGGAAAATTGCAGCCTATCAACGATGGTATGGCGAACATTTTTCTGCAACGCAACAGTCCGGAGCAATAAGCATTCCCGATTCGCTCTCCACCGGCGATGGTTCAATGGGTCCGTTGAGCTCGTCGCAAAATCTTTCGCTGCATGGAAAACTTGATTATTTTTTCTCTTCCAATCTTCGGTTGTCCTACCAATTATTTTATTCCGCCGGAAAATCTCAAGGAGGCGGCTCAAACCGCCGGTATCAACCGGGTGAGACGTCAACATCGGTTTCACAATCGTACCATCATTTTCTTGCCTGGTCGCATACTCCTTCCGAAAACTTCTTTTACAACATCCGCGGTTCGTATCAATACAACTGGGGTGATTCATACTATCGCAAAGACAACAGGGTTGCCAGATTTCCCGGTGATGTGGGAATTCAACCGATCTCGTCTTCATCGGAAGGATTTTCGCTCGGCACCACCGGCGGAATTTACCAGGGAAGCGATGCAAAAAACTTCCGTAAACTTTATTTGGTAAACGGAGACGCTAACTGGCAGGCAGATCGGACCCAGTTTATAAAAATGGGTTTTGAAGTGAAACAGCACGATATTAACACCTATTCTCGCGGTCCGGTTGAAACAGATGGCTGGAGCGAAAAAAAATGGACG
>Ga0172379_10004995_pt1 | contig 18942 bp, 13 predicted proteins | sample GrowelOW334metaG_FD_119756 | JGI IMG/M metagenome (GOLD analysis project Ga0172379, IMG submission 119756) | Groundwater microbial communities from an aquifer near a municipal landfill in Southern Ontario, Canada - Groundwater well OW334 metaG | ecosystem: Environmental > Aquatic > Deep...
CCCAGCATCTCGGCGTAGCCGCGGATAGCCGTCACTGGCGTGCGTAATTCGTGAGCGGCAATAAAGACGAATTCATCTTTCAAGCGTTCCAACTCCTACAAACCTTGGGTCATACTTTGAAAAGAACGGGACAACTCGCCAACTTCGTCTAAACTTTGACTATTAAGTTCAATATCAAATTTACCCTGGCCCACGGCTTCGGTGGCGTTTTTAAGGGCCCGCAAAGGTTTAGCGAACTGACGAGCCACCCAAATACTTAAAAGAATAAGCAATAGCAATAAACCGCCAGCCGCCCAAGCTAGCTGTATTACCAGCGAACTCACCACCTCCAAAGCCTCAGTTCGCGGCCAGGCGGCCACTACCGCCCAATTGAGGCGTGGTATGGTACGACCGACCGAGAAAACTTGTTCGCCCCAACGCGGCTCAAAGTAACTGGCCGCCTCGGTGGTCACTGCTCCCCACTTGCCCGCTAATATCTCTTGCACAAAACCAGGGGCTTTAAAATTTTTACGCAAACTGGCACGATCAGCCCGATTGTTAAAATTGGTTGACCAAGCCAGCAAGCGGGCCGACTGGTCCACCACGTAAAGCGAACCGCTGCTACCCAGGTTTGATTGAGCCACTAAAGGCAGTAATGAATCCAAATTCACTTCACCGCGCAAAGCGCCTATTACTTGGCCTTGTTGATTCACCACCGGAGTACCTAAAGTTAAATACGGCTGGTTAGTCACCCAATAAACCGAACTTATGTAATTCTCTTTTTTTAAAGCCGACACAATCACCTCATCCTTAGCCTGCTCGATATTAAGGTACACGGGATTAACCTGGCCGCGTACCTGGCGTAAAACGTTCCAACGCCCAGGCGACAAAGCGTCCGGGCTTAAAAAGTCCACTTCCATCATGGTGGCGTCGGTATCAAGCTGGGCTTGGGCCAAAAACTTTTGCTGTTCCGGGCCAATTATGAACACATTGGGATCGGCTATGACCACCCGAAAAGTCTCTAGCTTATCATCAATAAATTTGCGTAAACGAGACACTGACTGATTTACCAGCTGCCACTCCAACTCGGCCACATTACGCTGACGGGCCAAAAAAATAGTGCGCACGGCCAAAGAGCCTAAAAGCACTAAGGTCAGCAAACCAACCAAAGACAATAATAAAGCCAACTTACGCTCCAGCCGACTGGTTATCAAAGCGCCCCACCGGCTTAGTTTAGCCACGAGATTTAATGACATGCTTTAAGTATAACAAAATTCCGTCTGATTTATTAGCCCTGTGAACCAGCCACCGGTGGCGAGGCTGACAAACTCTGGGGTTTTATTAAAAACACCACGGCTAGATAAATCACGGCTAAAGTCAGCAACCAAACAACCAAAATTAAAACGGCCAGGGCTTGAATAAGCTCTCGGCTGGAAGATATTATTTCATCTTCCGGCCAGGCGGCCACCACCGTCCAATTCACTACCGGCACTCGCTGGCCAGCGATTAAAACCTGGCGCCCATTCACATCATCGTAGTTTTGTTCCGGCCCCAGAATATTGTAAGTGGAATCTTGTAACAAAGTTTGAACCAAAGCGTGGGGTTTGAAAGCGGCCCGATCAAAAGGAAAAGCGTTCGATTCCGCTAAGATCTGCTGGTCAGAAGTTAAAACATAAAGATAGCCGCTGGTGCCTAAGCGTATCTTATTAAATTCCTGACGCAGAGAGCCTAAATTTAAACGGCCCCACCAAACGGCTATGACGGCACCGGCTCTATTTATAACCGGTACGGCAATCGCTAGATAGGCTTCCTGGCCCTCAAATTCAACCGGGCCGATATATTGTTGGCCGGCCAAAGCGGCTTTAAAAGCCGGCTGGTCTTGATGGCTGACGAGGGGCACGCTCAAACCACCCTCTACCAAATGCGCCGTCTCTTGCCCGACAGGATTTATAAAAGCCGAACCCTGCCAAGCCAGCTCTTGTTTTAGCAGTCTTTGGAGCAGACTACGTTGTTCGCTCAAGCTGACGGCCGTGACGCCAGGCTGGGTAATAACCAAACTAAGGCTATTAAGTTTGCTGGACACAAACTCTTTAAGTTTGGCGGTTTGTTGATTTACCAATTGCGACAACAGGGCCGAAGTGACCGTTTGTCTAGCCTGACGCAAGCTGATCAAACTATGTAAGCCCAAAGACAAAAATAAACCCAGGCTGACCAAGGCCGCTATTAAAAAAATCTTTGTCTGCCAAGCTGAAGCCATGGGCTTAAACATAAACTACTGGACTCTTACTATTGTTTACAAGTTACCTAGGGCTAGGCCTGCCCTTATGAAGGGCAGGCCTAGTTTAACTACCAAGGGGGTTATTAGCGTTTGGCGCCGGAGTAAGCGATGGCGCGCACGGCGTCCCAATCTGAAGCCGTAGTGGGAGCTTTACCGAAGATGGCCTTAAAGCTCTTGATAGCGGCTTGCTCGGAAGCCAAGTTGCGACTGGCGGTTCTAAGCCCATAAGCCATCACCACGACAGCGGCGTCATCATTGGCCTGAGTGCGCACGGCCGAACGCAGATAAATCTTCTTGAAAGTTGTTTCGACCGACTTTTCACGCGTGCTGTTGGTGACAGCCGGGAAACGACCATTAGCTATCTTGATGACGTCGGCCCAGTCGGCCTCACTTTGCGGCACCTTGCCGAAAGCCGCCCGGAAACTATTCACCACGCCAGCTCGTTCACCCGCTCCCAATATCTTAGTGGTCGGAGTGCCATAAGTGACAAAGTTCACTACCCGGGCGCGGCTGGCGGCCGGGGTGGAAGCCACCACCACGCGAGCCACAATAGTCGAGCTGTAACGCTGTTCCAGGCCGGTGTCACGGCTGGCGCCGACTTCGGCCGCCAGGGCCTCAGCTGACACTGTTGATACCTTAGCCGCCTCCTGAGTTATGGTCACCACTTGAGCGGCCCGATCGGCCTCGGATACAGAAGCCACTGGGGCTGGGGCCGGTGCCGCAATTTCCTCTGGCGTGGCCGCGGGATTAAGCGTGATGGTGGCGCTCAAACGCGAGCTAACCGCACCATTTTGGTCACGATACTTAACATAGACTGTCTTAAGGCCGTTACCAGCTGACAGCTGCCAAGACACGCTGGAGGCCATAGCCTGCCAGACCGCACCGCTAAAGTCAGGCGACTCGGAAATGGCCACCTGGGTGGCGCCGGTAGAGCTTAAGCTAAGAGTAACGGTAGAGCTGGCGGTGGTTGAGGCTCCGTTGTTGATGCTAAAGGTTGAACTGGCGCTGGTAAAACCTGAGGAAATAGATCCCCCGCCACCAGACGGTGTTACTGTGGCCGCGGCCGCCGGCGTGGCCACAAAGGGCAGCACGATAGCGAACACGGTTAAGTGATCGGTGTTACCGCGCAAAGTTTTACTCGAGGTATCAAGCGTGGCTGGTATATTGACCCAGTTGTTGGCAGTATCATCCCAATAAGCCAAGTTCAATTTACCTTCATCAGCCGTGGCGATACCGCCGGCCGTCAAATCAGCCGAGGTGTAATTCATTTCTACCGTGACCGAACCGTTCAAACTCGTAATCGGGTTGCCCGAGGAGTCGGTAGCTTGAATTTCCTTAGCTTTGTTGCCGGCTATTTTAGCCGAAGCACTACGGCCAACGTTGTTGGTTTCTTTGGCCTGCACTTGACCGGAAGAAGTAGAGCTACCGAAAGCGCTGGCTGGAATAGTGAGCTTGACGCCAGCATCAGTATCAATCAACTCGCCGCCTTGAGCTGGTGTAATCGGCTTAGACTTTGGCGGTTTAAGGCTCAAGGTGGAACTAAGTGTGATATCAATACCACTAGCTGAGCCGGCAATAACACCACTGCCGTACTGAACTTCTTGATACCCCTCAGCTACGCCGTAAATACGCCAGGAGCCACTGGGTAGGTTGAGAGTGTAATCACCGTTGGCGTCAGCTTGATTACTGATGATGGTAGTTTCCCCCACTTTTTCAGCCCGCACGAAGGCGCGCGCCGCGCCACTGGAACCTATCTTTACTCGACCCGTCACGGTAATGGCGCTAATATTAAGAATTACGTTATTGCCAGTGCTGTTACCAGCTACCACCAAGGTGGCCGGGGCCACGGTGTAGCCAGGTTTCATGGCTTGAATTTTGTAAGTTCCATTAGGGGCTTGCAAACTGAAGGTACCGTCAGTAATCGACAAGCCGCCGATACGAACGCCGTTAGTTTCATTAATCAGTTCCACCCAAGCTTTATCCAGCTCATTACCAGCGCTGGCGGCTGTTTTGTACACCGTGCCAGAAATCGTACGCAGGGTAGGCAAAGTTACCGTGATGCCTTCAGCACCGTTCACAGTGGCATCCGAACCGACCGTGCTGCCAGAGAGAACCGTAGTGCCTATGCCCGAGGTATCAGACAAAACCAGATTGGCTCCATCAACACCCGGCACGAAAACCTTTACGCTATAAGTACCACTGGGCAAAGACAACGAAGCGGTAGTGCCGTTTTTAACCTCGGCGTGGTTACCCACATTAGTGGAACTGTTATACATATCAACGAACGCTTGGGTGACGGTGGCGGAAAAAGTGAAAGTGATGGTATTCAGGGCTGTCACCGCAATATCCTGCCCGGCGGTAGTACCGCTAGCAGCCACACTGACATTGCTTATGGCCGGCAATTGACCTTCACCGGGCTTGAAAGCTCGGATAGTGTAATTGGTACCGGCTGGCACTTTGAATAAATAGGTACCGTCGGCACCGGTAATAGTATCATTGGTGGTAAAGGTGCCGCTGGTAGAAGTGCCTTGCACGTTCACGAATACACCACTCACCGGCACTGTGGCCCGGGTAATAGTACCGCTGATGGTGCCAAAGTCGCTGGTAGTAGGCGCGAAATTTTGATTAGTAAGACTGGCGCCTGACACCGTCAGTGATTTTTCAGGCAACTGCCCATAGCCTGGTACGAAAGCACCCACTTTCCAAGAACCATTGGACACATAAATAGTGTAAGCACCTTGGGTATCGGTCATGGCTTGACCGCTAGCACCAGGGCCATCAGTACGATAAGCATAAACCGAAGCACCACTGATAACGCTAGTACCATCTGAGATGGTGCCAGAAATGGTGTAATCAGGCTTGGCCAGCTTAATAATAACGTTGGTGGTAGCGGTGGTAGAGCCGCCGGCGAACACATCGCCATTAGCTTTAACCTCCACCGGTAACATCTGTCCGGAAGGCATACCTTGGACAAAAGCACCCATGGAATACGAACCGGCAATTACCTTGAGGGTGAAGCCACCCTGAGCGTTGGATTGGGTGTGGGTGCCAAAGCCGGCTTGTGGGTTAGAAGCAAAGACTTCGGCATTTGCCATAGCATTACCGGCACCGTCTTGAACGGTACCGTTAATCTGCAGGGCGGCTGATTGGAGAACAAAAGTAACCTTACCATCATTCAAGGCATCTGAAGGTGTGGCATCAACACTACTTTCCTTAAACGTACCTCCAGCGGCTATTTCCACTTCCCAGGGCTTGGGCGGCATATAACTTGGCGCAGGTGGCGGACCAGACATAGACATATCTGGCATTTGCGGACCAACGCCGACATACCACTTTTGACCTTTGGTTAATGTCAAAGTAAACGATTGATAATCATCAGCATCGGCATTAAGCGTCACTTTTTTACGGGCGAACCCAGATGGACTACCAGCAAATATTTCAATTGGTTCGCTAGCCGGACCTTTCACATATACCGTCACGTTGGTCGTGGTCCCCGCGCCAGTCAGTTTGGTAAGAGTAATGGTTTTAGTAGCATTGCCGCCGGCAATACTTACTGGGGTGGGCATAGCTTGACCCGACCATTCACTATTATCATCCGTATTGGTAAATATGGAATCAGTAAACACCATATACTGACCATCTGACAAGCCAGTAAATACAGCATCAATGGCTGGTGCGGTACCACTACTAAATTCAATAGTCTTATCTTGCATACCAGTCATTGGCGAACCTACATACACTTTCATACTACCAGTAACAGCCGACGCTGTTCTGACTTCTACAGTAATCTGACGGCTACCACTTGCACCAATGAAGAAGGGTTGCGAAACATTGGAATCAAGCAATGTAGTGCCGCTATAGGTCTTAATGTCCAAAGTATAACCAGAAGTACCAAAGTCCATTGGCACGGTGGAATTTTTGATGCCCGCTAGATCCAGCCGCAAATAATCATGGGTGTCGCTGTTCTGGCTACGAGTTGGCACCGCGCCCAAAGTTACAGTTACAGTACGAGCTACAGCATCAACCGTCACACCGTCGTTATTGGCGCCGCCGGAAGTTTCAGCGGCCGTACCAAATACCACTGTACCGGCCGACGGACCATTGATGTCGCTGTTGGGCGGCGAATTAGGGTCTTTTTTGGCGCCGGAAATATCAAAGCCCACGGGGAAAGTGACCACTATTTTACCGCTGGCCGGAATTTGTTTGGAGATAGGTATTTCAACACCGTAAATGGTAGTAACTCCGGCACCAATACTGAACGGTTTGGCTTGCGCTGGCGGCATGTAGCTGATGCCGGCTGAAGAATAATCGGGGCCAGTGGGTCCGCTAAACGAACCGCCTGATGTCATGCCAGGCCCCAGCATACCGCCAGTCGTGGTGGATGACAGCACTGTGCCTCCTATACTTGGTGTGCCAGCTATAGTATTGCCTGATAGATCTTTGACACCGGTGACGGTTAAAGTGAAAGCGGTACCACTAGTTAAAGCCAAACCTTCTATCATAACTGTGTTTTTATCCGCCTCATACCGCATAACTACCGAGGAGGGCAAGGCGGCGCTATTCAAAGTATACTTGACCGGATTAAGTACTGAACTACTAAAGTTAGTAGTATCAGTGGCTTTGGCCGCCTGCATCGGTTCGGAATACGTAATAGCAATGGCATAATCGCTGCCATTGGCAAAGGAGATGGTGGGCGCCACCGTGTCAGCCGTACCAGTGGTAAAGCTGATATTGTAGGCCGTAGTGACGGCCGTACCATTAAGAGCCTTAACGCCGGTGGAGACGCTTAAGTTGTAAGAAGTAGAGGCTGACAAAGCCACCTTAGGCATGAACATCACGGCGTTCTTGGTGTCGTCGTATGATGCCGTGCCGCTGACAGTACTGGAACCAATGGCTAAAGATACTGTGCTGGTGCTAACGGTGGAGGGATCAAGCGGCTTGGAAAAAGCCACCATGATGGCCCCTAAGTTAACCGGCACGCCAGTAGCGCCCGTGTCTGGATAACTACCAAGTTTGGTTGGTGCGCCCGTGTCTGAAGTCGTACCAGTATTAAAGTCGGCTCGGAACATAACCGTACTTTCGCTGCCTGGTGGAGCCAAAGTCACACCCGTAGACGCCTTAGCACCGCCCAAGACTTTAATGCGGTATTGGCTGGAAGCGGTTAGGGTGGCAGACGGCGCAAAGGTTAAAATAGTTTTACCAGTATCCAGGCTGTAATTTGAAGTGGTGACCAAAGTCTCGCTAGTACCCGATACCGCATAAAGCTTAACCGTACTAGCGGTAAGGCTTGTATCATCCATTGATTCGGAAAAAGTCACGGCCAATTTGGTATTGAGCGGCACGCTGAAACTGCCTGGTTTAGGCGTAGTGCCGTTAACATAGGGCGCAGTAAAGGCTCCGGAACCAAAAGTTCCCCCGCCGCCTCCCCCACCAGAGGTAAAGGTAGAACCAGTACTGAAAGCAAATACACAGGAGCCGTCTGGTTGCTTGTTACATTGTCCGCCGCCAACCGGGTTAGCTGAAGTATCAGTTACCCCAGAAGTAATGACTACTGCAATCGTCTTGTTGTCGCCGAAAGAGGCAGTGGGTGTTATAACCATCAAGTTTGATTCCAGCGGCCCGATGGTAGTATCAGTATTCTGTGCGTAGTAAGCGATAGTAGCACTTAAAGTGCCGGAGACGGTAGCGCCGTTGATGGTACCAGAGGCGCTGGTTTCATCGGTTGAGCCGGAGAATTTCTTAAGTAGGACATTGCCTGGAGCCGTCACCGCACTTTGACTCATGGCCCGATCAAAGGCCACAAAAATTTTAAAGCCGACCTGACCACCCGAGATACCGGTCATATTGTCCCGCGGACCGGTGAACTTAACATGCGGATTAGAGAAACTGCCACTACCACCGCCGGAGGCCCCCAAAGTCAAGGAGAAATTATAAGCTGGGGTGGAGTCGGCTGTGGGTATAGCAAAAATAGACGACATCATGCGATCGCCGTAGCCTTCTTTAAAGGCCACTACATCATAAGTACCTGGCGGAATACTGCCGAGCGAATAAGTACCACCCGCACACGAAGTGCCGTTTGGTAAATTATTGAATGACGTACCTTCAGCAAACACGAAGACCGTAGCTAAGCACGACGCGGTTTGGTCAGTCACAGCACCAACTAACTTATGGGTAGTAGCTAAAGCGGCAATGGTAATAGTGAATGGTGTCGTACCATCAGGCTGTTTAAAATTGGCGGAGTTAGTACCATCGGAAGCTGTTAGGTAATAACGAATACCATTGGTGGTTGAATTAGCGTGGTCTACCACCGCCTGAGGAATCACGTATTTCCAGTATCCGGCTGCCACATAAACGCCACTAATAGAGGTACCCGGAGTGCAGCTGGTACTCGAGTTACAATAAACCAAGGAAGTACTTAAGGCTGGTGTGGAAGTAGAAGTGGCCACGTTGTCGCCTACCCGAGCCAACAATATGCGGTCGGCACCGGTTTTGAGCTGCATCACCGGACGGTGCTGAATGCCAGGCGGCATGGTGTCAACCAAACTGCCGGTAGTAAAACTATTGATATTAGTGGACTCCAAAGATGTGGCGGCGGTACAACCGGAGAAAGCCGGACTAATACCACAAGGCGTGGTGTTATAAGTTTTCACTTGCCAATAGTATGTGGTGTTGGCGGCCAGTGGTGTTGGCGGCACCAGAGTGCGGTAAAAGCCGGTACCATAGCCCACGTTGCAGGTTAAGCTGGAACAATGACTGGAAGCGTCAACGGCTAGCGTGGGGAAAGCGTAATCCCACAAGGTAGTGCCCGTAAAAGCCTGGTCGGCTTTAATAATAATCTCGTAACTTTGAACTGAGTTATTGCTAGAAGGGCTAAAGTTAAAGTTTGGCGGTAAAGGCACGCCAGTAGAAGCATTAGCCGGCGCTTGCAAAGTTAAGCCGGAAGAAGTTCCGCTCAAAACCGTAAAGCCATTGGTCATAGTGACTGTTTCAGAAGCGCTAGCGGTAGTGACCGTGACATTGCGTTGGCCAGTTGCCGCGCCAGCGGCAATAGCAACTGACACCGAGATTGAAGTACTAGTTGGCGTACCTATAATAGACCCGACTGTTACGTTAGAACCGGAGAAACTTACCACGCTGCTCAAGCCGAAGTGCGTGTTAGTACCGGTAACCGTGACCGTGGCGGCAGTAGTATTTATAGACAAGGCGGCCGGTGAAACAGAAGTAATTCCCGGCACGCCGCCACCAGTGGTGGCCACACTCATGGTAAAGAATTTAGTGGCTTCATTAGGCGTACCAGCGTTGTCTATTACTTTGATAGTAAAATTAGGTGTGCCGGCTGTGGTGGGAGTACCGGAAATAACTCCAGTAGTTTGGTTAAGGCTTAAACCAGCCGGTAAACTACCCGACAATACCGACCAGGGGTTAGAAGCATTCAAAGTACCAGTACCGCCCGACGCCGTTAAGGTGGTAGTGTAGGCCGTGCCAACTGTGGCGGCTGGCAAAGCATTAGTGGTAATGGTCAGCGGGCTGGTGAGGCTAACGGCTCCGGTGCCCATGACAGTACCAGACATGTCGGCAATTTTAGTGGCGCCAGCCGCCAAGGTACTGGGCGTGCCGTCAAAATCGCCGCTGTCCAAAACATCACTTAGAGTAAGGGTGGCAAAATCTTGTCCGGCCGTGTGACTAATAGCTGTAATAGTATGACCAGTAGTTGTCCCGTTATCCGTAAAACTAAGCGGCGTATCAGCTAAAGCAATATTACCGCCGCCAACTTTCTGTACTGGCTTGCTAAACCTGACATTAAGAGTGGTGCTGCCAGCGAAACCAGTGACGGACTGAATGGTCGGAGCCGAGGTGTCAATCATAACAAAGCCGGCCTGATTCATTATGGCGGTTGAGCTATAAGCCCCTATCATCACGTCACCACTTTGACTTATACCTAAAGAAAATTTATGACCATTGGTCGGCGAAGCGGCTGTGGAAACAGTCACAAAGAAATCGGCGTTAGCGTTGTTGCCGGTGTTGTCGGCCGGGATGGCGGCGCCGGCGGCCGGTGTCAACAGAGCGGTCCACGACCACATGGGAGCGTAAGGCGCCTGATCCAACCTTAAAGCCGTACCAGCCACGCCGGTGGCGCCGGTGGTTACTATATGCCAACCGTAATTTCCGGACGGTGGATCCATAACAGAACTGGAGATTGCTAAATCACCGGCGGTTATAGTCATCGAGCCGTCAGTTATCGCCGCCGAAGTGGGCGCATAACCAGTAAGCTTACTGATAACATAAGTGCCACTGGCTACCACCCGACCATTAATGGCAAAAGTACCGGAGGTTAGGGTAGCATCGGTCACCACGCCCCAGCCGAGGCTGGTAGCAAACACTATGTCGCCGGCGGCCGGCGCAGTGTAGTCACCACCCGCGCTACCCACTGTGCTGGGTGTAATGCTGGCTGAACTGGCCACTACAAATTGGCCCGAGGTGACGGCTAACTTGCTGATTTGATAAGTACCGCTGGCTAGGCTCGCTCCACTGACTTGCAAAGCTGTGGCTGTTAAAGCTGTTGTGACCACGCCCCAAGCACCACTACTGGTGCTGGTGTTTAGATAATAAACAATATCACCCACGGCCAGGCCAGACGATGGGGAGTTGGCCGTGCCGTTGATAGTGTAACTACCCGTGCCGCTGGGGGTAAACTGAGACAGCCGGCTGCCGGTGGAAAAAGTTGGGGCCGAGGCAGAGCTATCAAGACGTAAGCTACTGCTGGACACACCGGTGGCGCCGGTGGTCACCATGTGCCAACTATAATAAGAAGACGTATTAGCATAAACTAAATCGCCAACCGCCAAAGACATAGAACTGTCAGTAACCGCGGCCGTGGCGGTGGGGGTAAGCTTAGACAAACGCGAGGCGGCTAGCGTAGGAGCGGCACCAAGCGTGACCACAGCATCACCACCATCTAAACTGCCAAAAGTACCGGTAGATTTATTATCCTTATATAAAGCCAAGCCAGACCCCGCGCCGGTACCCATGGTGGCCAGATCAGCGGCGGCGAATTCACCGCCTCTAGCGCCTAACGTAACGCGTACCGAAGACAAGGTTTCGCTGGCCGAAACAGCCAAATCCAACCCGAACACTGAACTGTTATTCACCCCACCCTTAAGATAAACCGGGCTGCCAGGAGAAACCACATATTCCCTAGTAACCGAAGCCAGAGTTTTATTAGGCAAGAGGGCGCTAAGCGGTAAACCAATCGACCACAATATAGTAGTCGCGATAGTAAACAGATGAATCACTTTATGATAGCGTCGCATAGTTTTGTCTCCCTCCATTGCCATCTCCGCGAAGAAAATAGCAATGGAAATTAAATAGCTAAAGAAAAAATATAAAAACAAAAACTGCCGCAGTTAAAACAAGGCGGCAGTTGTGTGACACTGAACTGGCAGGAAGTTCGCCTGACAAATGGTAGTAGGAAACTTCACAATAAAGTAATGTAATACTGTCTAATTATACTCCCGACCACAAATAAATGACAAGTATCAAACTTGTCTTAATACAACACAATTTAGACACCTAGACAAACACCCAAACCGCCACCTAGAGGTTGGGTAAAAAACACACTAGTCTATTTTTTTACCTCAGCTTGGTCTTTTTTAACTACCGGTTCAACCACAGCGCTAGCCACAATCTCACCCAAAGTAACCATAAGTTTAAGCTCTTTGGTTTGGCGTTCAATAGTCAGCTCAATTTTACTGCCTGGACTATACTGCTGCAGCATGGCTGATAAACTCCGTGATCCCAGGCGCTCGCCGGCCAAGTATATAATCCTATCTCCCTCTTTTACGCCGGCTAAGGCGGCGGCTGACTTAGCTACGACCGCCGGACGTTTACCAGCAGGCGTTACTACCGCTCCCTCCGGCATAGCCACCGTGCTGGGTAAAAATGATCTAAGCCAATTAGCTTGAGTGTAACTCAAACCCAACATCGGACGGCGTACTTGTCGGCTGGAAAACAAACTGTTAATCATAACGCTCAAATTATCCAGCGGCACGACAGCCCTTATCTCACCGCCTATCAAGGCCGCCAAACCAACTACTTCGCCGCGAGCATTAGCTATGGGCGCGCCTAAATTACCAGCTGGCAAAGCCCGATCTAACAGGTAACGATCGGAAATCGTTTCCGAACTCATGGTTAAATCAGTCCGCTGAGTTACAACTGGGGCCTGCAAGCTGCTCAAGTGACGCAAATAAACGCTGGGACTAGAAGACTGAGTGGATAAACTAACGGCCACGACCGATTGTCCAATTTCTAGATTGGCAAACTCGGCAAACGAAGTGGCGGTTAAATTACTGGCCGTAACCTTAAGATAAACCAGAGGTATCGCTGGATCGGTCACCGCCAATTCAACTGGCAACAGGCGATTTTCGGCTGTAGCTACCATATAAGTTTTTTTAGTGTCGCCCACCACAGCTGGGGTAGTCACCAGCCAACCGTCGCTGGAAAGTACTAAGGCCTGCCCTAAAGCTTCGCTAGCTAAATAAGCTTCACTAACGGCCGAGCCCTTAGGCTGGCTGCGAGCGGCAAAAACTGCCACGGCTGAACCAGCTAAACGATTGGTCAATTCATTATTAACTTCTGAAGTCGTGGCCAACACGCGAATCGGCCGCTCTACCACCTGGGGAGCCAACATCGGCTGCAAGTAAGCGCTAGTAGCAAAACTGGTCAGTAAACTCACTACTAAACCCAATAACAATATAACCACTATCAAGCCAGTCCGAGAATTAAGATCAAATTTAGACTGCGTAGCCGGAGTTTTAAAAATCTGAGCGTTACGCTCGCGATATAACTGACGCAGTTCTTTTTCGTGTTCCGGTGGCGGCGAGACAAGTATTGGCTCAGACATAATAAACTAACAAATTATAATAAATGAAAAGTTAATACCAAGAAGCAGTAAGTAACACAATAACTAAAGCCACAGCTAAAAGCAATAACTCTTTGCCAAAACTACGGCGATTTATAAAACCCTGGGCTTCTTGACGAAGACTAAGCCCTAACATGGCGTAAGTTACGGCTAACACAAAACCAACCGTAAAAATAGTGGTCGGCCACCAAGTTACTAAAATAAAAACTTGGAGCAAAACCGCCGCCGCCGTTAAGTAATAAGCCCAAGCCCGCCGCACACTCCAGCCGTTTATATAAACCAAAGATATAAATGATAACACTAAAGGTAAATAGCACCCCCACAACAAGGTCCATAAGGCTGTATCAAGAAAAACTATCAAACCTTGGGCCGCGCTGCCCAGAGCCAAGGCCGACATAAAACCAGCCGCCACCGTAGACAGCTGACCTGAGCCACGTTCAGCCTCGTCACCTAGTCGACGGTAACGATGCCAATCAACCAAATACCACCAACCGACTATGGCACAGATTGATAATAAAAGTAGCCTGACAGACGTAGTTTCTAAAAATAACCAAAGCAGGAAACTGCTACCCCAATACAACGCCAACATGAACAAAGACGCCAACCAAGCCAATAAGGCCACGCCGCGTTCCCAAGTCCGCCAAGCAGTGATTGCGGCTGTGACAGCTAAAACCAAAGCCGCGTAAGTCAGCAAAAATGGTTGCCACCAAACAAGACAAAAAGGTACTAGCCACAAGGCTGTGAGCCATATCTCTTCTCGGCCACTCACCCGTCGGCGGCGAAAAAACCAACGCCCAATTAAACCTCGGCTACTATTAAGCCAACGTTCCTGCTTTAGCCAAGCCTGAAAAGACATAAATGAACCTATGGCTGAGCTTAAATATTTAGCAATTTTATCACTTCCTGTTGCGTCTTAGCCACGGTTGGCGCTCCCCGGCCGGCGGCCATAACAACACTGGTCGGCTTAAGTAATTCATGGAGCAAACCTAGCTTCAGTACCAATTGTAAGTGCTGGGTTTGAAAATTAGTCGGTACCGTAAGTGCTAATAACTGATCACGAACCTTGATAATACTGGGTATATCAGCGTCTGTTAATTTTTTTTCCATTAAAAACTTCAGCTGCTCCGAGACGGACTTATAGCCGGTGACGTAATCGGCTGTCAGTTGAGCGACTGAAACCGTGGGAATTGTTTCAACGGTTGATAAATCAGAACTATTTAAATTCGACCAGCCAGTCTCCGGTTGCCTTAAGTAAACTATCAAACCACTCAGGCCTACCAGTAAACATACCAAGCCTAAGGCGAGCAACAAATGTCGAAAGGGTCTAAACCACATAAACATCACACTTGGTTCAGCTATTGGTTTGTCTTGTTACAATCACCGCAGTTGCACCAAGGCAGATGCTGTAGACGACACTTACCATGACTTAGCAACGAAACACCAAAAACTATCACCAGTAGGGGCCAGGCTATATCCCAAACGCCGCCTGAAATAAATCCCAAATTTTTAAGCAAAAAAGCTAAACCGAAAATTACCAATATAGTTCCCCAAAACATAGGCTTTAAATTAATAATTAAGAATTTAAGACGGCTTAATTATACCCCAAAAACAGCTTAAGATAAACCGCCGGCGAAACTACTGGAGTTTATCTCTTCCCAGTCGCCGCCCGCCGAACGGCGAAAAGCGTGCAAGGTTAAGGTGTGAACACTCTCGTCGTATTCATACTGGACAGTGCTTTGGGCCCCCATGCGTTTGGAATAAATTGTCTTAACATCTTTAACTTGCGGCCGGACTGCCAACTCTAAGCGTATCTCGCCTATCGGTCCGTTAAATTCCAAAAACTCCACGTGCCCGTGACCATCGGCCGACGGTTCTTTACCTTCGACTTGAACCTTGAATTTACCCTTAACCGATTCACAGATATCCTGCCAACGTTCGTAGGTCATAAGATTGGTTTAGAATTAAGAACCGTGAATTATTAATTTGATTTTAAAAATACTCCTTACCCGGATCAACCTCATTAACACTCATTGAGTGCTGGTGCTCCGGGGAATAAATTTTAGTAATAATAAACTTTCCTGAAGTAGTATTAGTGTCCGAGTGAATAGTTTGCTCAATCACCTGTGCGTGACCCCAATAAAGCCATTTACCGTTTATATTATGAACCAAAAAGACACGAATTGGAGCCGGATGATAAAGCCTAGGGTCTGGTTTGTCATGAAAGGCAAATATTCGACCGACAAAATCTCCCGCCTGAAAAGGCTTCTTCAAATGTTGTTCAAGTTTAAGCTCGGGTGGCCACCCCTGCTCAGTCGTGAGCTGAAGTGTGTCGTTTAATTCTATCTGACTACCCATAAATAACTCTCTAATTTAATTAAAAAATTAATCTACTTTTCAAGATACTTGCGGCCTTTCAAACTGGAGGGTAAATAATCCTGACTTACCGGCTTGTCATAATCTGGATTATATTTGTAATCTTTACCGTAACCTACGTTCTTCATTAACTGAGTGGGAGCGTTCCTTAAATGTAGAGGCACGCCTTCGTTAATCGTCTGCTGCACATCCTCTTTTACTTTACCATAAGCGGCGTAAAGCGCGTTGGATTTTGGCGCCCGGGCCAAATACACCACCGCCTGCGACAAGGCCATATCGCATTCCGGCATGCCTAAACTGTGCGCGGCTTGAAAGGCGGCGTTAGCTTGCACCAAAGCTTGCGGGTCGGCTAAACCAATATCCTCACTGGCAAAACGCACCAAGCGTCGCGCCACATACAGCGGATCCTCGCCTGCTTCCAACATGCGCCCTAACCAGTAAAGCGCGGCGTCGGCGTCGGAACCGCGCAAACTCTTGTGCAAAGCAGAAATTAAATTGTAATGTTCCTCGCCGGCCTTATCGTATATCAGGTGGGTGCGCTGCAAACTCTTTTTTATAACTTCCTCAGTCAAATCGGCTCGACCGTGACTGGCTACCGATTTAACGGCTAACTCTAAAGTATTAAGTGCTACTCTAGCATCGCCATTAGCCAAAATGGCAATATGTTCCAAGGCCGCAGCCGCGCCATGAACCACGATCTTGCCCAAACCATGATTATCATCTTTAAGGGCCCGATTCAAAATAATTTTTATTTGTTCTGGCGTTAAAGGTTTAAGTATCACTACTCGCGACCGCGACAGCAAAGCTGAAATAACTTCAAACGACGGATTCTCGGTGGTAGCGCCAATAAGCGTCACCACACCCCGCTCTACTTGCGGCAAAAGAGCGTCCTGCTGAGCCTTGCTCCAACGATGAATTTCATCAATGAATAAAATGGTGCGCTGTTGATGCAGCTTGCGCCTATCTAAAGCCTCGGCCACTATGCGACGTAAATCTTCCAATCCACTGGAGACGGCCGACAATTGAACAAAAAAAGATTTGGTCAGCCCGGCTATCATGCGGGCCAAAGTGGTTTTGCCGCTGCCCGGCGGTCCCCACAGAATAAGCGACGGCACTTCATCGTTTTCTAACAAGGAACGCAATAAACTTCCCTGCCCCACCGCCTCATCTTGACCCACGTATTCAGCCCAAGAGGCCGGGCGCAACCTATCAGCTAAGGGCGCTTCGGTTTTTAGGCGCAGCTCAAGTGAAGCGTCAAACAGATCTGGTCGGTTAGTTTTTAGTCTGGCCATAATATTTACGCCACATGGCGGGACGATATTTACGCATTAAAAGTTTAAAATATCCCATCACTTGCTGGGTCGGCTTAAGCTCTAGCTGGACTGCCAATTTATCTATCAGCTTTAAGGCGGCGGCCTGAGTTTGCCCCATAACTTCCAGCTCTACAAAGGTCCCTAAATTTTTTACCTGATCAATTTCTATTTCAATTTGACCACGCTGCCACTCCTCTCTTTTTTTTATCACTTGTATTTCCTGTTTAAATCCTAAACGGCGCAAGATATGTTTCAATATTCGTGGATCGTCTATTTTTACCTCATGTTCGCGGGCGGCGTAACGGCCGAACGGCACATGATACTCAAAACTGGCTTTTAACCTTCCATCTTCACGCGTCTCGCGTAAACGCAGGAATTTGGGCTGGCCTAAAAATGTCTCATGCGGCGGTGAATAATAAATATCAACTTGCGTTTTTTGTTCATCCAAACGCGCTCCTAATTGACGTAAACGACGGCGCAAAGCCGGTAATTTACGCGCCGGATACTCATACTTTCGCTCTACCTCTATCATACAGTCATATTGTAGCATGCCGCGATTGCCTTGACAGAATGCTTATAACGTCCTATAATAATGAGTTATAATTAATACAATCCTATGAGTTTTGAAGTATACCAAGATATCGGACTTAAACCAGATCAATTAGCCGACCACGAGGCCGGTGCCGTGGAGCGTCAAAATATTATTGAGCAGACCATAGCCGACTGGCAATCAGGCCAGGGCAAAGAACGTGATAAACTATTCAGCTTGATAAAACAGCAACTGGATCAGGCTCGTTTGCAAAAAAACGAACTATACGTCCTGAATCTGGCTAAAGAATTCTTAGGTCGAATCAATACAGTTGAGCTAAGCGCCTACGAACGGGAAAGGGTCACTGCCCACCTGAACGAGCGAATAGAAGAACATCGTGATATCCTAGAAATGGCCGCTTAATATCGTATATCAAATCTTAAAAACACCATCCTTTGAGGATGGTGTTTTTAAGTACTGCCGACTGATCTAACAACCAACAAATAATTTATAAAAATAAAGGTAACGATCAGCTATAACTTGAGAAGCTTGGACGGCGGTTAGCTTGCCGGCGCGATAATCCACCAAAGCTTGCCAAAAAACTGTCCGACCAACGGCGAAACCTATTACGCCCGACACTTCACGACCGGCCTTAAGCCATTGCTCCACTGCCGCCTCGTCTTGCCCGCGGCCTAATATGATAAGACCTACTTGGCTCCGCTCGCCCTGACGTATTTGCTGCACAACGGCCTGATAATCTGCGGGCTTATCAAACCCTTCAATCTTCCATACATCCGGCTCCACGCCGTCGGCCTGAAATTCCTTAATCATCCTAACAGCCAAGCCGGGCCTAATTTCAGCATCATAACGGCCGCCGTCACCGCCAACTTTGGCTAATTGCTCGGACGTAGACGGCACCAATATCTCGGCCAAAAATTTACAGCCAGCCGAACGAGCTTGCGAACCAAGCTCGCCCAACTTAGCCCGTTGGCGGGCATTTAACTCCGCATCGGCCTCAGGATTGTATCGCACTAATACCTTAGCAAAAACAGGGTGAATATCAGTTAGGTGGGTCACGTAACTGGCGCCATATTCAAAATCAAATTCTTCCTGGCCGCTTTTTTCCACGGGCATACAAACAATATAGCCAGCTGCCACCGCCTGCTTCAAAATATCCAAACCGAATTGTTCATCCACCAAAATAGCGGCGGCGGCCTTGGGCACGCCTTGAGCTACGGCCAGCTCAAAACCACGATAAACAATATTTTTTAACTCACTTACCTGGGCTGATTGTGACGGGTTTAAATCGCCAACCACTGACAAAAGTCCCCTGGTAAAGGACGAACGGTGATCAAACGGCAGCAAATAAAGCGGCTGATTGTAACCTAAAGACTGGGCCATAATATGATAATTTTACCACACTCCGGCTGATTCATAGAAATAAATCAACGCCTATTTTGTGACATAACCTAAGATGACCCTCGACAGTCCGGCTTAGTTTAGTTATACTACGCCTGCTGTTTAATACGGGGTATGGCCTAATTGGTAAGGC
>Ga0172379_10004996_pt1 | contig 18942 bp, 12 predicted proteins | sample GrowelOW334metaG_FD_119756 | JGI IMG/M metagenome (GOLD analysis project Ga0172379, IMG submission 119756) | Groundwater microbial communities from an aquifer near a municipal landfill in Southern Ontario, Canada - Groundwater well OW334 metaG | ecosystem: Environmental > Aquatic > Deep...
CTTGGAACAAAACTTTCAAAAATTACCGCTCTTGAGCGGGATCTTGCCCTTGCGCTTGCTGCCCCCACCGGAACTATAAGGATTGAAGCTCCAATTCCTGGAAGATCGTTGGTAGGAATCGAACTACCCAATATTGCTCCTGAGTTTGTCCCATTGAGGAAGATGCTTGAGTCGGATGCAATGAAAACACACAAAAGCAAGCTTGCCGTTTCGTTGGGACTTGATGTATCGGGTAAGGCTATTGTTGCGGATCTGGCAAGAATGCCGCATGTTTTAGTTGCAGGTCAAACCGGTTCAGGTAAATCCGTTTGTATCAATGCGTTCCTTTCGACACTTCTTTTTAGAACGTCTCCATCGGAGTTGAAGTTAATTTTAGTAGATCCGAAGAGGGTCGAAATGACTAATTATAACGGCATACCACATCTACTTTCACCCGTTATTACAGAACCTGCCAAAGTGGTTTCTGCTTTGAAATGGTTGATGGGAGAAATGGATAGGAGATATAAACTTTTTGCTGAAGCGGGGGCCAGAAATATTGATGCTTATAACGAGATGTCCGGTTTTCAGGCAATGCCTTATATCGTTCTTTTTATCGACGAACTTGCGGATATAATGCTTCTTTCTCCGGTGGAAGTGGAAGATGCAATTACACGAATTGCGCAGATGAGCCGTGCGACAGGAATACATATGGTTTTGGCGACACAAAGACCGAGTGTTAATATTATCACCGGCCTTATAAAAGCAAATATCCCCTGCCGTGTAGCCTTTGCGGTTTCTTCACAGGTTGATTCGAGAGTTATCCTTGATACACAAGGTGCAGAGAAACTTCTTGGAAGAGGAGATATGTTATACCTTCCTCCAGAGCAGGCAAAGCCGATGAGAATTCAAGGAGCATTTGTTGCCGACAGAGATATAAATAATCTTGTGTCGTTTATTAAAAATCAGGGGATTGAACCGCAATATACAGAGGAGGTTACTACAATGACTAAAGCGCCCGGTGCAATAAATATTCCGGGAGTCGATGGAGAGATTGATGAGTTTTTCAAAAGAGCCGTGGAACTGGTTTGTCAGTACGAAAAAGCTTCAGCATCAATGCTTCAAAGGAGACTTTCGGTCGGTTACGCCAGAGCGGCAAGAATTATGGACCAACTTGAATCTGCTGGTGTTGTTGGACCATTGGACAATTCTTCGAAAGGACGAGAAGTTTTGGTTCGAAGTCCTGAAGAAGTTTTTGCCAGTAAAGTGGGTGATCCAGGGCAGCAATAATCTTCAAAAAAGTATTAATATATTATGAGAAAAATAGGATCTTTCTTGAAAGAGGAAAGAATCAAAAAAAAACTTTCTCTGTCACAAATGGAGAAAGAAACAAAAATAAAAAAAGAGTTTATAGAATTGATTGAAAAGGGTGATTGGACGAGTCTTCCTGAATATCCTGTGACACAGGGTTTTGTAAAAACCATTGCCAAAAAACTCGACATTCCGGAAGAATCGGCAACGGCTTTTTTACGGCGCGACTACCCATTTGAAGAGAGAAAATTGCCAGTCAATCCCAAGCCGGATTTGAATTTAAAACAGTCGATAAGTCCAAAAGTATTAACAATAGCATTGTCTGTTTTTGCCATACTTTGTGTTTTAGGATATCTTATCTATCAATATCTTTTATATATTGCCCCTCCAAAACTTGAAGTAACTCAGCCGCCAAATGTGACTGAAGTGTCCGAAAATGAGATTCAAGTTTCTGGCGAAACTGATTCTGACGCAACCTTAACTGTTAATAACCAACAGATTTTGGTTTCAGAAACAGGTGAGTTTTCTGATAAAATTAGTGTCGGGAAGGATACCAAAAACCTTGTTTTTGTAGCAAGGTCACGGTACGGCAAAGAAACTGTCGTCGTTCGCGAAATTGTTCTCAAATTACCTTAATATTATGGATGGTATTCAGTCGCTTTTGATTATCGTTGTTGTTGTTTTAACTTTGCTTTTAATTCTTGTCGGTGTCCAAGTTTTTCTGATACTTCTCGATTTGAGAAAGGGTGTTAAAAAAATTAATACAATCTTAGATGACTCAATTTTTGGTGGTGGAATGATCCGCCCCGAAAAACTTTCAGGGATTTTGGAACTCTTCAGAAAAGGTAATAAAAGTGAGATGAAGAGTTAGGATCACTCAGTCAAATCGGAGTCTTTGTCCAAATTTGCATAAAAACGGTTCATAGTGTGGGGTGTTGATTTTACTGGTTTCTCCTCTCATATAGCGGCAGACGTTTATTTGTTGTTGTCTAAAGTTCTTGCTGGTTTCTTTGATAACTTCATCTATTTCCTGTATTGAAGGTTTTCTTCTGAAGAAATCTATTATTAAGAATTTAGGTTTTTCTACCATCGTATATTCTTATACTACCATGTGGATTAAATATCAATTCGAAGCTATAATTTAAATCCATGAAGGCATTCGAAGTAAGAGAAAAATTTATTAATTTTTTTGAGGGTTCACCCAGGGATCACAAAGAAATTCTCCCGGCACCTTTAGTGTTAGAAAGCGATCCTTCAACACTTTTTACATCAGCAGGGATGCAACCGCTCGTTCCTTATCTTTTAGGTGAGTCACACCCAAACGGGAAACGACTTGTGGACTCGCAGCCATCAATCAGACTTGGGGATGTTGAGGAAGTGGGAGATAACCGCCATACCACTTTTTTTGAAATGTTGGGGAACTGGAGTTTGGGAGATTACTTTAAAGCAGAACAATTGTCGTGGGTCTACGAGTTTTTAACCAAGGAAATATCTCTGGATAAAGAAAGATTGTGGGTATCTGTTTTTGAGGGGGTTGAGGGAGTGCCAAAAGATACCGAATCGGCAAGTATTTGGAAAAAGCTTGGAATTCCTGAAGAAAAAATTGTCTTCTACAATGCAAAGAAAAACTGGTGGTCAATGACGGGAACCCCTTCTGAAATGAATGTTGGGCACATTGGTGGGCCCGACTCCGAAGTTTTTTATGATTTTGGGGAAGACCTGCATCTTCACGAAAATTCTGCTTTTAGAAACGAAAAATGCCATCCAAACTGTGACTGCGGCAGATTTTTGGAGATTGGCAATTCGGTGTTTATTCAGTATAAAAAAGTTGGTGAAGGGAAGCTCGAAGAACTTCCACAAAAAAATGTTGATTTTGGAGGTGGCCTGGAACGAATGACGGCAGCAGTCAATCAAACACCCGACATTTTCAAGACAGATCTCTTCTCCGGTATTATTCACAGACTTGAAGATGAATATAAAGTTGAATACGGTAAGAATGAAGAGAAAGACAGGGATTTCAGGATCATTGCAGATCATCTTAGAGCTTCGATAGCATTAATTTCGGGGGGGATTTATCCAAGCAATAAAACGCATGGGTATGTTTTGCGCCGTCTCATAAGAAGGGCAGTACTTCACGCAAAATCTCTATCCGGTGGAATTTTTTCTGGTTTTCCAATAGTAGATCTATCCGAAAATAAAATCCCAATAGCCTTAAAATCGGTCACAGAAATCAATGCAGTTGTTAAAGACGAGGCGGAAAAATTTGCAAAAGCAATTGATAGAGGTACAAAAAAACTTGAGGAGATAATTTCTAAAGGCCAGAAAGTTACTGGTAATGTTGCATTCGATCTTTATCAATCGGAAGGTTTTCCGTTGGAGTTGACGTTAGAAGTGGCTGAAAAAAAAGGTGTTAAATTTGACCTTGAGGATAAGAAAGTTTTTCAGGAGGAATTTGAAAAACACAAGAATTTATCAAGAACTACTTCTGCGGGTGTGTTTAAAGGGGGTTTGGCCGATGATTCTTTGGAAGTCGTTAAGTTACATACTGCAACACACTTACTACTCGCCTGTCTTAGAAAAGTGTTAGGAGACCATGTTGTCCAAAAAGGACAAAATATCACAAAAGACCGAAGCCGTTTCGATTTTCCCAATCCTGAAAAACTTGACGAAAGGCAACTCATGGAAGTTGAAAATATGATCAATGGGATAGTCTCACAAAATCTCCCTGTGAAGTTTGAGATTTTACCTAAAGATATGGCACTAAAAACAGGAGCAATTCATGGTTTTAATGAAAAATATGCCGACACCGTAAAAGTTTATTTTGTTGGTGATGATATCGGTAGTGCCGTGAGTCGTGAATTTTGTGGTGGGCCGCACGTATCCTACACAGGTGAGATTGGTCATGTTAAGATAAATAAACAGGAAAAGATAGGTAGTGGCGTTATCAGAGTGTATATGGTGTTGGAAAAGTGATTGATCAGCACCTTTTATCTCAAGCTCTTTATGGATTTAAAAAATATTCTGCCCAAGAAGAAGGAAGATGAGGAATACTTCTGGTCTTTAATTATCGAGCCCGAATGGGCATCTGCTGGTATCTGGAAATTGGAAGGGGATAAAGTTCAGGTGGTATCTGTTAGCCCACCATCTTCGTGGAATCTTGATGAAGAATTAGTCTCCGCTTGCGATGCCTCTTGTTCCTCTGTGGTTCAGAATTTTCCCGAAGAACTTAATCCTCCTTCCAAGGTCGTTTTTGGGGTAGTTTCCTCTTGGGTTGATGGAGGTGAGATTAAAGAGGAGTATCTTTCCAAAATTAAAAGGGTATGTTCCGAATTGTCACTGACGCCGGTTGGCTTTGTTGTAATGGCTGAAGCATTGTCAAATTACTATAAAAGTGAGGAGGGGGGGCAGGTCAATGCTATATTTCTTGGAGTATCCGAAAACAATCTTGAACTTTCGATTTTCAGACTTGGAAAACTTGTTGGAGTATCGCAAATTGCCAGAAGTGTTTCTGTTGTGGAAGATGTGACTGAAGGACTTTCCCGTTTTTATTCGGGAGAGGCATACCCTTCGAGGATTATTCTCTATAACTCCAAAGAAGGTGAATTGGACGAGATAAAACAGGAACTTATTAAGGCTGATTGGGAAGGTCTTAAAGAAGTAAAGTTTTTACACACTCCGAAGATTGAAATTGTCGCTCCTGACAAGAAAATATATGCGGTTTGTCTTGCGGGTGGGGCTGAAATGGGCGATGTCACAAAAGTAATGCCTCTCGCAGGGTCATCCTTGGGTATTGAAGAAAGTGGAGGAAGAATGGACGAAACGCCCGAATCGGAATTAACTGGCACACAAGTGACAAATTTAACCGAACCTCCGGAAGGTTTATCTCCTGAAGATTTCGGTTTTACAGTAAGTACGGAGTCGGGAGATTATAAAGATTTTCAGGAGGCTTCTCCCCAGAATGAAATTCCGGAGAGAGTAAACAGAGAGGAAATATTTTCGTCCCCCGCACTTCAGGAAGTAACTCCGAGGCAGGGTGTGGAAAAAGATGTAAAACCCTCGGTGTTTAAAAGATTGTCCTTACCAAAGATTAAATTATCTTTTCCTAAGTTTAACCTTAAATTTAAAGCACCTAAAACAATTTTTATCGGTTTATTTTTTCTTATACTTCTCATTGCCGGACTGTTTACTTTTTGGTGGTTTTTCCCGAAAGCGGAGGTCACACTGTATGTTTCACCCAAGAAAATTGAAGATGAAGTTGAGATTTCTGTCGATGCCTCATCGAGCGTGTCTGACTTTGAGAATGGAATTATCTCTGGCGAAGTTGTGACCGAAAAGACATCTGGTGAGAAGAATATGCAGACAACAGGAACTAAAGTCGTTGGAGACAAGGCAACGGGTGAAATTACGATATACCGAGCCGGCAGTTCCATAAATTTGACGAAAAATACGCTTGTTAAAGGACCGGGGGACTTAAATTTTTCATTGGATGAAGACATAACGATTGCTAGTGGGAGTGTTTTGACACGCGGTGTTACGAAAGCTAAGGTAACGGCGAAAGAAATAGGTGCTCAGTACAATCTTGCATCGGGCACCACTTTTACAATTTCAAACTATTCGACTTCCGACATGGAGGCAATTAACGAATCGGCTTTTTCGGGTGGAAGTAGTCGGGAAGTGAATGCTATTTCGGAGGGGGATCAGAAAAATTTGCTAGAAAGTCTTCAAGGGGAGCTTGAAACAACGCTCAAAGATAAATTAGAAAGCGGTGTTACTTCCGACTATATTTTAATTGAAGACTCGATTACCTATTCTGTTGTCAAGAAAGAGTATGACAAGAAGATTGGTGATGAAGGATCTTCACTCAAGCTGAAATTAGACCTTGAGGCGGAAGGAATATTGGCAAAAAGAGGCGAAATAGAACAGCTGGGACTGAAATATTTGAGCGAAAGAGTGCCTTCGGGATATAGTTTAAAGAACGACCAAATTCAGGCAGATTTCAGTTACAAAAACAAGAAAGACGATGTTTATTACATGTCGTTATTTGTAAGTGCAAATCTTCTTCCGCAAGTTAATATCGATGAAATAAGAAAAAATATTACCGGTAAATATCCGGATGTTGCTGAGGAATATATGAATAAAAACGTCTCGGGATATGAACGAGCTGTGATTAATTTCAAAAACATTCGTTTTCCGGGTAGGTTGGGAACACTCCCCAGGGTAGCTGACAATATAGAGATTTCAATAAGTGCCGAAAAGTGAGTATAAGAAAATGGTCAAAGCACAACTGCGTATAATCTCCGCAATTCTGGCAGTTTTGGGTATTTCGATAATAGTATTTTCGATTTATCCGATAGCGGAGTATGAATACACTTCCAGAAAAAGGTTCCCAAAGCTTGTTAGCCCCATAACCGGTAGTGAGCGCCATAACACCTTGTTGGCAATTGGGAAGGACTATTCGAATATTAGAGATTGGTCAGTGAACTATGAGGTTGACAATGGTCAAAAAGAGACAGGGAAATATTATTTGTCGATACCAAAGCTTGGAATAGAAAATGCAACCGTCTTTGAAGGTGGAGAGGATTTATCGGAAGGGCTTATTCAATATCCGGGAACCGCAAAACCTGGGAAAATTGGTAACACCGTGATTTTTGGCCATTCCGTACTCCCTGTTTTTTTCAATGCGAAAAATTATTTGACAATATTTTCAACCATTCCAAAACTGTCTACGGGCGATGAAATTTTTGTTAATATTGCGGATGTGGTGTATAAATACCAGGTTAAAGATATGTTTGAAGTTGAACCGGACAATCTGGAAATATTAGATCAGAGGGCCAATGACTCATACCTAAGTCTTATTACTTGCGTCCCGCCGGGACATCCTTTAAAACCAAGAAGGTTGGTGGTTAGAGCACTTTTAACTCAAATTTAATAAACTTAAGAGATATATGAAATTTTTAGGAATTGATTACGGAAGAAAAAAAATAGGTTTAGCCACTTCCGAGGGAATGCTGGCAGAACCTTTAAAAGTAATCAGATTTGAAAAAATTGAGGAAGCTCTGACAAAAGTCGAACAAGTTGTAAGAACGGAATCAACTGAAAAAGTGATAATTGGAATATCGGAAGGAAAAATGGGAGAAGAAACAAGGGAGTTTGCAAGAAAACTTAAGGAAAAAATAAGCGTCGAGGTAGTCTTTCAAGACGAAACATTGTCAACCCAGTCGGCACAGGAATTGTCATTGATAGCCAATGTTAAAAGAAAAAAACGGAAAGAAATGGAAGATGCATACTCTGCTGCAATAATTCTCCAAAACTATATTGACGGCGTTTGAGAACATTCTTGACGCGAAGATTTCTTGTGCTAGACTATCGGTTAATATTATGTCTGACGAAAGAGGTGAAAGGAAGCCGGAGCATCACTCCATTTCGTTTAGATGCGAAACGGATATTTTTCCGGCAGTCACTTTAGTAACTAAAACATATCTTCCGGGTTACATTGCGCCACAAGTTGTTGATGTGTCATGTATTAATATTGGGAAAAACGAAGAAAACAAAGGAATGTGTGGAATTATCGGTAAACGCTGTCCTTATTTGGAGCCGGTAAGTAACATCCTTAGTAGTTCATTTTAACCCCTCATTTTTAGATTTTTTGTATAGCCACACCTTGATTAGCTTGCAAAGCTAAGGACTTTGTGTATATACTTAAGCTGGATTTATGCTAAAGAATGTTATTGCTCCAATTCAAGCTTGGCTTCTGTCACAAGGTAGATGTGTCGGTTGTGGAAAGCCTTTGTCCGATGGCAAAAGAGAAAAGCACGAAAAAGGTAATGAAAAAGTGACTTGCTCGTGTGGGAGAATTTTTATTTATTCTCCAGCTGATAAAAAATACCGAAGAGCTCTTTTGGAAGAGGTCTAACTCTGAACTTTTCTACCTTGTCTCTCCAACAATTTTCTAAACAACCGTAAGTTTTTTTTGCTAAAATATATCAATCAATGAAAAAGGTCTATTACATTGCAGTATTGGCACTTGTTGCGGTTATAATTTTGGTTTCCTATTTCTGCTTCTGGTTTAAGAGCAATATGAAGCCGGTATCTACTTCGGACGAAAAAATAAGTTTTATTGTTGTTAAGGGAAAGTCGGCTTCACAAATTGGGGAGGAACTATACAAAAAACATCTGATTAGGAACAGTATGATTTTTAAGCTGTATGTACAGTTTTTTGACAAGTCAAAAAGTATCAATGCCGGGGAGTTTGAACTTTCTCCGTCAATGAGCGTTTCTGAAATTGTAAGTGCACTCGGAAAGGGACCTAAAGAGCTTTGGGTTACAATCCCAGAAGGTTTAAGAAAAGAGGAGGTTGTTGAAAAAATAATTACATCGCTTGAGATGGAGGGAGATAGAGAGGACGTTTTTCGGGAAGAATTCCTTTCACTCGCGAAAGACTCGGAAGGATACTTATTTCCTGACACATATCTTTTTCCGAGGAATGTCCAGGCAAAAACTGTCTACGATAGATTAAAGTCAATTTTTAACCAAAAATATGACGGAGAAGTTGTTCTTCCGAAAGACAACAATCACACCAAAAGTGAAATAGTTATTATGGCATCAATACTGGAACGGGAAACAAAAGCCGCTTCCGAAAAACCGGTAGTTGCGGGGATTCTTTGGAAGAGGGTTGAAAATGGCTGGCCACTCCAGGTGGACGCTAGTGTTCAGTATGCAGTTGCCAACTTGGGGAAGAGTGATAATTGGTGGCCGATACTAACTTTGGATGACTTGAATATAAATTCCTCTTACAATACTTACAAATTTAAAGGTTTACCACCTGCGCCGATATGTAATCCGGGAATTGTGTCCCTTAAAGCCGCCGCTAATCCACAAGATTCAGAGTTCTGGTTTTACATTCATTCGCCCGATGGGCGGATTCACTATGCGAAAACTTCTGAAGAACATTCCTCCAACGTAAGAAAATATCTAGGGGGGAGTTAAAATGTTTTCAGGTATTGACACGGGCTTTCAGATATGGTAAAAACCCGTACTAGGCGTATAATGTTATACGCTTGGATTTTTTATCCCAAGATTGTCCCTTGGGGATTTTTGGGTTAAAAATCCAGTTTGTTTTATTATCATATAATAATTTTTAGAAATGACTTCAAAAAAAACCCGACGCAACTTTAGTAAAGAAGAAAAAAACATACCCGAATTGGATCTTACTTTAGTGCAAAGAGAGTCTTGGGAAACATTTTTGAAAGAAGGAATTGCTCAGGAACTTGCGGATATTTCCCCCATTGATGATTTTACTGGAAAAAATTGGAGAATTACTTTAGGTAATCCTTCACTTGGAGTTGCAAAATTATCTCCACGGGTTTGTCAGGAGAAAGGTCTTACTTATTCCGCGCCTCTTAAAATTACTGCCGTACTTACAAACAAAAGAACCGGTAAAGAGGTAACACAAGACGTCTTTTTGGGGGATCTGCCACAAATGACTTCAAGAGGAACCTTTGTAATTAACGGAATTGAAAGAGCGGTAATTAATCAGATTGTAAGAAGTCCAGGGGTTTATTTCTCCGGCAATTTGGACATTTCAACCGGACGTATTCTTTATATGGCTGAAGTACGTCCTTTGAGGGGTTCCTGGCTTGAATTTGAAGTTTCAAAAAATGATGTTATAGCAGCGAGAATTGATAGAAGAAGGAAGGTCATTGGGACGGCATTCTTAAGGGCAATGGGATTGTCAACCGACGAGGAAATAATGAACACATTTAAGGATGTAAATACCGACCCGCACCATGATTACATCAAGGCAACTTTTGCTAAAGATTCTTCGAAAAACAGAGACGAAGCGTATTTGGAGATTTACAGAAAATTAAGACCGGGTGAGCCAGTGCTTTTGGAGAATGCGGAAAACTTGTTTACAAGTCTTTTCCTTGATCCTAAAAGGTACGACTTGGGAAGCGTTGGTAGATACAAGATTAATAAGAGATTGGGCTTGAATGTTGCTAACGTAAAAGAAAATCAGATTGTTACAAAAGCGGATATAGTTGGAGCGATAAAATACCTTATCGGTTTGCAAAATAGTGTCGGGAGAGTTGACGATATCGATCATTTGGCCAACCGAAGGCTAAGAAGGGTTGGAGAACTGGTGGCTGTAAATGCATTCAGAATCGGGCTTTTGAGGCTTGAAAGATCGGTCAAAGAAAAAATGAGCCTTATATCTCCGGACGACAAACCAGTGCCATCGACTCTGATTAACGCAAGGCCGTTAATCGCTTCCCTGAATGAATTTTTCAGATCAAATCAGCTTTCTACGATTCTTGACGATACGAACCCTTTGTCAGAGCTGGATAATTTAAGAAGAGTATCGGTTTTGGGTCTTGGTGGAATTAACCGTGAGAGGGCCTCTTTTTCAATTAGAGACGTTAACTCCTCGCAATACGGAAGAATCGACCCAGTCAGAACTCCAGAAGGGCCAAACATAGGGTTAGTATCATACCTTGCTTTATATGCCAAGGTTAATCAATATGGTTTTATCGAAACACCATACCGAAAGGTTGAAAAAGTAAAACAAGGTGGAAAAACGAAATCAAAAGTTACTGATGAAATTGTTTATATGACTGCGGATGATGAAGAGCAGTTTCATATTACTCATGCGGGAATTGAACTTGATAGGTATGGATATATTACAGAAAAAAGAGTTCCTTTCAGATTCCACGGGGTTGCAACAGAGGGTACGTCTGATTTGGTAGATTATATAGATTTGACCCCACGTCAAGTTGTTGGAACCTCGGCTTCTCTTATTCCATTTTTGGCTCACGATGAAGGTAACCGCGCATTGATGGGAAGTAATATGCAATGTCAAGCTGTTCCTCTTGTTAATCCGGAATCGCCCGTTATTGGGACTGGAATGGAGAAAGATATAGCAAAAGGTATGAAGAGAAGTATTATTGCTATTCACCCTGGAAAAGTTGAATATGCCGATTCTGAAAAAGTGATTATAAAACTGGACAAGAAGGTTGATTCGGTAAACGGAGCGGAAGATGTTGAGCTTATCGATAATGGAAAGAAAGAGATTTATTATATTTCCAAATTTAGAAGAACAGCTCATTCTACCTGTTACAACCAGAATGTTAAAGTAAATCCAGGCGAAAAAGTAGCGAAGGGGGATGTTTTGGCAGACGGACCTTCAACAGAGGGTGGAGAATTAGCACTGGGTAGAAATTTAGTTATTGCCTACATGCCACTTGAAGGCTACGGGTTTGAAGACGCGGTTTTAGTCAGCGAAAGGTTGGTAAGAGAGGATTTGTTAACATCAATTCATATTGAGGAGTATGAATGTGATGTAGTCGACACTAAACTTGGGCCTGAAGAATTGACCCGAGACATTCCGAATGTTTCCGAAGCCGATTTGGCCAACCTTGCCGATGATGGAATAGTCGTAGTTGGCGCAGAAGTTGGACCAAGTGACATTCTTGTTGGGAAAATTGCACCAAAAGGTGAGACGGAATTGACTTCAGAGGAAAGGCTTTTAAGGGCCATATTTGGTGAAAAAGCAAGAGAAGTTAGAGACACGTCTTTAAAAGTTCCACACGGTGAGAGAGGTATTGTAATCGGAGTGAATATTTTGGATCGCGACAAGGGAGATGAGTTGGGACCAGGTGTAATTAAAAGAGTTCTCGTAAGAGTTGCTCAGATGAGGAAAATAACAGTTGGAGACAAAGTTGCGGGGAGACATGGTAATAAAGGTGTAATTGCAAAAATCTTTCCGGTTCCTGATATGCCATATCTTCCGGACGGAACTCCTGTTGATATTATTATTTCTCCACTCTCTGTTTTGGCTAGAATGAATTTGGGACAGCTTTTGGAATGTCACCTCGGATGGGCGTTGGCGAAATTTGATGAAAAAGGTGCTCTTCCGGTTTTTGATAGAGTTGGTGAAGATCAGGTTCTTACCGAACTTAAAAAAGCCGGGCTTCCAGTATCCGGTAAAACAAGATTAATTAACGGGCGAACAGGTGAATCTTTTAAGGAAGATACCGTGGTTGGGTTAGGTTACATTCTGAAGCTTACTCACATGGTTGAAGATAAAACTCATGCAAGGTCGACGGGTCCTTACTCTTTAGTTACACAACAGCCGTTGGGTGGAAAAGCGCAAATGGGAGGCCAGAGGCTTGGAGAGATGGAGGTCTGGGGTCTTGAAGCACATCAGGCGGCATATACACTTCAGGAGATGCTTACGATAAAATCGGACGACATTTCAGGAAGGGCGCGGGCATTTGAATCGATAGTCAAGGGTGTTGATATCCCTGAAGCGACAGTTCCGGAAAGTTTTAGGGTCTTAATAAGAGAACTCAATTCATTAGGTTTGTCTATTGACGCCGTTGGAGGAACGTATATAAATACGGAAGGCGAAGAATCTAAAGAAGCAAAAGAGTTGGCAGAGGTGTCGGGGGCAGAGGTGGTAGCGACAGATGAAGTATTAGACCCTGCCGGTCCAATGGAGGTTGAGGAGGTTGTTAAATAAATATGGATATATTAAACGAACTAAACAATTTAAGTGATTTCAAATCTTTGATTGTCAGATTAGCTTCGCCGGACGATATAAGGAAATGGTCTCACGGTGAAGTTACAAAACCGGAAACAATTAATTACCGTACGCTCAAGCCGGAAAAAGACGGCCTTTTTGATGAAAGAATATTTGGACCCACTAAAGACTGGGAATGTTATTGTGGAAAGTATAAGAGAATCCGATATAAGGGTGTAGTTTGTGACAAATGTGGTGTTGAAGTAACTCAATCCCGAGTAAGAAGGGAAAGGATGGGTCATATAACTTTAGCCTCTCCTGTTGTGCATGTCTGGTTTTTTAAAGGGGCCCCGTCGAGACTGTCTTTGGTTTTAGATGTTCCTCCTAGAGCTATAGAGCAAGTAATCTATTTTGCCAGGTATTTAGTACTGAGCGTTGAGAATAAAAAGAAAGCAGACGCGGTTTCTCGGGTAGAGAGAGCTTGGAATGTGAGAGAAAAAGAATTGAAGGAGGGTTATGAAGAAAGAAGGCAACAATTGAGACAAAAGGCTAATGAAGAAAAGGAAAAGACGGAAAAGAAAATTAAGAATAAGGAACAGTCCTCACTGGCAGTTTCTGAAATAGACCTTGATCTTAGAAAGAAAGAAGCTGCACTTGCAAAGGAAGAAAAAAATACTCTTCAAAATACAAAAGATCTTTTTGAGGGGATGACTGGACTTATTAAGAATTTAACGAAGCTTTCAATTGTTTCTGAAGAGGAATATGAACAGCTTGCGATGTACGAAGCAACCGACTTTTTAGAAGTGAAGATGGGTGCAGATGCAATTCTTAGCGCAATATCCGAAGTAAACGTTGAAGAACTGGCTTCGAGTTTGAGAAAAGAGTTGGTAGATCTTAAAAATACTACAGCTTCAAAGTATGTAAAACTGGCAAAAAGGCTCAAATTAATTGACGGGTTAAGAAGAGCAAAGATTGGTCCATCATCAATGGTTATGAAAGTCCTTCCTGTACTTCCTCCAGACTTAAGGCCGATGGTTCAGCTTTCTGGCGGAAGGTTTGCTACAAGCGATCTTAATGATTTGTACAGGAGAGTAATAAACAGAAACAATAGACTGAAACATTTGATTAATCTTGGAGCTCCAGAAATAATTTTGCGGAATGAAAAGAGGATGCTTCAGGAATCGGTCGATTCTCTGATTGACGCATCGCAGCGAAAAGCAACTCGAAGAGGGAGGGGTAGACAACCTTTGAGATCACTTTCGGACATGCTTAAAGGAAAGCAAGGAAGATTCCGACAAAATCTTTTGGGTAAAAGAGTTGATTATTCAGGAAGATCTGTAATTGTGGTTGGTCCTGAATTGAAGCTAAACCAGTGTGGTTTACCTAAAGAGATGGCGCTCGAGATGTTCAAGCCGTTTGTTTTGAAAGAAATGATTATCAGGGGAATTGCTCCGAATGTAAAAAGTGCCAAAAATATGCTTGAAAAAAGGCCGCCGGAAGTCTTTGATATTTTAGAGGAAATTACGAAGAAACATCCGGTTCTTTTAAACAGGGCGCCGACACTTCACAAACTTGGTATCCAGGCATTCTATCCGGTTCTCATTGAAGGGAACGCCATCAGGCTCCATCCTGCTGTTTGTAGCGGGTTTAACGCAGATTTTGATGGTGACCAAATGGCCGTTCATGTACCTTTGTCTAAGAAAGCAATTGAAGAAGCCGAGAGATTAATGCTTCCGCAAAACAACCTTTTGCGCCCAGCCGATGGAAGTCCGATTTCAACTCCTTCAAGCAAGGAAATAGCACTCGGGGTGTACTTTTTGACAAGTGTTGATTCAAAACTCCCAACTTATCCGTCGGTTTTTTCCGATAAAGAGGATGTAATTACAGCTTATCAGTCACATAAGATGGATTTAAGACAGACGGTAAAGGTGAGGATTGCGGGTGAAATTATCGAAACAACAGTTGGTAGAATTCTCTTCAACGAAGCAATGCCGGATGGCTATGAATTTATTAACCAATCGATAACATCATCTTTGATCAAGCAATTATTTGCACGAGCTTATGCCACAAGCGATACCGACAAAGTTGTTGAAATGATTGATGCAGTTAAGGATTTAGGTTTTGCCGGCGGAACAATTTCAGGATTTTCCTTTAGTATTTTTGACGCAAAAGTTCATCCTGACAAAGAGAAAATTCTTGCAGCGGCAGACAAAAGAGTATCCGAACACGATGCCAACTTTGCTCAAGGATTGATTACTTTGGAAGAGAAAAAGAATTTGAATCAGAAAGTTTGGATTGAAACAACAGAAGAACTTACGGATAAAACATGGGAGCTTCTCGATACGGATAACCCGATAAGAACAGTCATCGACGCGAAAGTCGGAAGGACTTCAAGAGATCAAGTAAAACAGCTGGCGGCTATTAGAGGTTTGGTTGTAGACCCGTTGGGAAAAATTGTTGAAATGCCTATTAAATCCAACTTTAGAGAAGGTCTTTCAATATTTGAATATTTAACATCTTCCCGAGGTTCAAGAAAAGGTTTGACTGATACCGCACTAAAGACCGCAGATGCTGGATATCTTACAAGGAGGCTTGTCGATGTTTCGCATGACTGTATTGTTAGGGTTGAAGATTGCGGAACAAAAGAAGGAATAGTAATTAAAAGAGCAGAAAGATCTAAGTCATTTACAGCAAGACTTGTTGGAAGAATATTGGCTAAAGATATTGCGGATGCAAAAGGTAAAGTGTTGATACCTTCCGACAGTGTGGTTGGAGAAAAAGAAATAAAAACTATTGAGGAAAATTCGGTCGATGAGGTGGTAGTTCGATCTCCTTTGACATGTAGTGAGAGACACGGAATTTGTGCAAAATGTTATGGACGAGACCTTTCTAAGAAAGGGTTAGTACAAATCGGTGTTCCTGTAGGAGTTGTTGCCGCCCAGTCAATCGGTGAGCCAGGTACACAGCTTACTCTTCGTACAAAGCATTCGGGTGGAGTTGTTGGTGTTGATGTTACTCAGGGGCTTCCACGCGTTGAGGAGTTGTTTGAAGCAAGAACACCCAAAGTCTTCTCGCCTCTTACTGAAATTTCCGGGAAGGTGATACTTGGTGAAGTTGAGGAAGGGTGGAAAGTTAAGGTTGTTTCAACCACATCAAAACCAAAAGAAGAAAGAGAATATATTGTTCCAAAGACTTTAAAATTGGCAGTCGAAGATAAACAATTGATAGAAGCCGGTTCGCCTTTAGCTATTGGATACCTTGATCTTAAAGAGGTTCTTCTTATAAGAGGTTTGAAGGCAGCACAAGAATATTTAGTGAACGAAGTTCAGTCTGTTTATGAGAGTCAGGGAATAAATATTCACGATAAACACTTTGAAGTGATAGTTAAGAAGATGAGTGATGAAGTAAAGATAATTTCTTCGGGTGACACATTCTTGATTCCGGGTGAAATTACAGAGAAAACTGTATTTGGAGAAGAAAATGAGAAAGTACTCTCGGCGGGGGGAGAACCTGCAACGGCACAACAAATTCTTCTTGGTATCACAAGAAGAGCGCTTTATACCCAAAGCTGGCTATCCGCTGCTTCGTTTGAGCAAACAACCGATGTTTTAACAAACGCTTCACTTATGGGGAGCGAGGATAAACTATTAGGCCTCAAAGAAAATGTTATTATTGGAAGGTTAATTCCGGTAACGCCTGAGAGACTTGCCTTGCAAAATAGTTAAGTCGCCGTTAAAATCAGAACTTGTTTGAAACTTTTTGTAAATTATGCCAACAATAGCTCAATTAGTCAGAAAAGGTAGAAAGAGGATTGTAAAAAAATCCAAGAAAGGTGCTTTGAGAAAGTGGTTTAGCGCCAAGGATAGGCGTTTTTCCGAAAATCCGTCACCTTTTAAAAGGGGTGTTGTTTTGCAGGTCAGAACAATGACACCTAAAAAACCGAATTCAGCACTCAGAAAAGTTTGTAGAGTGAGACTTTCCAACAAGCAGGAGGTAACAGCCTATATTCCGGGTGAGGGTCACGAATTGGCTGAGCATTCAATTGTTTTAGTAAGGTACGGACGTGTCAAAGATTTGCCAGGAGTAAAATACCAGGTTATTAGGGGTAAATTCGATACGGGCGGAGTTGTTGGAAGGAAGAAGTCCCGTAGTCGTTACGGGGCCAAGAAATCGGGTAATGTTACATCGGCAGCTCAGTCCGGAGCGGCACCTGCAGTATAATAATAAAGAAATATGCCAAGAAGAGGAGCAGCTAAAATCAGAAAAACCGAACCAGATCCAATTTATAAAAACAGGCTGGTAGCAAAACTTATTAATCGTGCAATGCGCGACGGTAAAAAGTCGGTCGTGGAGAAAGAAGTCTACGAAGCGTTTGAACTTCTTAAGGAAGAAGGAGAAGATCCCATTAAAGTTTTTTCCCAGGCTATGGAGAATATAAAACCTTCCATGGAGGTAAGACCTAGAAGAATTGGGGGAGCTGCCTATCAGGTTCCTATGCAGGTAAGGGGATCCAGAAAAGAATCCTTAGCAATTAGATGGCTAGTTGCAGCCACAAGACTTCGAACAAATTCGGAATATAAGAAATTTTCTTTGAAACTGGCGGCAGAATTAAAAGATGCGGCAAAAGGTGAGGGCGGAGCAGTTAAAAAGAAACTTGATATGGAGAAGGTTGCCGAAGCAAACAGAGCTTTTGCACACTTTAAGTGGTAATGACTTTTACCAAGTAACTATCCACTGATTACAAATATATGGTCAATCCACCCAAGAAAAAGGCAAGTATGGTTATGACGGTTACAAAAGACCGTGTTGTTCCTATGGAAAAGCTACGTAATATTGGGATTATTGCCCATATTGATGCCGGAAAGACAACTACTACTGAGAGGATTCTTTTTGAAACAGGAAAGACTTATAAATTAGGTTCTGTTGATGAAGGAACGACTGTGACGGACTGGATGGCCCAAGAAAGAGAAAGGGGAATTACTATTGTTTCGGCGGCAATTACTACTTTTTGGGATCTGCAAAGCGGTTCGGAAATAGAGAATGGCCATTACAGAATTAATATTATTGACACCCCGGGGCATATTGATTTTACTGCAGAAGTCGAACGATCTTTACGTGTATTGGATGGAGCAGTTATGGTTTTTGATGGAAGAACAGGAGTTGAATCTCAATCAGAAACGGTATGGAGACAGGCAGATAAATATAACGTTCCGAGAATCTGTATTTTGAATAAATTAAATCTGATTGGTGCTGATTTCGAAGGATCGATAAAATCTATCCGTGAGAAATTGGGTGCAAATGCTGCACCTATCGAATATCCGATTGGGCTTGAACATGAACTTCGAGGGGTGATCGACCTTATTAGAATGAAGGCATACACCTACAAGGCTACTGAAGATAACAAATTAACAGAAGAAGAAATTCCACAGGAGTATCTTGAAGTGGCAAGGAAATACAGAGGAGAGTTAATAGAGGCCGTTTCCGAGTTTGACGATGAAGCTTTAGCGAAATATCTCGAAGGCCAAGAACCCGGTGAAGTTGAAATAAGGCGTGCTATCAGAAAAGGTGTGGTTACCGGGAAATTTTTCCCGATTTTGGGGGGAGACAATAGAACTGCCACAGTCCAGCTCCTATTGGATGCGGTTGTCGAGTATTTACCATCGCCTTTGGACATTCCACCAGTTAATGGTATCAATCCGAAGACGGGAGAAAAAGAAATAAGGGAACCTAAAAACGAAGCGCCTTTTTCTGCACTTGCCTTTAAGGTTGTAACCGATCCGCATGTAGGAAGACTGGTTTATATGAGAATCTATTCTGGGAAGATAAAAGCAGGAGATCCTATTTATAACGTAAGCAAGCAAAAGCAAGAAAGAATCGGCAAATTGGTACTTCTCCACGCTGACCAGAGGGAACTTATTGAAGAGGCGTTTACTGGTGAGATTGTCGCAGTTGTTGGAATAAGAGATACTTCGACGGGAGATTCTCTGAGTAAACTTGAAAATCCGGTCATTTTAGAATCAATTGCTTTTCCCGAACCCGTTATCTCTTTAGCGATTGAACCAGCAACAAAGTCTGACCAGGAAAAGATGGGGTTGGCTATTCAAAAACTTGCAGACGAGGATCCGACATTTAAAGTA
>Ga0172379_10004997_pt1 | contig 18940 bp, 18 predicted proteins | sample GrowelOW334metaG_FD_119756 | JGI IMG/M metagenome (GOLD analysis project Ga0172379, IMG submission 119756) | Groundwater microbial communities from an aquifer near a municipal landfill in Southern Ontario, Canada - Groundwater well OW334 metaG | ecosystem: Environmental > Aquatic > Deep...
CAGCAAATGCTTTTTGGCGAAACGGCTGAAATGCAATTTGGTAAAGCAGTTGATTTTTATAAACACGAGGATAATTGGCAAAACCGAATGATTCTCGGTGATTCACTTTTGGTGATGAATTCTCTCCTAGAAAAAGAAGGAATGCGTGGCCGTGTGCAGACAATTTACATTGACCCGCCGTATGGAATTAAATTTGGTTCAAACTGGCAAGTTTCCACTAGAAAGCGTGATGTAAAAGATAATAAACTAGAAGATTTTATTCGTCAGCCGGAGCAAGTAAAAGCTTTTCGTGATACTTGGGAATTAGGAATTCACTCCTATCTTTCTTATTTACGAGATCGTCTTTTAGTTGCTCGAGAACTTCTTACTGAAAGTGGAAGTTGTTTTGTACAAATTTCTGATGAAAATGTGCATATAGTAAGAAATTTGTTGGACGAGGTTTTTGGACCAGAAAATTTTATTTGCCAAATTGGTTTTCGTACAGCTATGACGAAGCCAACGGATAGATTAAATAATATTTTCGATTATGTTTTATGGTATGGAAAAGATGAAAAGAAATTGAAATTTAGATCACTTTTTATAAAAAGAGATTTTATAGATGAAGATGAGATTGTTGGTACACAACAGATTGAAGCAAGTGCTCCACAGACAAAATATAGTTTTAAGTATAAAGGCAAAGTTTATGATCCAGCTAATGGGTGGAGAGTGGCAGAAAATGGTCTTAAAAAACTTGCCGAATTAGGAAGGTTACACGCATCAGGGTCACTTCGTTTTATTAGATATGCAAAAGATTTTCCTTATTTACAATATGACAATATTTGGGCGACTCAGTTATCCGAACAAAACAAAAGCTATGTTGTACAAACGGGTGTGGAAGTTATAAAACGCTGTATTTTAATGTCTACCGACCCAGGGGACATTGTCCTTGATCCAACTTGTGGATCTGGTACTACGGCTTTTGTTGCTGAACAATGGGGACGGAGATGGATTACAGTGGATACTTCTCGCGTTTCTTTAGCATTGGCTCGTACTCGTTTGATGACTTCTAAATATCCATATTATAAACTCCAGGATGAAAAAAGTGTCTCTGCTGGTTTTGAATATAAAACCGTGCCCCATGTGACATTAAAATCACTTGCAAACGATGAACCAGCTGAGCAGGAAGTTTTGTATGACCAGCCAGCTGAAAACAAAGACATTATTCGTGTGACCGGTCCGTTTACTGTTGAATCACTTTCTCCCCACCGTGTTTCTGACGCTCAAGAAATGCTTTCCAGTGAAAGATTTGCAGAGACAGTAGTTAGTAACCTTTTAAAATCTGGCGTGCAAACTGGAGATAAAGGAGCTCGGGTAGAATTTGTTAATCTAGATATTTTACCTAGTGGGCCAGAAGTCCAAGCTACTGGCGAATACAAAACTAACGATGGTTTAAAGAAAGTCGCAGTTTCTATCGGTCCTGAATTCGGCAGCGTGGATGATGATTTTATTCGTGATGCGATTGTTGTTGCTAAGAAATTCGCAGATCTTTTGATTGTCGCGGCAACTTCTTTCGAAGCGTCAGCTTTTTCAGAAGGAACGCAGTCTAATGGTTTACAGGTAATGAAAGTCAAAATTAACCCGGATTTATCTATGGGAGATTTACTCAAGAAAACCGGCTCAGGAAACTTGTTCATCGCTTTTGGCGAGCCAGAGGTAAATGTTAATGAAAATAAAACAGGCGTTACAGTAGAAATTGTCGGCGTTGATATTTATGATCCAGTGAAAAGCGAAATTCGCTCAAGTGGTTCCGGTGATCCAGAACATGAAATCGCCGCTTGGTTTATTGATACCAACTACAATGGCGAAGCATTTTTTGTAACTCATGCCTATTTCTTGGGCGCGGATAAGCCATATGAAAAATTAAAGAAAGCCCTGAAAGCTGATATAAACGAGAGTGCTTGGGATGAATTATATTCTACCACTTCGCGACCATTTCCTAAACCCAAAACTGGTAAAATTGCAGTTAAAGTCATCAATCATTATGGAGATGAGGTAATGAAGATAATTGAGATAAAATAAAATGGAGAATGAGCAATCTTCACTTGCTGTAAAATATTTTTTGGACAATTTTCCTGAAGACGTGATACTTGACCAAAAGAAACCTTCAAATGAATCTGAGAAATTAGCACATAAATATTTAGGAAAATTAACTGAAGTTTTTGCTGTATTTGACCGATTAATTCGATACGAGAAATATTTCAAAGATTTTTTACCACCAGAAGGATCGGGAATTTCTGAATCAGAAGCAATTGAATATCATTTGAGATCTTATATTCAAGACTTTTATGTGCTACAAGAGCGAATAAGGAAAATTACTGATGAGCTTATTGATGACTTGCCAAGTTATGAATTTGATAATCAAGATTTAATTGAAAAAGCAATTAAGCACTTATCTAAGCAAGTTCATACTAATTTTAAAAAAATTACATCGGGTTTAAGACGAAAGCACGTTCACGAAAGGTCAATTACAGAGCTAGATCTAGTAACAGGAAAATTTTTGAATTCTCTAGTAACAGGAGAAATGCCTGTTCCGGCTGGAATTAATCTTGATGGAGAGCGTATAAAAACTAGACGAGATGAAGTTGTCAAATCAATGAAAGAAAAACATATTAAGCAAGCTACTGAGAATGCTGTTAATTTAAAAAAGATGAAAGAGTGGTTTGCAACAAGATTTATTTTTATTTTTTCAAACCTGAATGGTCATAGTATTGAGGGTTTAAAATTTTAATCAATCATAAAAAAATTTATTTTAAGAAAATGGGGACATGACCCATTAAGTACATATTTAATTACGTAATTTATGCCATCAAATTTTTTGAATGATATAGTATGGACAATTTTGAAAACTTACTGGCCATGGCTGGTCTTAATAGTAGCCCTTCGCGTAGTTGCTGATCTTACCCCAGATTTTATTGCTTATTTAAAACGTAAAAATAAATTTAAAACTGGCGGAAAATGGCAACAAAAAAATACGTCTTCCTCAGAATCAGATAAGTTTTGCCCAAAGTGTGGAGGGGATTTAGTTTTTAGAAATGGCAAGTTTGGGCAATTTACGGGCTGCTCCAATTATCCAAAATGTAGATATACTCAGTAGGATTAAAGTTTGATATTTTATGGGGTTTATACTCTTTTTTATTATTGTCGGGTTAATTTACGGAATTTACCAAATAAGCGAGGCTAAAAGAAATAAGCACTCGCTTGATTTATTATTATCTTTAAAAAAATACGAGCCGGATTTTAGGAATGCTTTAAATGAATTTAATGCTTTTGGCATACAAGCTTGGTATATTAGCGACCATCAATACAGGATATGGAAAATAAAATATCAATTCTTGGCGGAAAAATTCAATCCGGATTTATATAAATTCAAAACCAACGACCAATTTAAAAAACTAGTTACTGATTTCGCAGATTTCTACTTTAAAGGCAGGGAGTTGTTTATTGATAAATTTAACGAGAATTTTGTACAGCAGGAATCTCCAACAATTAGGCAAATACTGAACGAGAAGCAAATCCAAAACAATAATGACCAAGTCACGGCCATTGCTTCGGATGAAGATAATACGCTATTGGTAGCAGGTGCCGGCACAGGCAAGACTACCACCATATTGGGCAAGTTGGCCTATCTCATGGAACGAATGAAAGTTAAGCCCGAGGATGTTTTACTTTTATCTTTCACTGGAAGAGCAGTGGAAGAATTAACAGAAAGAATAAGCAAAAAGTTTGGGGATGATAGCGTTAAAGCTCAGACTTTCCATAGCTTTGGGTTGTCTGTTATTGGAAAAGTACTTGGCCAAAGGCCGGACTTAGCTTTCCCTACCAGTACAGCGAGGCAAGCGTTTCTTGATGAGCAATTCAGTCTGTTTTTGGGAAATCCTAATTACTTACAGCAGGCAGTGGAATACTTTGCTTATTACTTTAAGCCAATAGTTTTGAAACCTGGATTTAAAAATTTGGATGATTATTATAAATATGTTAAAACAGAACAAAATCTTACTTTAAAAAAAGAGTTGGTAAAAAGCCAACAGGAAGTAATGATAGCCAATTTTCTTTATATTAACGGAATTAATTACAAATACGAAGCTCCATACAAACACCAGACCTCCAATAGTGAGTATAGGCAGTATAAACCAGATTTTTACTTACCTGATTACGAAATTTATCTTGAACATTTTGGCGTGGACAAAAATGGTCAAGTCCATTTTACTCAAGACGAATATCAAAATGTTTTACAATCCAGAAAATATAAAGCAGAGACGGAATGGAAACGTGCTATCCATAAAAAATATCAAACCAAACTGGTTGAAACTTTTAGCTATGAATTCAGTGAGGGAAACTGGAAAGAGTTACTTACCGGCAAATTAAAAGTTTTGAATGTCAGCTTTTCCCAGCAAAATATGACGGAAATTCTGAATACTCTCAAAGAAAGTGGGAACGTCAGGCAGATTAATGATCTTTTCGTAACCTTTTTAGATTTGAGCAAGTCCAACGGTTATTCTGTACAAAAGTTGAAGGAAATAATTTTATCCCGAAATAATCCGCGAGAGCAGGCCTTTGGTGATATTTTTTCTCCCATTTATCAAGCTTACGAAGAATATTTAACTCGGACAAATTCCATTGACTTTCACGATATGCTTATTAAAGCTGCTTCATTTGTTAACGAGGGAAAGTATAAAACTAACTTCAAGTATATTATTATAGACGAGTTTCAAGATTTTTCAGCAAGCAAATCAATGCTAATTCAGGCGCTTTGTGAACAAAATCCGGAAGTTAAACTTTTTTGTGTAGGAGATGATTGGCAGTCTATATTTCGTTTTGCAGGATCCGATATTTCCTTAATGACTAATTTTGAAGAAGCTTATGGGTTTACCAGGAAAAACCAGCTAGTGGTTACTAATCGTTTTAATAATAGGTTAGCTGTGGTTTCAAACCAGTTTATTCTAAAAAACCCAAACCAGATAATAAAAGAAGTTCGATCAGACAAAACCATTTCCGATGAAGCGGTAGAGATACGTTATAAGAAAAATACAAAAGATACTGAACAGTTATTGTTAGAAATTCTTAATACTATAAACAAAAAAGCCTCTGCGCAAAAAGCCACTGTTTTTTTATTGGGACGGTATAAATTTAATAAGCCAGAAAATTTTTCAAAAATTCAAAGTCAGTTTAAAAACCTATCAATAGAATTTCTTACAATTCATGCATCCAAGGGTTCTGAGGCAGACTATGTAATAATTTTGGATGTTCTTTCCGGTAAGTATGGCCTCCCTTCAGAAGTCACAGATGATCCACTTTTAGGAATTGTCCTCAGTAAGACTGATTCTTACCCACACGCTGAAGAACGGCGACTTATGTATGTGGCGATGACGCGAGCAAGGCATAAAGTTTTTATTATTACAGAAAATGGAAAACAGTCAGTCTTTGTCTTAGAATTGGAAGGGTCTAACAAGCACGAAGTAAATATTATTCGGTGCCATGAATGTGGGGGAGAGATGATTAAAAGGCAAGGCCGTTATGGTGAGTTTTTGGGTTGCACAAACTTTCCTAACTGTACTAATAAAATTAATTAAGGAAACAAATGGGGACATGACCCATTAAGTACCCCAGTAGTAGAGCTAACAGGCTCACTACGGGGCGCGCATATTTCCCAGTTAGATAGATTTAATCTAACGGGATAAATAATTACCCAGTAGCAGAACAAGTTCACCACGGGGCAGGCGTAATTCTGACGACTGGACAATTCGCGCGAATTGTCCAGTCGCTTCGATGGACATCGGCTCCGCTACGGGGTAAACTACGAATTGTCCAGTCAACAAAAAAACCGGCGTTAGGCCGGTTTTTGGTTTGCTTGTTCGTATTGTTTTACCAGGTCTCGCTGGTCTTGGTTAGCCTTGCGGATAACTCCTTCTAAAACTTTGCGTTTTTCTTCCGGTGAGGCATGGTTAAAAAATGAAGAAAAATCTTTTTTCTCTTGTTTAGGGGCAAATAAAGCTTTAAGTTTTTTCATCATAGTAGTAATTTCTCCAGTTCTTCTTTAGTATATATGGTCGGCAGGTATTTATCAAGACTTCCCACATTATCATAAAGTTTTTCAAAGTCTTTACTAAAATCCTTTATAAATAAGTTCAATTCTATTTTATCGCCAAAATGGGCTTTGGCTTTGTCTACATTTTCTCTGGCTCTTAGGCAAGCATTAATAAAGACTTCTTTAGAAACTCTGCGGCCCTCTTTGGCTTCACGAATTTGGGTAAAATTCCAAGCCACTTTGGGGTCTTGAAAAAGATAATAAATAACTACGCGACGGCTGTGCTTTAATGACCGCTCAATATTTTCCATCGCCCTCTCGTAAGCAAAGGTGCCGTCCAAAATAGTATTAATGTTATTATGCATGACGTGATTAAAAAGTAAGTTTACTCCTAAAGTACAGGCGCGTTGAAAAATGTGGGAGTTGGTGCCGTTGTAGTCAGGAAACATTGCCCTTATGTCGTCGGCATCAATTCGAACTGGTAAACTACCGGAAAAAATTTCAAGCAAACGCTTGGAAACTTCGGTCTTACCGGCACCCGGCGACCCCGCCATAAACAACGACACCGGCTGACTATCCGGCTTATAAATTTCAGGACTAGCAAACCGCTCTATCAATTCGTGCTTATGCTCTTTAATGTATTGATAGGCCGATTCAATAAGTTGTTGTTCATCTTCCTGCATATCAAAGCAAAATTAGTTTTAACTATATTCTTATTATACACCAAACCTATTTCTGTTAGAATGAAAAAAACAATGGGGGATGACTCATTAGCTATATAACTTTGACGAGTGGACAATTCCCTCCAAAGGCGGGCAGGCGCGCTTGCCTGCCGAAGGCAGGAATTGTCCAGTGCTAATTCGCACGAATTAGCCTATGCAGAAAAGGTGGCAGGTGCCGTTTACGTTTTAAAAAAACACAATCAATTGATTGTGTTTTTTAAATAGGTATATTTTATCTCAGATGAAACCTATTGGAAGCCTACTTGCTTATAAAATACCATCTAGCTTATCAAACATCTGGGTCCAGCCTTGGCCCATTTCTGTACGCATTTTGTCATCTACGGTTTGCATACCGGAATGGGTAAGTACCATTTTAGTTTGGTTGCCCAAATTTTCAAAAGTTACCGCCACTTCAAGTTCAAGAGACATCTCTTCCATTCCGTAGTATGATGCCGGGACAATGTTGCCGTCTTTGTCGGCAAAGGAGTCGGACATAACAATTTTTTCCATTGGGATAATTTCTTTGTATGTGCCGGTGCTGTACACCGCTACTTCCTTACCGTCCGGCATTTTACCTTGCATGCAATTTAGATTTTTACCACCAACCTTAAAATCTATCTTAATTAATGAGCAGGTAAAATCTTTTGGTGCCCACCACTTTTTGGCCATTTCAGGATCTGTCCACGCCTTCCAAATTAGTTCCACCGGAGCATTAAAAATTCTATTGATAACAATTTGATTCTTGTTTTCCATAAAAGTTTCGTTACTTTTAAATTATTTTTTACACTTCCGGGGCGGCGTCGAATGTGGCGCGGAAGCCAGTCATCCATTTTTCATTTTCTTCCGGGCTATTGCTTTGAATCTTTTGTCCCATTTCAGGATGCGCTTGCATTACGTGATCAAAGCCGTTTTTAACCATTTCTTCGGCAGTATTGCCGGAGAGCGTAAAGCTACACTCTGCAGGTCCGCCCATTTGGGCACATGTCATTTGCTTCATATTATTTTTACTCCTTTTTAAAGGATAATTATTAGTCCATATATTTTAGCATACCTTTTAGTGTGCCATCCAATTAGTGTATTTATTAGGGGGGGGTGGCGAAAAATTGATTAAATTTACCCATAACCGTGAAAATTAGTTGTTTTTTACATCATTTTCACGGTTATGTTGACATAACCGTGAAAAAGGTATATACTTTTAATATATGCCTAAGATTTTAAATGTTTTTAATAGAATAAGCTCCCTTCGTGAAAGGTACTATAAAGCCCGCACCGGCAAGGAGGCTTTGCTTAAACTTGTCTCAGAAACCGAAGTTGCCGAACAGGTCTATAACTCAAATGCCATAGAAAACAGCACTCTGACATTAGAAGAAACAGAAAAAATTCTTTTGCAAATTGATTTGGAGAGATACATTTCCGAACGAGAGATGTTTGAAGCAAAAAATTTGGCCCGGGTTGTTTCGTACATAGACAAAAAAGCCAAAGAGCAGGAGCTGACCTTAGAGGGGATTTTATTACTTCATAAAATGTTAATATCTAACATCCGCGATGATATTGCCGGAAGATTTAGAAAAGACAATGAGTACGTCCGCGTAGGTAATCATATTGCGCCCGGCCCTAGAGAAATCCTGCCTGGCTTGGAAAGAATGTTTGAGGAATACAATTCCGCGAGCCATGAAAATATAATCAAACGCATAGCAAAGTTACATTTAAATTTTGAATTTACTCATCCGTTTATTGACGGCAACGGACGAATTGGCAGGGTGATAAATAATTATTTGCTAATCCGGGAAGGGTTTGTTCCTATAAATATTAAATTTATAGACAGAGAAATGTATTACAATGCCTTTGAGGAGTTTCAGAGAAAAGGCTTAACTACTATTATGGAAGAAATTGTGGGCAAGGCGCTGACCAATAGTTATCATAAACGTCTGGCGTATTTAGAAGGCAAACAAATTGTTACCTTGGCCGATTATGCAAAGAAAAATAAACTCTCACACTCCAACCTTATAAATAAGGCCAACCGACAAACTATTGAGGCTTTTTTGGAAAAGAATGTTTGGAAGATTGGTATATGAAGAAAAGGTGTTGAGCACCTTTTACGTTTTAAAAAACACAATCAATTGATTGTGTTTTTTAAATATTATTTATTTGGGAGGAGTTTTTCCAGTTCCGGGATTAACCCTTTATAGTTGTTTGCCATTTCTTCCCCCAAAGAGTCTTGAATGCGTGGCAGTTCTCTATTTATGGATTCTATTAGAGTAGTGATTTGTTTTGCCATTTCTTCCGGGTTATTCTGGTAACTTTTAATTCTTTGTATTACACTCTCATATTTTCCTTGGCTTACCGGCCCATCTTCATTATCCATTAACGCTCCTAAATGACGATTATACATTTCTTGTGGCTTTGACCTATCATAACCAGTGGGGTATTTAAAATCCATATTTTTTATTTAATATTGAATTAATTTAAATATACCATGTATTTAAGCTTTATTCAAAATATTCAAAGTCGCCAGATGGGTGATTTTTTGCTACTATTTATATAATTAACTAAGCAATGTACGGGAATGAAACCAAAAAATATTAACGAGTATATTCAAGCATCGCCAAAAGAGGCGCAAAAGAAATTACGGGAAATGTTGGTTTGCATTCGTGCGGTAGCGCCGGGTGCTACGGAAAGTTTAAAGTGGGGGATGCCCGCCTTTTCCTATAAACGAATACTGGTCACCTTTGCCGGGTTTAAACATCATGTCGGGTTATACCCCACCCCTTCGGCCATAAAAGCGTTTAGTAAAAAATTGACCAAATACAAAACCGCCACCGGATCCATTCAGTTCCCGCTGGAAAAACCTTTACCCCTAACCCTCATTCGCCAAATCACCGCGTTTCGGGTAAAAGAAAGTAAACTGGAAGATAAAAAGTGGAAAGAAAAAATTTAATTATTTAAAAAATAATATATTATTTATGAAAAAAATTTTATTGGGAGCTTCAATTGTTTTTTTGCTTGCTGCCGGATGTAACAAGCAGGCTACGCCTCAAAATATACCAACGTCGGCTGTTACTCAGCCCTCCAACGAAAAACTTACCATCACTAATCCTAAAGGTGGCGAAGTTTGGAAAATTGGTACAAGTCAGACCATGGCTTGGACTTCTAGCAAACAAAGTCAGGAAACAAATAAACTGGTCAGAATCAGTATTATTGGCGAAAGGCAAAAAGGTTGTTTTAAAGAAAATGGCGAAATAGTCTGTGATAAACTTAATTCTTATGATCTTGTTAAAGGTATTGCGAATACAGGATCTTATACTGCCATGCTCGGTTCAGAAATAAATCCTGGTAAATATGTTGTTAGTGTATGGGCTTATCCTGGGGTGGGGATTGTAGGAGGAGACATTGATGAAACAAAAACTCAAATAGAAATAATTAATTAATAAATTATGCCAAAATATTTTAAAGCTTATTTAGTTTGGGCCATTCTGGTATTTGTTTTGGTTTTTGCCAAAGGTAAATTTTCTGCCGACAATGTAACCCATATGTTAATTTTGGGTTATTTGGGTTTGAGTTTGTGGGCGTATAAAAAGTTTGGTAAAAGCACGGCAACCAATATTCGCAAAGAGTTTATTTTATTTTGTGTAATTTCCGCCTCTCTTGTAGAAGGTTTCTATATGATCCACAGTCCCATACTCCCGAGCCTGCGTTTAACCGCCGGAATGGCTGTGGGGGATATGGTAAAAAATTATGCCACTGATGTATTGCTTACCGCCCCGGCTTACTATGTAATTTTCCGGGTGACCTGGTATTTAATTAATAAATATCAATATAACGCCTGGCAGTTTATAATTTTATTTGGTTTGGGTCAGGGCTTGGGAGATGGTAGCCGGACTTTTTTAGCCAACCCGGGATTGTTAATTTTTATCCCTTATGTGTTAATAAATTATCACGCCATGAATGCAGTGCCGTTTTTACGCATACAAGACCGGTTGCCCACTAATCGTTCCAATTCTATTTTTAAATACTTTGCGCCAATTATACTTTTGCCTTTAGCCTATATATTTTGCGCCCTAATTATTTTTACCGTAGCCGGAGTATTTAAAATTAAATAAAATCATAAGAGCGAAAAGAGAAAAATCAGTGAGGGTCCGGCAAATCCCGGTAATCACCACGTCGAGTTTAGGCCTGGAGCATCAAACGTGGACGCAATTGATGCAGAAAAAAATATATAATACAATATTTTGATGGATGTTCTAAAAAATATACCTATGGAAATAGGTATATTTTTATTTTTTCGCAAACCCCCAGCCGTTCCATTCCCAAATAGACTCGGAAAGGGGAGTGCAGGAATAGTCAGATGTGTATTGCCCCTCGCGGGTATATAGCAGGGTTTGGTTGTTTTGGGTTTTGAATTCAAAAGAGCAGTTTGGCCTGGTTAAGGCGGAAGATTGCCATACGGGGTTAAAGTCCCCCCGCACTAGGCGAAAAACAAAAAAATGGTTGCTTATGCCATCATCTTTGCCTATAAACCAAAATGGTTTTATAGGCCCAAAACTGCCAATTTTCCAAACGGATAAGTTTAATTCTTGCTGGCTATTGTTGTCTGAATCCGCCACCGCAAAACTGTCCACCCACCACTCGGGTGGGGATTGCCAAAGTGTTTGTCCGTTTTGTAAAATTTTTATTTTACCGTTTTGTAAAATATAATCTTCATTTTTGCCATCGCCGTCACTGTCGTGCGTTTGTGTTTGCTGGATACTTGTTTTTGATTTAAGCCACAAAAACCTCTGCCATTTAAAGGCAGAGGTTTTTGTTAGAATAATAATCCCGCCGAATGTCAAAATCGCAATTAGAATGATTATTAATCCTTTTTTCATAAGCAATTTTCTAAAAGCAAAAATAATTATTTGCTTTGGTCCGTTTTACTACTGAGCCTGAAAACTTTTTTGCCAGTCCTGCTGAGTGGGTTTATTTTCACTCTCGCCGTTAATAAGTTCACGCCACTTTTCATCTGTCAGACGGTCGTTAAGTGGCCATTTAAATTCGTACTGGGACCAAATAACTCCCGAGGCCAGACGCAATTTGCCGTCAATCGGCACAACCACTAAAATTTCTTGCAATGGTCCGGTGCCTTCCTCCAGGACAGAGCCGTTCGGGTCAGTGGCGACATCTGCCACAATAGCTGCCGGGTTTTGGTTTAAATAATTTCCTTTGTCCATGCCTGAACTTTCCATTTCTTCCTTGTTGGCTTCCAGCCAAAAATGTTCCAGTTGTCCGCCATAAGACCTTATAAGGTCGTATTCTTGGTCGGTTAGCGCCTGGTTGTTTAATTCTTTTTCCGAGATATTTTTTAACTGAACAGACAATTCTTCCATTTTAGAAAGATTGTCAGCCGAGACTTGGGTTAAGAGTTCACGTGCTTGCAATCCTTCTCGGGTCATTTTTAGTAGTCCAGCTAACCGGGCGTACACATACGGTTCCGGCTCTACATAACCTCTGTCATCCAGCTTTCTAGATTCCCCACCACCACCCATTTCCGCATAAACCTGCTTGGCGTACAAAATAGTGTCGTGCTTTAATTCCGTCCAGCTACCCGCAAAAGTGTTTAAGGCTTTTCTTTGCCAAGCCTGGTTTAGCATAAAACTCGGGTAGCCTGCACCGGGAACATTAACCAGAGGGCGCAAGGAATATATCCACCCCCAATAAAGATTTTGCGTCCATGCTCCTGTGCTTAGAGCAGTGAGATGTTGTTGAAGTTTTTTTAAGTTATCAATATAACCGCTGAACTCTGTTTGTCCCTGAGACTGTAAAATGCTTAACGCTTCAGCAGAGCCTAAGGCGGCCGGAATATCCAGCGCTTTTGGCAAATAACGCTTCTCTCCTTGCGGGTTTTCTTTTACGTCGCGATATATTAAGTTCTGGAAAATTTGCGCGTCAATGGTGAAGCGTTGGCCCATAAAACGGAAACCTTTTATTTCTTTTTCTCGGTCCGGGTTTATGGTCTCTTCAAAAATTGGAATGGAATTAAGTTTTGGGGCTTCTAATTTAGCCAGGCTGTCTTTTAATTGGTTAAATTTTTCGGTATTCCCCGCCATGGTTTTAACTTCATCGGTTCCATACAAGCCTTCTATTTCCTTACCTAATTGTAAATAGGTTATGTCGTCACTGGAGCCGACAAAAAACGCGGTGGGGCCGTAAATTTTTTCCCAGTTTTGGGAATTTTGCGCCTGGGTCAGTGCTTTGGTCATAAGCGCAGCGGATTTTATTTCGTCATCGCTCTTAAAGCGGAAGGTTAGTCGGCCATACCACATCATGGTTTTAAAATAATTTTGCAGATCTTGCGATTTGGTATAGTGTCCGCGGGGAATGTATTGGGAATAATCTTCTTTTAACGCCTCGGTCGGTCCTTGATCTTGCCCCATGTTTATTAGCGGGCTGACTTCAATTCCTTGGTGGGCCGAAATAAAAGCCAGTTCTTGGTTAACTTCCGTAGAAATATATTCCGGCACCGGGGAATTACCGCCGAGTAAATGGTCAGCCACTGTAAAAAAACCGACATTTCGTTTGGCCGCGTTTTCCCACTGTGTGCCCTTGGCTTGAGAATATTGATTTGTAGATTCTTTAAGCATGTCCGCGGTTAAATTTTTTAACACCTCGGACAGTTTTTGTTGTTCCAAATTTTTTAGTAAATAATCAAAGACCAAATGATAATTATGCAGAATGGAATCGGTAGTAACAAAGTTTGGAATATAGCTATAGCGGTTGGCTTCGTAAATTTGGAAAAATTCATCGGACCGCCACGTCGGCACCACCGCAAACAAGTTTTTGGCCAGCAGGTTTTTAGCGCCGTCAGACAGTATTCGGGAATTGGAAAAGTCCGTGGTTAAAAATAAATCACGATTTTCCAGGTTGCTTAAATTATTGTCCGTGCTAAAAGCCGGTACCTGGGGCTTAAAGTTCACACTAGGCTCTACGTACACTCCAAAGCCGGAAGCAATAGCTTTGTTAGGGGATGGGGTTTTTACTACAAGGTTTTGAGATTTTTGCCAAAACCACCCGGCGCCCGCTATCGCGCCAATTATTAATACCCCGGCAATTGTTACCCAAATATTTCTTTGTTTGATATCCATATTTTTCATTTAAGAATGCATATTGTTATTATACAACAGAATGAGTTTGTCTGAAAAAATAGAGCAAAAAATGACGGCCGTCATTTTTTGCTCTATTTTTAACTTCAGAAATTATTTCCCAAAACCTCTTTCATTAAAAACCATAATCCTTTACTATTTGCCAGGCGGGCTTGGCGCTACCGTCGATATGGAGCAGTCCGGCGGAATTGAATTGTGTATCGGTGGTAAAGCTTGACGGTAGATCATACAAATAGGTAATGGTTATAAATTCCGGGTTAAGCCCGGTCAGTAATTCCGGCAAACGTTGATAATATTTCTTTTGTGCGTCTTCTGAACTGTTGCCTCCGGCATACCAGGACATTTCGGCAAAACCAATACGAGCGGAAGGCAAATAAGTCCGAATCGCGCTAAAAAAGTCTGCGGGTAAATTTGCCGAATCGGTAGTGGAAATAACATTTGGGTAGGTAGTAAAGGTAAATATATCCACGCTGTTTTTAAATTGATCCAGTGCCCCCATTTGGGAAAATATTCGCATAATGTCCCAGGAGAAGCTTACGGTCACAACTTGGTTAGGATATTGTTGTTTGATTGCGGCATAAGTTTCTTTTTCCAGAGAAACATAGTTATCAAATTCAGCTTGATTATTATGGTAAAGGAGCACGTTAACTTCCGTGCCGATTCCCAGCACATCAGGATGGTATGAAGCGTAGCGTAGCATTGCAGTTTTGAATGCTTGGCGTACCGCCGGGTCGCTAAAGCTGGTAGAAGAAGATATGCCCGCGGGAATTGCCGGAGCCTCGCGGGTAAAGCCGGTTAACGGATCTATATAGAGATAAAATTTTAGGCCCAAAGCTTTTGCCTTAGTTTGCGCCAGTTGCCAAGTAAAATCTAAGTCGGGTTCGTCCCATCTCTGCAAAACGCTGATATGCCCGCCCAATTGTTTGGTGGCCACAAAGTAAGCATCTATGTCCGCGTTGTTAGTTTGCAAAATTGATTGTGGAAAATTTTGCGGCACATAGTAACTGCCCATTATAGAATTAAGTTTGGAAGGCGGGGTGGAGGTTGGTATGGGCGAAGTAGAGGTTGCGGTTGGTGGAATTTGGGATATTGGCGGAGTGGCAGGGGTTGTGGCTGGCGGTGTTACCGACGGTGTTGAAGTAGTTGGTGAGGTGTTTGTGATATTTTGCGTCGGAGTTTGAGCAGGGGTTGTTGTGGTTTGTGTCGGCAGTGGTGAAAAAGCCAGGGGTATTTCATAAAACGGCTGTCTGTAAACACGACTATCTGCCAATGTTAGCAGCGGAATATTTTGACTTGCAATAATCTCGGCAATATCATATGTGTTGGATTTTAAAATATATTCCGGTTTACCGCCGTTATTTAAAAATATTTCCCAGCTCGGCACACCAATCAACCCGGTTTCGTGGCTATAGTAAACAGTTTGTTTATAAATTAACCAACTGCCCCAAGGGTGCGGGGCGTCTGCAGTGGAGATGGTATAAGTGTCCGTTTTACGATAGTTAGTTAAATTTCCAGCCAGAACGTTTTTAAACGAATAACCTAAACCTATAAATGCGCGGGAATTGGTAAAAGGAATTTTATCGCCCCCGGAAATTAAATAAACCGTACCGGCGTCGTTAATTAAACTGCCGGAAGGGTAGGGGTAGTTGGTATTGTCGCCGAGAACCTTAGCTAAAGGGGAAGTTGTGCGGTAAGAAAAGGCGGAAATATAAGGTGTGTGGGAAAAATACAAACCGACTATGGCTAAGCACAAAAATAAGAGTTTTAATTTAGTATTTTTCATAAAATATTTATATATTAACGCACTCCATTTCTTAAACATAAGTGAGAGGTTTTTATTTCCGGCGAATCGGGATCTGCCGACACGGGAGTCTAAATCAATAATGGACAAGATTAAGATATCTTGACGATGAATTACTTCTCCAAAATTTCCTTCATTTTATTTAGCACCATAGTCCAGTTTTGTTCACTGTGAGCGCGTTTTTCTTCGGTGGAGTTATTGTCTTGCAGAAGCGTGAGCTTGGTGCCGCCATCCACACTTTCCAATTCGTAAGTTATGGTGTTATAGTTTTCCGGTTCATCCGGCAAACCGCCCATACTGGACCAATAAGTGGAAACCATTTTGGCGTGCGGAACAAATTCCAACACTGTGCCCTTATCTTCATAAGGCTTGCCATCCCACTCGCCTTGGTAGCTAATTGACCCGCCCACAGCCCAGTCAGTAACCAAATTGGTGCCAAATAAGTACTCTTTTACTATTTCCGGCTTAGTTAAAGCTTCCCAAACTTTTTCCGGTGTTGCGTTAATAGTAAGTTCAATTTTTGCAGTAAATCCTTTAGACACCCCGTTAGAAGTTTCCATATAAATGTATCCTTTGTCATTATTACCGCGCCATTTGAAGTGATTTTTGTAGAGAGATTTAACTTCTAACGGGGCAAATATTAATTATTGTCTATAAATCATAGCAAACCGTTGGCAGTTGTAAAGGATTGCTCGGGCAGGTATAATACTCTATATGAATAAAAATCTAAAAATCAGTTTCGTCATTCCAGCCTACAATGAAGAAAATAATCTTAAATTTTGTTTGGATTCAATAATTAAGGAAACTGTCGGGAAAAATGTTGTCAGCGAAATTATTGTAGTTAACAACGCCAGCACCGACCAGACCAGAAATATCGCCCAAAGCTATAAGCAGGTAAAAGTGGTGGATCAACCAAAGAAGGGCTTAAGTTTCGCCCGCCAAGCCGGCTTTAAAGTGGCGACCGGAGATTTGGTGGCAAATTTAGATGCCGACACGATTATGCCTAAAGGCTGGCTGGAGACGGTAGAGAAATATTATAACGAAAAAACTAATCTGGTTTGCTTGAGTGGGCCGCACGTATTTTACGATATGCCGAATTGGTTTAACCGCGGCGTTATGGTTTACTATTATATAGTGTACGGACTGTATTGGTTTAACCGATTCATTCTACGTAATGCTTCTATGGTTCAGGGCGGAAATTTTGTGTTGCGCCGGAGCGCGCTTGAACAAATTGGCGGATTTAACGAAGGCTTTGATTTTTACGGTGAAGATGCGGACATTGCCCGCCGGATGAATAAAGTGGGAAATGTTTTGTTTACTTTACGTTTGCCCATATTCGCTTCCGGCCGAAGGGTTAGGGCCGAAGGGTTTTTCGCCACCCCATTGCGATACGGCTTAAATTATTTGTGGACTATATTATTCGGCCGACCTTTCAATAAAAAGCATGCTGATATTCGGTCTGCATAAAAATATTCAAAATACAAATGAAAAATCTTGACGGGATAAGTAAAATTAAATTTAAAACCCCAAAGCCCATAGTTAAGGTAAAAAAACAGCCCAGGGCGGAAGTTTTTTACTCCGGGTTTTTAGTGCCTCCCCGGCTGGGGGGGAAGCGTCCCGCGTTAAGTTTTAGACTAAAGATTCGGCAACAGGCTGGTGTGGTGTCGGGTGTTTTAATAAACAAACTTGCTCAGGCTAAAGAAGAATTTAAAAAATTCAATAGTTTAAAAAAAGCAGTGCCTGTCTATGCTATTATTGTGGCGCTATCTTTAGCGTTTGGTGGTGGTGCCTGGGCGGCCTTAAACACCCAAAAAACATCAGCTCAAGATTTTGAACAAACTCAGGCCGGACCGGTGCCATTTGTGGTTACCGGGAATTTGGGACCAATAGGCAATGTTTCCAACGATACTTTGTTTAATATGACAATTGGCCAGTTGGAAAATTATTTAAATTCCATTGCCGAACAAAATCGCGCCGAAAAGGCCGCAGAAATAATGGCGAATAGAAAAATTAAATTACATGCTTATTTGTCCGCCAAAAATTCTTCCTTTGCCGATGTTTCAGATATTATTGCCGAGCAAAAACATTGGAAATTAATTTTAGCCATTTCGTTTGCCGAAAGCACTTTTGGCCGAAACTGCGTAGACAATAATTGCAGTAATATTGGCGTAAAACCCGGACACCCATATTGGCACAAATACGCTACCTTAGGGGATTGGGTTAAAGATTTTAATAAATTATTAGAACGACGGTATAGCGATTGGACCTTGGAAGAAATGAATGGGGTGTATGTTCAACCAAAAAATCCCAATTGGATGCAAGCTACCCGGCAGGTGTTGGAAGATTTGCAGGAGTTGGGGATAGAATAAAATAATTGATCAAAATTTAAAGATTAAAGAATTGTTATGCAAAACTACAAAAAAATTATTTTAGCAACTGCCATATTAAGCGTAATCTTTTTTACCAACCAAGCGGTGAGTCAAAGTATAAAATTAAATCCAATTAAACCGGGCGTGAAATCGTCCATTGGTATTACCGATGAACAACAAGCTATTTTGGCCGTGCGCAAAGCCAAAGCCTCGGTGGTAAATATTTTAGGTTTAAGCAAGTCAGTGCCCACAACCCCTTCGGCTGGTTTTAGTGTTAGTGTTCCAATCCAGACGGAAGTGTCCGGAACCGGAATAATTTTGGAAGCAGACGGATTAATTGTGACCAATAATCATGTAGTGGAAGAGCAAAATATGGATTATTGGGTTATTTTAGCGGACGGGAAAAGATTCCCGGCAAAAATTTTAGCCTTAGATAAATTTGATGACGTGGCATTTATAAAAATTGAAAGTTCTGGATTAACCCCGGCGACTTTAGGGGATTCCGATGCGTTGGAAACCGGACAAACCGTGTTTGCGATTGGAAACTCACTCGGACGTTATCAAAATAGCGTTACCCGCGGAGTGGTTTCGGCGCTCGGACGGGCGTTAAGTGAAGCCGATGGGTCGGCTCCCCGAATCCATAATTTAATTCAAACCGACGCGGCCATCAGCAACGGCAATAGTGGCGGACCATTAATTAATTTAGCCGGCGAAGTGGTGGGACTAAACACTCTTATGGACACGGGCGGGTATTCTTTAAATTTTTCTATCCCCATTAATATTGTGAAAGAATCTTTGCAACAGGTAAAAGATTTTGGCAAAATTTCCCGACCATTTTTAGGCGTACA